>Ga0315552_1000718_pt1 | contig 20525 bp, 27 predicted proteins | sample SalMarSW160170MG_2_FD_203102 | JGI IMG/M metagenome (GOLD analysis project Ga0315552, IMG submission 203102) | Salt marsh sediment microbial communities from the Plum Island Ecosystem LTER, Massachusetts, United States - Salt Marsh Sediment SW1601-70 ...
CCGTCCTGGCTCACGTCCCAGCGCTCGGCAATATCAGGAGCTGGCTCCAGGTTTTCATCAAGGCGCACCAGCCCGTTATAAATCTGCTGGATGTATTCATGCGAAATCATCTCCCCCGATACCGCGGGGTCAAGGGTGATGGGGTCGATGTTATAGAGATTCAGCTCCGCTTTCTGGCCGCACTGGCAGCCCGCCAGAAGCAGGCTGCACACCAGTATTACGGCAAAAAAGGCATAGACGACACGTTTCATTTAGCGTACCGCTCTATATTTATTTTGCTTACAGATTGGCTTTGACCGCCTCGCAGAATTCGGTCGTGGACGCAGTTCCTTTCTGGTCACGGGTGAGATACTTCCCGTCCTGGTAAACTTTATAGACCGCCGCCTCTAAATGGGCTGCCTCTTTCTCATAGCCGAGATGTTCCAGAAGCATACCACCGGCCAGGAGCATGGCGGTGGGATTGATGACGTTCTTACCGGCAATATCAGGCGCCGTGCCGTGCACCGAGCCGAAGTAGGCAAAGTCCTTGCCGACGCAGGCATTAGGCGTCAGCCCCAGCCCGCCGATGAGCGCCGCCGCCTCGTCTCCCAGGATATCGCCGTGTTCGTTGTCCATGACCAGCACGTCGAACTGCTGCGGGTTGATGACCAGCTGCTGGGCGCAGTTATCGATGATTATCTGGCCGAAGGTGAGCTCGGGGTACTGCCCGACCGTCTCCTCAGCAATGCGGCGGAACAGCTCGTCCGACTCTGTCAGGAGATTGTACTTACTGGATACCGTAACCTTGCCCGGGCCACCTCTGGCTTTTCTCTTCATGGCGAGCTCGCAGGCCATCCGGCAGATATCTCTGGTTAGCACTTCCGTATTCACTTTAACGGCAAACTTGCCCTTCGCCGTGGTGTCCAGCGTGATGCCGAGCATATCATTCTTCAATTTCAGCGGCGCCAGCTGCGCGATATCGCCTTCCCATCCCGGATAAAGTCCCTCGAGGTTCTCCCGCATGATGACGAAATCGATGCCTTCAGGGTTTTTCAGTGGACTTCTCAGGCCTGGCACGTACTTTGTCGGGCGGATATTGGCAAAGCATCGCTTCCCCCAGCGCAGGTATCCATGCACACCGTTGGCACGGCGCGTTGAACCCATAATGGCACAGTCAGATGCATCAACCATCTTTCTCGCCGACTCCGGGAAGATGGTGCCATATTTGGCAGCCGCTTCATCGCCCGTTTCCGCCCAGGTGAACTCAATATCCAGATTCATCCCTTCCAGAATTCGAACCGTGGGCACAACCACCTCTGGCGACGCATCGTCTCCCTTCGCTACGCATACTCTTTTGGTCATTCATACCCCCTTACTAAGATTGAAAGCTTACGCTCGGATAACAACTAATTAGTGTAGCATATATGCTTCGCCTCTGCATACTTTCGCTGCTGGCTCTGGCCGGGTGTACAGAAGCACTCATGAGGTATTATAATCTAGGCTAGAGCAAGGTAAGCGAACGCATGCATTTTGACTCCTGGGACTCGGTGCGACGAAGACTGCGCCGCATACGCCGCGGTTTCAGTCGGCTGTGGCTCAACTACATCTATCAGAGCCTTCTGGCCACGGCAGTTGTCTTCGTTATCCTGCTCCTGCTAAACCTGGAGCATGTGGTGGTAATCGCCTCCATTGGTGCCACCGCGTTCATCGTTTTCACCATGCCCCGCAATGTCACCGCGGCGCCAAGGCGGGTCATCGGCGGGCATATCATCGGTTTTATCTGCGGTTCCGCCTTCGCCTTTATCCCCCACTCGACCATTCTCACCGCGGTTAGCGTCTATTCACTGGCCGTCGGCACAAGCGTCTTTCTCATGGTGGCTCTTGACGCCGAACATCCTCCCGCCGGCGGCACGGCACTTGGCGTGGCCATCACCGGCTTCTCCGTCAGCGTCATGGTGGCGGTGCTGAGCAGCAGCATCATGCTCTCGCTGGCACACCGCTTCTGCAAAAAGTATTTGAAAGACCTGACCTAGTCCGCAGCCTTTCAAAAAGATTTTCCAAATGAAGAGACAATAGAGCGTTACCGGATAAATTAAAGAGAAGGAGGCATAATGGAGAAAAAGCTTGCTGGAAAAGTGCAGACGGTGCTGGGTCTTATTGACGGTGATGAACTGGGCCTGACCCTGCCCCACGAGCACCTTCTCCTCGACCTGACCGTGCGCTTCAAGCTCATGGAGGAGAGCGTCACCGCCAGGACCATGGCGGAAAAACCGCTGACGCCTGATATGGCGGGCTGGATACGGTTTCACCTCTTTGAGAACCGGGACAATCTGCTGCTCAACGATGAGGCGCTGGCCATCAAAGAAATCACGCGCTTCAAGCTCGCCGGAGGGAAGAGCGTGGTCGATATGACCAACTGGGGCATCGGGCAGGACCCGCACGCCATGGCCCGCATCGCCCGCACCACTGGCCTCAACATCATCATGGGCACCGGCTACTACACCATGGACTCGGGCTGCGCTGAAGCGCTGGCCCGAAAATCAGAGGATGAGATTTACCAGGACATCGTTAACGACATTACGGCAGGCACTGACGGCATCTGCGCCGGCATCATCGGCGAGATCGGGGCTGACTCCTGGCCGCTCCACGACATCGAGATAAAGTCGCTGCGGGCTTCGGTCAGAGCACAGCGGGCCACCGGCGCCGGATTGACCATTCATCCCGGTCGCCTCGATGAGTCACCGCTCCAGATTGTTGACATCGTCAATAAAGCCGGCGCCGATATGAGCCGGGTTATCATCGAGCATATCGACCGCACCGCCTACTCCTTCGAGACCATGGTGGAAATCGCCAAGGCCGGGTGCTACCTTGAGTTCGACTGCTTCTCCATGGAGGGCTACTACCCGAAGCGCTACGGCGTGTTTGATATTCCAAATGATGCCCAGCGCGTCAACTACATCATCCGGCTTATCGAAATGGGACACCTGAACCAGCTCCTTATCGCCACGGACACGGCCATGAAATACCGGCTGACGGCCTATGGCGGCCCCGGCTACGCCCATATCCCGGAAAATGTTATACCCTGGATGCACGCCAAGGGCATGTCCGAGGATGTCATTCGAACCATCACCGAGGAGAACCCGAAGCGAATCCTGACCTTCGCCACGCCGTCATAATAAAAAGCGCTATTTTGATTTTGGCTTCTTTACGGCGCATGCCAGCCACGGCGTGGGCTACCTCGCCGGCCAGGACACAGTACTTACCACGCGCGCCATGCGCCTCAAGGTGCTTGATGTTGAACCCATTTGACAAAGGAACTCCCTTTAGTGTAGAATGTGTAGTTAGTTTAAGTTTAGGTTATTACAGCTTTTTCAAGTCAATTAGACTGTTTCCAGTGATGGATGACCGGAACTCTAACTAAAATATTAAGAGAGGAGGTCATCCAATGGTTTTTCAGGACAAGTCTCTCCAGTGTTCCGATTGTGGTGCCACATTCACCTTCAGCGCTGAAGAACAGGAGTTCTTCCAATCCAAAGGCTACACTAACGAGCCCAAGCGCTGTCCATCATGCCGCCAGTCACGGAAGTCAGAACGCTACGGAGACGGAAGCTACGGTTCCAGACGCCAGATGTTTCCCGCGGTATGCGCCGAGTGCGGCAAGGAGACCGAGGTACCCTTTGAACCCAGGGGCGATAGGCCGGTTTACTGTAGCGATTGCTATCGTAAAGTCAGGCTAAACAAATAAGGAAGGATAAACCTTAAGTCACGTCCGGGTTGGGCAACTGACCCGGATGTGATTCTGGAAAGCAGGGATTTTATCGTTGAAAGTATCAATACGTGAAGGTGAATCGCAGGAATCATTATTACGTCGCTTTCAAAGAATGGTACAGATGAGTGGCGTCCTGCGAGAAGCGAAGGCACATAGCCATTTTATATCCAAGCGAGACGCTGCCCGTATTAAGGCTAAAAAAAGCGCCAGAAGAGGGTTTCGTCTGGGGAAATAATTCAATATAAGGGGGACAGGCTATGAAGATATATGTCGGCAATTTATCCTATGATGTGACCGAAGAGGAGCTTCAGGAGGAATTCGCTGCTTTTGGAGCAGTGGAGTCGGCAGTCATTCCAACCGACCGGTATAGCGGCAGACCAAGAGGATTCGCCTTTGTTGAGATGCCTTCAGTATCTGAGGGCCAGGCTGCGATTACCGGGCTCAATGGAAAAACGCTGAAAGAACGGACACTCAATGTGAGCGCGGCTCGTCCTCGTCCTGAGAACAGGGGCGGTGGCGGTGGGCAGTACGGAGGCCGGAGAAGCGGTGGAGGCGGTGGAGGCGGTGGATTCGGCGGCGGAGGGCGGAGAAGGTACTAACCTGAAGTAAATCCCGTGCCGAAGGAGATGTGCAAATGGTAGGCGTAACGCAAGCAGGGCTGGGTGAGCTCAAAAGGATTTTGCATGAGCACTCCGATGATGCTCAAGCAGTATTGCGTTTGACTACAGACCAGTCCGGCACACTTGGCCTGACAATTGATGCGGAGACGGCTGAGGACCAGGTTTTAGAGCACGAAGGCTCCAAGCTATTGATTATCGAGCGAAATTTAGCCGCCGGTCTTGAAGGAATCACTATAGACGTTGATGAGACTCCTGAAGGCCACAGACTTGTGATGATAGGAAAGTCCTCAAAGTAAGCCTTCTCTCTTCAGGCTCAGATATTTCCGGTCACCGATGATGATATGGTCCAGAACATCTATGCCCATGATCTCCCCGGCTTGAGCCAGCCTTTTGGTCAAGTTTACATCATCCTCGGAAGCTTCCGGGTCACCGGAAGGGTGGTTATGAGCAAAGATTACGGAAGCAGCACTGGCCGATACCGCCTCTTTGAATACTTCCCTGGGATGGACAATGCTGCTGTCCAGGCTGCCGACTGATACCTCAGCCACCCTGATGAGCTGATTCCGGGTATCCAGCAGCAATGCCAGAAAATATTCCTTCTTTTTCCCTTTCAGCCGACTTCGCACCAGCGCCGCGACATCCTCGGGTGTTTTGACCGTTTCTTTCTTCCCGCTTTCCTGGTAGCCTTCAAGCCGGCTGGTCAGTTCAAAGGCGGCCCTTATCTGCGCCGCCTTGGCCAGGCCAATCCCCCTGACCTTGGCCAGCTCTTCCAGCGAGGCACCGGCAATTCCCTTGAGACCGCCAAACTGGCTCAAAAGCCTCTGAGCGGTCACCATCACCGACTCGCCGGAGATACCCCGGCCCAGAATAAGCGCCAGTATCTCCTGTGCGGAAAGGGCTTCGGCACCGAACTTCTGCAGCCGTTCCCTCGGCCGCTCGGAAACGGGCAAATCGTGGATGGTGAACGATTTTTTTACTTCTCTTTTCTCCATCACGCCGCTCAGCGAAGGCTTCCCTATCTTATAAGAGCTTTTGACGTAATATAGCTGAACCAGAGTTCGTTCAAGCCGTCCATATCAAAGCCATATACTTTCTGCAGGGCCTCGTCATAGCCGCTGCCCTGGCGGAAGGTGTTCAGCAGCTCCAGCATCCGGCTCTGGCCGTAATTATTGATCAGAAAATCAACCAGACTGTAGCTCTGGGCGTAAGCGAGCAGTGATTCCTCGGCATAGGCAGAAAAGGGGCTGGACAGACTGCGCACCGTTATAAACCCATTCTCATTGATAGCTCTGACCAGCATGTTGACGAATACCGGCTCCAGCGGCCCTTCAGTAGACATGGCCAGACCCTCGTCGAGCCAGGTGGGCAGGTCATTGTAGGGGTTGAACACCACCTGGTGGATTACCAGATGCGTTAGCTCATGGGTCATCGCCCGCTTGCCCCAGTCAAGATTGTCCGGGGAAATGCCGATGGCAATGGTGCTGAACCTGGTATAGGCGACGCCTCCCGTCCATTCCTGAGGGAATATCATGGCACCGCGCAGGTCTTCCGAACGGGCATAAATGTATATCTCAGCCGGGCTTTCCAGCTCGGCGCCGGTATCGCTGGCCAGCCGCACCAGCGCCTGCTGGGCCGTATCCATGAGCTCCCGGGCGAAAGCCTCGTCTCCCTCATACCAGTACAGGGCCAGCAGCCCCTCGCTCAGGCTGCGCCAGGAATAGCGGGTGTCATCAACCCGAACCATGGCCGGCTCGGTTTCTACTTCTCCCCCGGCAGCATCTCTCACCGTCCACCAGTAGCTCACGCTGCTGCCCGGCGGCAGGCCGCCGGTCTTTCGCATATCCCAAGTCCACCCCGCGTCAACCTGAGCCGCCGGCTCGAACTTCAGGGGCACCTCACTGATAACCTCGGCGTGGCTCATACGGTCGACGGTATAGTGCAGGCGGATATCGGTGATATCGGCAGCACCGGCCACAGATAGACCAAAGTTGACCTTCATCGGAAAATCAACTTGTACACTGGTGTCCAGAACCTGAAGTCCGTCAACGGCCTGAACGGTCGCCGGCGCTGAAAAGCCCAGGACCAAACTTGCCACCAGAATTAAAAGCAAGAGTCTTTTCATAACTCTTCCCTCCCCAGACCGGACCGGTGATAGGCCTCCAGAAAACCATCCAGCTCGCCGTCAAGCATGGCTTCGGGATTGCCCGTCTGAAAGTCAGTCCGGTGGTCTTTGACCATCTTGTACGGGTGCAGGACATAACTCCTGATCTGGTTTCCCCAGCCCGCAGCGATGCGCTTTCCCTTAAGCCTGGCTTTCTCCTCGGCGCGTTTCTCCAACTCCAGTTCCAGCAGGCGTGACCGGAGTATCGTCATGGCAATCTCCTTGTTGCGGTACTGAGACCTCTCGCTCTGGCAGGTAGCCACGAGCCCCGTGGACAGGTGGGTCAGCCTGACTGCACTGCTCGTCTTCTGCATATGCTGCCCGCCCGGCCCGCTGGACCGGAATGTCTCCACTTTCAAGTCATCGGGTCCGATTTCGATATCAACGTCCGCTTTCGCCTCCGGTATCACCTCCACCAGGGCGAACGAGGTATGCCGGGCGTGGTCAGCATCAAACGGGGACAGCCGAACCAGCCGGTGAACACCGTGCTCCGCTTTCAAGTAGCCATAGGCGTAGTCGCCTGTAACCTCAATGAGCACACTCTTCATCCCGGCCTCCTCGCCCGGTGTGCTTTCCAAAATTTCCGTTCCGTAGCCACGGCGCTCGGCCCAGCGCAGGTACATCCGCATCAGCATCTCCGCCCAGTCCTGGGACTCGGTGCCCCCGGCACCGGCATGAACCGCCAGAATGGCATTTCTCCCATCATATTCGCCGCTGAAGGCAAGCTGGAATTCGATCTGCTCGAGAACGGCCACAACCTGCTCTGTCTCCGACTCTATTTCCGTCTGAAGCGATTCATCTTCCCCGGTCAGGTGAGCCAGCTCGGTCAGGTCAGCCACCTTTTTCTCCAGCTCTCGCCACTGCTCCACCATCCGCCTCTGCTCCGCCAGGCGGCGCATGGTATCCTGTGCTTCAAGCTGGTCAAGCCAGAAGCCAGGCTGTGCCGATTCTTTCTCCAGCCTGTTGATTTCCACCTCCCTGCCGGCAATATCAAAGATGCACCAGCGCCATGGAAATCCGGGACCGCAGGTCTTCCAGTTTATCCAGTAACTCCTGCATTCAATCTGCCTCTCAGTCTAAAACAGCTTTCTCTAAACAGTTGGTTCAGGAGAAGGGATATACTCTTTCCCCTTTACCTTTCCGCCGGCCGCCAGATGGGCCAACCGCAGCGGCTCCGGGATGCGGTAGCCGCGGCAGCATGCCAGCGCCCAGACAATGGCGGCCTCAAGGTCCACTCTGTGGCCAATGGAAATATAGAGCGGATTGGTATTTTCTTTGGTGCGCAGGACAGCCCCGATGACTTCACCATTGTCCCAGAGTTCGGCATAGCTGCCCGCCGTCCTGGCCGGCTCCTGGTGGCGGCCGCAGAGTCGCGATTTGGCACAGCCAACGGTCGGCGTGTCCAGAAGGAGCCCCAGGTGGGAGGCCAATCCGAGGCGGCGGGGATGGGCCAGCCCCTGACCGTCCACCAGAATGAGGTCGGGCGTTACCGTCAGCTTCTCGCAGGCAGCCAGAACCAGCGGCGATTCCCGGAAAGAGAGAAGTCCCGGAATGTAAGGAAAGGTCAGTTTCTCATTCACCGTTTTCACTTCCACCAGCTCCAGTGCCGGGTAATCCATGACGACCACCGCCCCGGTAGCCATGTCCCCAGCACGGCCGGCGGATATATCAGCTCCGGCGATAAATCGGGGCTTATCGACCTCACTGATTTGAGAAACCCTGGCCGCCAGCTCTCGCTGTATCTCGAAAGCCTGTGGAATGCTGACCTGCCAGCCGTGCAGATTATGCACTTTCATATCCCGATTATAACGGCAATACTATCATCTGGCAACTTATTTCCTGATTGCCATTGACAGGCGCTAAAGCAATAGTGCATAATATAATTACTTGAGAAACTAGGTAAAATATGGTAAAAATCAGACTACGCCGCACCGGAGCCAAGGGCAAGCCAAACTACAGGCTGGTTGTTGCTGACTCCCGCTCACCCCGTGATGGAGCTTTCATCGACATAATCGGTCATTTCAATCCCCTCACCGACCCGGAAACCGTGGTTATCAACGAAGAAAAAGCCCGCCACTGGTTAAGCCAAGGTGCCCAACCAACAGATACCGCCGCCAGGCTGCTGAGCAAGGCCGGCATTTTAGAAAAATCCAATACAACTAAGGAGAGCCCCAAATCATGAGTGAATCCGACGATCAGGAAGAATCCCAAACCGTGAGTGAATCCGACGAAGAGGAAGAGCCCCAAACCGTGAGTGAATCCGACGAAGAGGAAGAGCCCGAAATCAAGAGTAGGTCCGACACGCAAGGAGCAGGCATGAAAGAACTCGTCGAGTACATCGCCAGATCAATCGTTGATGAACCGGATGAAGTAAAAGTTGAAGAGGAAACTGACGAAGAAGGCCTGACCACACTGAAACTGCAGGTCGCTGATGAGGATAAGGGAAGAGTCATCGGCAAGCAGGGCCGGATTGCCGAGGCCATGCGCGCTCTGCTCAGGGTGAAAGCGGCCAAGGCTTCCACCCGAGTTAGACTGGAAATTGTCTGATTTCTCCCCATCTGAAAATCTAGAATCAGGAACGGAATCGCCCGCCCTGGAATTCATCGCCATCGGGCGTATTATCGCCTTGTGGGGTGTCCAGGGCAAAGTAAAGGTCCGGCTAGAAACTGACTTCCCCCAGCGGTTTTCCCCCGGCCAAAAGGTGTTCGTCGACGGCAGGCCGTTGACCATTGACGATGTGTCATGGCACCGCGGCCGGCCGATACTGAAGTTCGGCACCATCGACCGCGCTGAAGACGCCCAGCAACTGCTGGGCAGAGCCATAGAGATACCGCAAAGTCAGCTCCAGCCACTGCCGGAAGACCATTACTATTATTTTCAGCTCATCGGTCTGGAGGTGAGGACGACCGGAGGGGAAAAGCTGGGCAAGGTCAAGGAAATTATGGCCGGTGAAAGCAATGATACCTACGTGGTAAAGGGCGCAGAAGGCGAAGTCCTTATTCCGGCCATTGAAGATGTAATCAAGTCAGTGAACCTAGAGCGTGGATATATGGAGATTGAGCCCATCGCCGGGCTTCTGGAATTAAACCGGAAAAAGACCGGTTAGCTTTCCGCTAACGTTTTGCTCTCCTTCTCCGCGACGTCTCCGCCACCTTCAACCGCGCCAGTGAACGGCGGAGCGATGCCTCCGCCCGGGCGCCATCAATGCCAAGCTCACGCTGTTGCGTCAGCCTCTCCTGGGCGCGTTTTCTGGCCGCCTCCGCCCTCTCCACATCGATTTCCTCCGCCCGCTCCGCGGCGTCGGCCAGAATGACCACTCTGTCGGGACGTACTTCCAGGAAGCCGCCGGATATCGCCAGCGAGACTTCTTCTGTGCCCTTTTTTATCCGCAGCTCGCCGGGCAGCAACGCGGTCATCAACGGGGTATGGTGGGGTAAAATCCCGAGCTGGCCTTCAAAACCGGGGGCAACCACCATGTCCACGTCATCGGAATAGACCATTCGCTCTGCGGTTACAATATCAAGCCTGATGCCCGCCATTCGCTACTGCCTCGCCTTTTTCGTTTCTTTCTCAGCTTTCGCCTTATCTTCTCCGGCTGCTTCTGTCCCCTCTTCTTCGCCTTCTTCCTCTCCAGCTTCCTTCGCTTCCTCGTCTTTCTCCGCTGGCGCCTCTTTTTCCTCCCCCTCCTCCCCCTTAACGCTTATCGTCTTGGCCTGCTTGACCACCTCGTCGATACCACCCACCATGTAAAATGCCTGCTCCGGCAGGTCGTCGTACTTGCCATCAAGTATCTCCCGGAAGCCGCGCACCGTTTCCGGTATCGACACGTACTTTCCCTCCCGGCCGGTGAACACCTCGGTGACAAACATCGGCTGAGACAGAAAGCGCTGGATGCGCCGTGCCCGGCCCACGGTAAGCTTGTCTTCCTCGCTGAGCTCCTCAATGCCGAGTATGGCGATGATGTCCTGGAGATCCTTGTAACGCTGCAGCACCCGCTGTACCTCACGGGCGACCTGGTAGTGCTCGTCGCCGACCACGGCCGGCGTCAGGATACGAGAAGTTGAAACCAGAGGGTCGACGGCCGGGTACAGCCCCTGCTCGGCAATGGACCTCTCCAGCGCAATAACGGCATCAAGGTGACCAAACGTGACCACCACTCCGGGGTCGGTATAGTCGTCCGCCGGAACATAGATTGCCTGGAAAGAGGTGATTGAGCCGTGTTTGGTGGAGGTAATCCTCTCCTCCAGCTCGCCCATCTCCGTGGCCAGGGTTGGCTGGTAGCCCACTGCCGAAGGCATGCGCCCCAGCAGCGCCGAAACCTCCATGCCGGCCATGGTATACCGGTAGATATTATCGATAAAGAGCAGCACATCCTGGTTCTCAACGTCGCGGAAATACTCCGCCATGGTAAGGCCGGTGAGACCAACGCGCAGGCGAACGCCCGGAGGCTCATTCATCTGCCCGAAGACGAGCACGGTTTTATTGATGACGCCCGACTCCCTCATCTCGTGCCACAGGTCATTGCCCTCGCGCGACCGTTCGCCAATGCCAGTGAACACGGAAAAGCCGCCGTGCACGGTGGCTATGTTGCGGATAAGCTCCATGATAATCACCGTCTTGCCCACCCCGGCGCCGCCATAGGCACCGATTTTACCACCCTTGGTAAACGGCGTGATCAGGTCAATCACCTTGAGTCCCGTTTCCAGTATCTCGGTGCTGGTTGACTGTTCCTCAAGCGACGGCGGGATACGGTGGATTGGCCATTGTTCTTTCGCCTTCACCGGGCCCAGGTTGTCCAGAGGCTCGCCCATGACATCAAACAGTCGCCCCAGGGTGGCTTTGCCCACCGGTACCCTGAGGGCCGCTCCCGTATCCACCGCCTCGGCACCACGCTCCAGACCATCCGTAGGTGAGAGCGCCAGACATCTGACCCAGTTATTGCCCATGTGCTCCTGGACTTCAAGCACCACCCTGCTGCCACCGGTATTGATCTCAACCGCGTTGTAAAGCGCCGGCAATTTATTGGGCGGGAACTCAACATCAACCACCGTACCGATTACCTGGGTCACTTTGCCTTTTGCCATTTTTACCTCCTCGGTCAAGCCAGGGCTTCCACGCCGCCGGCAATGTCCAGAAGCTCTTTGGTAATCGCCTCCTGGCGGGCTTTATTGTAGAGCAGGGTCAACAAATCAATAAGCTCAGCGGCATTATCCGTGGCGTTCTTCATGGCCACCATCCGTGCCGACTGCTCGCTGGCGATGGACTCCAGAATGGCATGGTAAACCTCCATCTCAACGAAGCGGGGCAGCAGGCTGCCCAGCACGGCATCAGGCCCTGGCTCATAGATGTATTCCACATTCTGAGCTGCCGGTATGGTGGCCGGCTCCACCGGAAGCAGCTGCTGCACGCAGGGACGCTGCACCATCGTGGAGACAAATCGTGCGTAGACCAGACAGACCAGGTCAAAGACACCCTGGCTGTAATCGTCAATCACAATTTTTGAAATGGGCAGGGTGTCCAGCAGGCTGGGGCGGTCGCCGAGGTAAGCGAACTCAGCCGTCACCTCCTTATCGCACCGGCGTATGAAATCAAGCCCTTTCCGCCCCACGGCGATAGCCGCCACCGGCACCTTCTGCTCCAGAATATAGCTGCCAATGGTGCGGTTGAGACTGCTGATAAGCCCGCCGCACAGTCCGCGGTCCGGGGTGATGTAAACCAGGGCAATTTTATTTATCGGGCGCCGCTGCAGGAGCGGATGCGGCTCCCGGCCGGCTTCAGTTAAAGCGGCCAGGTCAGCAATGACCTGCTGGATTTTATCCGCGTAGGGTCTGCCGGCCAGTCCGCGTTCCTGCGCCCGCCTCATCCGGGAAGCAGCGATCATCTCCATGGCCCTGGTAATCTTGGCCGTACTCTGCACACCCCGTATTCGTCGCCTGATGGCCCGGATATTAGCCAAACGTTATCCCCCCGCCTCTTTCGCCATCTCTAATTCGTCACGATTCAGCTTTTTAAACTCGCCAATGGCCTTCTGGAGCGCCTTCTCCGTTTTATCGCTGATTTCCTTTTCCTTCGCAATCGCTTTGCTTACGTCCTGGTGCTCCTTCTCAACGAATTCATAAAATTTACTCTCAAAGAGAGCTACCTTGCTTACCGGAACATCATCAAGATAACCGTTCACCGCCGCATACAGTATCATGACCTGCCTTTCCAGCGGCACGGGCACGAATTGCGGCTGCTTCAGGACCTCGGTAAGCCGCTGACCGCGCTCGAGCTGGGCTCTCGTTGCTTTATCCAGCTCGCCGGTGCCGAACTGGGCAAAAGCCGCCAGTTCGCGGTACTGCGCCAGGTCCAGGCGCAGCCTTCCGGCTACCTGCCTCATGGCCTTGGTCTGGGCTTTTCCACCCACGCGCGATACCGATAGGCCAACGTTCAGCGCCGGCCTGGTGCCGGCATTGAAAAGGTCGGTCTCCAGATACATCTGGCCATCGGTAATTGAGATCACGTTGGTGGGAATATATGCCGAAAGGTCGCCGGCCTGCGTTTCGATGATGGGCAGCGCGGTCAGTGAGCCGCCGCCGTATTCCTTAGCATACTTCGCCGCCCTCTCCAGCAGCCGACTGTGCAGGTAAAAGACATCGCCCGGATAGGCCTCTCTCCCCGGCGGGCGGCGCAGCAACAGCGAGAGCTGGCGGTATGCCCAGCCATGCTTGGTAAGGTCGTCATAGATGACCAGCGCATCCTTGCCGTGCTCCATGAACTCCTCGCCGATGGCACAGCCGGCGTACGGTGCCAGATACTGGAGAGCTACTGAATCAGAGGCGCTGGCCGCCACCATGATGGTATGCTCCATGGCGCCGTGGCTTTCCAGTGTGGCCATCAGCTGCGCCACCTTGGACACCTTCTGGCCAACGGCCACGTAAATACAGATAAGGTCTCCGCCTTTCTGGTTGATTATCGTGTCAACGGCAATGGCCGTCTTGCCGGTGGAGCGGTCGCCGATGATAAGCTCCCGCTGCCCCCGGCCGAGGGGAATCATGCTGTCGATTGCTTTGACACCGGTCTGCACCGGGGTATTCACCGACTGGCGCATCACCACGTTGGGTGCCACCCGCTCCACTGGCCTGGTACTCTTGGCCTTTATCGAACCCCTGCCATCCAGCGGGCGACCCAGCGGGTCAATGACCCGCCCGATAAGCACTTCTCCCACGGGCACTTCAACGATGCGCCCGGTACAGCGCACCTCGTCGCCCTCCTTGATGTTGAGGTAGTCTCCCAGGATTATCGCCGCCACGCTGTCCTCCTCCAGGTTCAGCGCAATTCCCATGATATCATTGGGAAACTCAAGCAGCTCATTGTACTTCGCCGAGGCCAGTCCGTGAATGCGGGCAATGCCGTCACCAACCTCAATCACCGTGCCCACATCCACCATGGTGACGGTGCCGCCAAACTGCTTGATTTGCTCTTTCAGCACCGATACTATTTCCTGCCCTCTGGTCGCCAACGGAGCTACCTCCTCTCCGAGTTAATTCATCTGTTTTTTTATTTTACTGCCGGCCCTCGACGAGTCTTTCCACGACCGATGGGTCGGCCAGCGTGCTGGTATCGCCCAGATTGCCGACATCGCCCGCGGCAATCTTGACCAAGATGCGGCGCATGATTTTTCCGCTCCTGGTCTTGGGCAGGCCTTCCGCGAACTGGATTTTATCCGGCGTGGCGATGGGCCCGATTTCCTTGCGGACGTGGGCCACGAGCTCCTTCTTGAGCTCTTCCGTGCCTTCCAGCCCGGCTTTTAAAGTTACGTAGGCATAAATGCCCTGTCCCTTCAGTTCATGGGGCATGCCGACCACGGCCGCCTCGGCCACCTGGTCATGGGAAACGAGTGCGCTTTCGACCTCAGCAGTACCGATGCGGTGACCGGAGACATTGATCACATCATCGATGCGGCCCATCAGCCAGTAGTAGTCGTCCTCGTCAATTCTCGCCCCGTCCCCGGTATTGTAAACCCCGGGAAAGCGGACAAAGTAGGTCTCCTTGAAACGCTTGGGGTCACCGTAAACACCGCGCATCAGGCCGGGCCAGGGCTGTTTTATCACCAGATAACCGCCCTCGTTGACTCCCACCGCCGAGCCGTCCTCCCGCAGTATCGCCGGCTCCACGCCAAAGTAAGGCACGCCTGCGGAGCCGGGCTTGGCCGGCATGGCGCCGGGCAGGGTGGTAATAAGGATGCCTCCAGTCTCGGTCTGCCACCAAGTATCCACAATCGGGCACCTTTCCTGGCCGATGAAATTGTAGTACCACATCCATGCCTCGGGATTAATTGGCTCCCCCACGGTGCCCAGGAGCCGCAGTGAGCTCAGGTCATGTTTAGCGGGCCACTCCTCGCCCTCGCGCATAAGGGCGCGGATGGCGGTGGGGGCAGTGTAGAAAACGTTAACCTGATACTTCTCCACGATGTCCCAGAACCGGTCCGCGTGCGGGTAGGTGGGGATGCCCTCGAACATGATACACGTGGCGCCAAAGGCCAGAGGGCCGTAGACGATGTACGAATGACCGGTCACCCAGCCAATGTCCGCCGTGCACCAGAATATGTCCTCTTCTTTGATATCGAAGATATATTTAAACGAGTGATACGTGTGCAGCAGATAGCCTGCCTGGGTGTGCATTACCCCCTTTGGCTTGCCGGTGCTGCCGCTGGTGTAAAGGATGAAGAGGGGGTCTTCTGAATCCAGTACGGCAACATCGCAGACGGGCTTGATATCCACGCCGGCCATAAGGTCATGCCACCACTGGTCGCGCCCCTCCTTCATGGGCACACCGATATCAGCCCGCTTGACCACAATGACATTCTTCACGTCGGGACAGGACTCAATCGCCTGGTCGGCATTATCCTTGCTGCGGATAACGCGTCCGCCGCGATAATAGCCATCGCAGCAGATAAGCGTTTCCGAACTGCAGTCCAGTATGCGGTCGCGCAGCGCTTCCGCGCTGAAGCCACCAAAGACAACGCTGTGTATGGCACCGATGCGGGCGCAGGCCAGCATGGCAATGGGCAGCTCCAGTATCATGGGAAGGTATATGGAAACGCGGTCGCCCTTCTTCACGCCCAGTTTCAGCAGCACATTGGCGAACTTACATACCTCACGGTAGAGCTGCTGATAGGTCAGCACCTTGGTATCGCCGATGTCGCCTTCCCAGATGAGGGCCGCTTTATTTCTGCGCCACGTAACGATGTGACGGTCCAGACAGTTATAGCTCACATTCAGTTTACCGCCGGTAAACCACTGATGCTTTCCTTCGGCAAAGTCAGCTTCCAACACCTTGTCCCATTTCTTGAACCAGTCGAGCTGCTCCGCCATTTCCCCCCAGAACCCCTCAGGGTCCTCAATGGAACGCTGGTACAACTTCTTGTACTCATCCATACTCTTGATGTACGCTGACTCGGTAAATTCCTTTGGGGGTTTAAAACTCCTCTTCTCCTCCATCATTGATGTAATCCCTTTGACCTCGCTCATTCAAACCTCCGTCTAATTCTTAAGCTCTCTAAACACACTTTTCCTGACTCGCTTTCTCTAGCCTATTTGAGTCTCCGCCAATCACCATTAAAGATACCTGATATTCCGCTAGTCCTGTGCGGTAACGCCCATCAACTGCGTATAGGCATTATTGAGCCTGTTGGCTATGGTCTGAGCCACGCCCCGGTGTACTTTGCATCCGATTGGTGGCTGGGTCTGGCACAGCTCGGCGAGCGCCCGGCCATTGAATGCCAGCACCTTCGTGGTCTCGATGGCCCTCACCGTGCTGTACATGCGGTGGGGGGGCAACATTGCCGACCAGCACACCATCTCAAAGTTCGATGCCGCCTGTATCTGCCGATGCATCATCGGGCCCAGTTCCAGATATATGCCGACGAGTCCATCCTCAATGACGAATACCTTTTCCTGGCTCCGGCCCTGTTTGCCCAGGCTCTCACCAACCTCGTAGACCTCGCTGGTTGCCATGCCAGCGATAAGCTTTAATTGCTCCTCGTCCAGCTCGCGAAACATGGGGCATCGCTTCAGTAACTCAACCTTTTCCATTATTAAACCTCCTCAATCTTTTTGAATTGGGCTTCCAAAAGTCACCTTTCCGCGCCGACCATTTCCTTCTTCAACGCGGCCAGCCTGCTCCGGGTGCTGCCGTCCAGCAACCGGTCCCCAATCCGGGCGACAAAACCGCCGATTATGCCCGGGTTTACATCTGACCTGATTTCAACCTTCCTGCCCACAATACGGCCGAGATATCTGGTCAGTTTTTCTTCGTCCTCTTTGGTTAGCGGAACCGCCGTGGTCACCTCGGCCGGCTCTACGCCGCGGCGGCTGTTCCATAAACGCTGATACTCATCAGCGATTTCACCGACCGTATCAAGTCTGCCCTTGCTGATGAGCAGAAGAGCCAGGTTTAAAGCCAGCGGATTTGCCTCTTTCATCTGCCCGGATAGCAGTTTCGATTTTTCCTCAAAATTTATCTTCGGGCTCTCCAGAAACGCCACAACCTCCTTATCGCTTACGGCTTGAGCCATCTCTTCCAGATCAGATTGCCAGCGTTCCAGCTCGCCTGTCTCCAGCGCGATTTCAAAGGCTGCCTGCGCATATCGCTTCGAGTACGCTCTTCTCGCCACACCCGCTCCCTGATAATTATTTATTTCTTTTTCAGGGCATCGCTCTCTGCCAGCACTTTGTCGATGAGCTCGCGATGCGCCTTCTTGTCCAGTGAACGTTCAATGACCTTCTCCGCCGCCGCGATGGTCAGGTCGGCCACTTCCTTTCGCAGCTCGCTGACGGCCTCGTCCCGCTCCCGCTGAATCTCGCCGCGTGCCCGGGAGATGAGAGCTTCGGCTTCCTGCCTGGCGCTTTGCTTTGCTTTCTCCCTGACTTCCTCGCCAGCTTTCACTGATTGATCAATGCGCTTCTGCCCCTCTCTGCTGGCCACCTCCAGCTGCTTCTTCACCTCTTCTTCGGCACGGGCAGCCTGCTCCTTGATAGCCTCGGCCTGATCCATGCTGTCCTTGATTCTTCTGGAACGCTCGTCAAGCATTCTCATCACCGGCTTGTAGGCAACAAAGTAGAGCACCACCAGCAGGATCACCACGTTCACAACCTGTGCCAGCAATGTCGGCACATTTATGCCAAGTCCGGCAAGCCCCTCCATAGCTAACTCCTCATTACCTTTTCCGTCCTATATGGTACACCCAGCAAGGCTCAGGCGAAAAGAATCGCCATCAGCACCATGCCCAGAACAAAACACGCGCCCAGTATAGCGGCGGCAATAATAATGCCTATTGAAATCGGTATGCCATCCTGTCCCATATCGGCCTCCTACACAATCAGTGCCAGGATAATGGCGACTATCAACGCGTAAATGCCGATAGCCTCGCAGAAAGCAGTCACCAGAATCATATTGGTCATTATCGGACCGCTTGCCTCCGGGTTGCGGGCTATCCCCTGCAATGCTGAGTAGCCGATAAGCCCGATACCCAGTGCCGGTCCCAGCAACCCCAGCCCGGCCGTCAGCCCCACGGCCAACATCTTCATCGTTACTGGATCCATATTCAACCTCCTTAAAGCGATTTGCCCAAGCAAAATTTATTTTTATGTCAGGCTGACTCCCCTCCGTGGTGGGCTACCGCCAGGGTCAGAAAGACCAGGGTCAACCCGCCAAAGATGAGCGCCTGCACAAAACCAACGAGCAGCTCGAGACCGTAGAACGGTAAGGCAAACACCCATGGTATTAAAAAGGCCGCGATGAGCAGCAGTATTTCGCCGGCGGTCATATTGCCGAAAAGACGGAAGGTGAAGCTGACAATGCGCACCATTTCGCTCAGCGCCTCCAGAAGCCCGACAAAGATATGAATAAATCCGGTAAACAGTCCGCCCAGCCCGGCCCGCAGCCTGCCCCTGATGATATGCCCGATGCTCTGCAAAAACTGCCCCGCATTGAGAAACTTGCCCAGATAGCGAAACCCCAGCGACCTCAAGCCGAAGTACTCCACAAAGATAAATGACACCAGCGCCAGTGCCAGCGGCATATTGATATCGGTATTGGCGCCGCGCAGCAGGTGCACAGGCTCGCCCTCAGCGTTGGTTATGAGTATCGAGCCAAAGCCTGGAATCAGGCTCAGCCAGGCATTGAAGGCGACAAAAAGGAAAATGGTAGCCACCACGGGGAAAAAGCGCCGTCCGTTTTCCTCTCCGGCAACTCTCCGGCAGAGGTCATAGAGCCAGCCAAGCAAAAACTCAAATGCGCTCTGCAGCCTTCCGGGTATAATCTTCATGCGGCGCGTGATTACATATGACAGGCAGATGAGAGCAGCCATCGTAATCCAGGCACCTAAGATGCTGTTGGCGACGGGGAAGCCGAAGAGATGAAATGCCGTCTCTGCGGGAAGCTGGAATTCCGGATGAGGCAGGCTGAGCCACGCCGGCAGTCCAAGGTCGCCAATCATGCTTTTCCCCAGAGGGCCGACCAGAAAGCCAGCGACGAGCAGAAAGGCAAAGATAAAGAGCACCCCTATGAGCAGAAGTCGCGGCATCCCCAGAACTCTCCGCTTGGCCATCAACCGCTCTCCCCGTTCTGTCTATTTTTCAGCAGCGGTATGAGCATCCGGTACACCCCGTAGAAAGCCACCGCAATCCCGAGGAGCAGCCCGGCTATCGCCAGGGCGGGGCTGGTATCCAGTCGGCTGTCCAGCCAGATACCGGCCACCACGCCCAGCACAATTGAGCCACCGATGAAAAACCCCACCCCCACCAGCCGCAGGGCCGCCATCCATCTGCTCATATTCGCCTCAATCGATGCGCCAACACGCAACCCGGTATATTGTATCATCCCAAACTGAAATAAACTATAGAAGGCTGTGGATAAATAAAAAAGCCCCAACATTTATGTGTCAGGGCTATCCATCATCACAAATGACTACCATATACATGAGGCCAATCTACCGGCGCTTCTCCTGGCCGAACAGACTTGAGAAGTCACCATTAAAATCTGTCAGGAAATTGTGCATATCAAGCACGTCATCGATTTCAATCGTTTTGTTCCGGGTCTCATTTATCGCGGCATCGGTGAGGTTATCAATCCATTCGGGAGCTTTCCCCTCCCTGACGACCGCCGCCACCAGGCATTGAGTATGGCAGGTTGGGCAGAGCACCCTCAGAAACCACATGTCTTCGCGCTGGCCGAGCACATCAATGTTGCCGAATTCAAAGTTCCGACCGCATGATTCGCACTTCATTGAGGTCATAAGCTTTTTAATCATTCTCTCTTCCACCGCTCGGACTCCCTTTATGCTGGCCATTATCCTCAGGATTTGCGCTTGTCAAAGTCATCCATGTCAAGCGTATTGATGAAGTCATAGAAAGCGGACATCTTCTTCATCTCCTCTTCGCTTACTTTTCTATCCTTGGTGTCCACCTCGTCCGCTTCCTCCATAATCGGTTTCCCGGTCTCCTCATCAAGCAGGATACCCGCCTTATCTAAAACGGCTTCCTCGGCAAATATGGGGGCATCAGTTCGTACCGCCAGGGCCAGAGCATCGCTGGGACGCGAGTCAATCTCCAGCTGCTCACCATTAACATTGAGAATTATCTTGGCATAGAAGGTATCGCTCTTCAGGTCACTGACGATAATGGAATTTATCGCCGCTCCCAGCGAGTCAATCACTGAGCTGAGCAGGTCGTGGGTGAGGGGCCTCGGCACCGTTACGCCCTGAAGCTTCACAGCTATGGCATCGGCTTCTGCTGGACCAATCCATATAGGGAGATACCGCTTGGCCATTTTTTCCTTCAATATCACCACCCGCTGATAATTCATCAGGCTCACCCGGATACTGTCAATAGTCATCTCAATCATAACCATACCTCCCCCCGTTACTCAGCCGGCAATTCAATTCTAAATCAGACAACCACGCTTGTCAACCAGAAATGATACGGACAAATTATTCGCCCTTATTTATAAATTC
>Ga0315552_1000720_pt1 | contig 20514 bp, 13 predicted proteins | sample SalMarSW160170MG_2_FD_203102 | JGI IMG/M metagenome (GOLD analysis project Ga0315552, IMG submission 203102) | Salt marsh sediment microbial communities from the Plum Island Ecosystem LTER, Massachusetts, United States - Salt Marsh Sediment SW1601-70 ...
CCACCAAGGGTGCAATTCGCCAAATCGAAGCCAAGGCGATTCGCATGTTGCGACACCCAAGACGCCGCTTGTTCGAGCTATAGGCTACCGCTTGATAGTTTTATCACCATGCAGTATAATAGAAAGGAAAAAGTGACAATGAAGACAGTAACTCTAGAATGTGGCTGCGAAGTAGAATGGCAAGACTGGGGAGGAGCTGGCGAGGAGGACTTCCCCTGGATTGGCCACTACGCCTGGTGCGAAAAGCACGGCGATACGGAAGTGGCTTACCTTGATCCCGCCGATTACAACGTAATTGAGGCATATTCCTACGTCATCCACGGCGACGGCGGCCACCAAACCGACGCCGGGGCTTCTGGCATGGCCTACGCCGTTGGCACCAGGCTGCACGTCTGGAAGCGACCCGACACCGACGGCACAACGGGCTGGTGGTATTGCTTCTCTGGAGTGAGCGAGGACGGCAACGCTTACGAAAGCGACGACGTTGGTCCGTTCGAGAACTTAGCAGAAGCGCTGGAAGCAGCGACGTACGCCATCGAAGAACATGGAGGTTGCGACTTGGTAGCCTGGCCGAACGACCGCTCCGGCTGGCTCGCAGTCGGCGTCAAAAACGCTGATCTCTTCACCGATGATGACATGGGCAGGCGGGAACTAACGCCGCTTGGAGAGACGGCGCAAAAGTGTCTCGACCAAGTTGGCGAAGTAGCAGCCACGCTCTTTCAGTTCATGTATTCGAAGTGGCAAAGTAACCATCCCGCCTATACCGTCTACGCTGCACCATTTGAGCGCAATCTGGATTTCGTAGCTGAAGAATATGCCAGCTTTGGCTGGGGCGTCTGCTTCGTGCCAGACATCCACGTCGCTGAACTCAATGACTTGCTCAAGGAATACGATATCAGCAACGTCAAGTTCTACTGGGAAAGAAGCAACATCTTATAACACGGAGGTAAGACATGAGCCTTCACTTGGACAAAACACCCAAATTCGAAGTCGGATGGCACACCATGTACACCTGGTCTGCCATCTGGAACGCAATGGATCGCCTCTGGCCCAACGGCGTGCCAGACTACGAGACAGAGCCCGGCGAAGAGCTCGACCACCCGCGCGACGAGTATGAGCTGGCGGAGTGGGCAGAGCAGCATCCAGATGCGTTTCAACGCTTGGTGGATGAAATCCCATTTGAACTACCACCATTAACACGATGAAGGACCCGCCCATGAACGATGCGAAAAGCCCCCCAGAGGCTCCACGCCCCTAGGGGGCTTTTTTTATTTCCCCCCCACGCACCAAAACAGTCAGCCCATCTCCCCCCCAAGACCAAAACAGTCAGGACACCTGCGCTTTCCTCCCTTGTTCCCCCTTGACCCACCGCTACATCAACCCCGCTACGCTACACCCTCAATGCAACAGCACAGCATTCTCCCTCACTGCTACAAATCCCTACAGCATCACAGCTACCAGCACCGCTCGACAAAGATACGCCCAGCCCACCTCCCAGGCGACGAGGGTAAGCCAACGCTTTGTTTACAACCCACTGCCACGTTTCCTGTACCGTGAAAAAAAGGGATGGGCACCACGCTTTTTAGCGTTTGCCGCTACAACCGTTCCCTTCAGAACCAAAAATTGCGACGCATTGCTCACCGACTGTCACAGTTCCCATGTCGAGAAAAAAGGGAATGGGCGTCTCGCTTTGTAGCCGTTGCTGTTACCTTCATTCCCTTCAGAGCCAAAAATCAGCCTGCGCTTCTCACCGACTGCGACACTGAGTCTCCTCTGGCCTACCCTAAAGAGACCCTTTCACGACTCGGTACTTTGTCCCTGCCAGCCCTGAAGAGGCCCCTCGGTGGCCCTCCGCCCCATTGCATCTGACCCCGGAGAGGCCCTTCCTCAACTCCTCACTCCATCGCGTCTGACCCTAAAGATACCTTTCCCCAGCCCTCCTGCGCCCCCTGCTCGGCGTCAGAGCAGCCCCTCGATGACCTCGCTTTCCTTTCCCCAAAACTCCTGAACAGCCTTGCCTCAACCTTTCATCGCCCCCTGAACCCCATGCGCCATCCTCTCTGCCACGCTGAGATACTGGCTCGCGATCAAAACAGTCAGACCATCCTTGCCTCTTGCATACCTGCATACACTAACTCGAACCTTGCCATGACCTGATCGCCAGGTGACTTCAAGACGACGCCAGATCAAAACAGTTAGACCATCTGCCCGCCTCGCAACCCCGCCTGAGGCGAGGTGCGCTGGCGATCCTGACACGCTACGTCGCTACACACGACGACGCTTGCGGCCCTCTTTCACATTCTGCCCTGCCAGCCGGGGTCATGCTCTCCCAAAAAACAGTCAAGCGCATCGCCCACTACCGCTGACCTCATTTGAAACAAATCTTGACAAACTCGAAAAACAATCTTCGCAAAATCGGGTATAGAGAGACTGGAATGTTGGATATATAGGTCACCCTGTCTATAGACATCAATATCCCTAGCTCATTGACACAGTTCGATATTTCTGGTATAATCACACCAAGGGCACAAGGCGCATGAACACCGTATGGGACACGGGGACAATTGAAGACATCCCTCTCGGCGTAACAGCCAGATGCAAAGTTGGCGCTTACATCTTTCGCTACCGTCCAGGCGTTGGCCAAGAGCGCATGGATTACTACACGCCCACCAACCCACGCACCGACGAGCAGCAAGCCTGGCGTGCAGTTTTCGCAGCAGGGATTGTAGCCTGGCACGCGCTTTCCGACGAAGAAAAGGAAGAGTGGGGGCAGAGAGCAAAAGAGAAACGCATGGTTGGGCAACATCTCTTTCAAAGTGTCTACCTGAAGACCCACGAAGCTGTCTACGACGCAGCCGAGGTCGACTTCGCCATAATCGGCCAGGCCCAAGTGAATTGAGGGAGAAGCATGTCCAAGGTTGACAGTACTCGTATCGCAGCCATCAAGGCCAACTTCGAGCATTCCGACGTCATCACTGAGGAGAACCTGGCCGATCTAATTGACGCCATTGCCGAAGCAGCCCAAGCACATGAGCACACGGCTTCTGGTGGTGATGGGACGGGGACAGGCGACGCGGGACCAGTCGTCAACCTGCAGAGCGGGACAGCGGCCGCCAGGCCAGCCAATCCCGAAGTGGGCGACGTTTACCTGGAGACCGACACCTCTAAGCTATATGCGTGTTTCAGTGCAGAGACATGGACCGAGATCATCAGCGACACAGGGCTTCCCGAAGTGGGTGCTGGTGACAACCTGTGTGTGAGCTCCGATGGAGAGAAAGAGACCACCAGCCTCACATACGTCGAGGCCAAAGAGATCAAGGTTTACCGTCCTGGGACATACCGCATCAAGTTTGACCTGGCTATCATGGGGTCAGGTTTAACTGCTTACGGGCGGATCTACCACAACGGGGAAGCGGTCGGCACAGAACGGTCTACTTCAGAATCTTCGTGGGTCACCTTTTCCGAGGACATTGCAGGGTGGGAAGAAGGCGATCTCATCCAGTTGTATTACCATCACACGGGGGGAACGGGTGCGGAAGGTGCAAGAGTGCAGAACTTCCGTGTGTACTACGATGCAGGGTCATTGGATGGGTACGTGACACTCGGCTAAGCCCATCTTCGACCCTTACGCCAGGAACGTGAGAACATGGCCAAGGTAGACTCAAGTCGGATAGAAGACCTGAAGGCCAGCTTCGAGCTCGGCGACACCTTGTCAGAGCAGAAATTTGCCGACCTGATCACCGCCATCGCCGAGGCGGCCCAAGAGCACGAACACGTTGCAAGTGGGGGGGCTGGTAGCGGCACGGGCAACGCAGCACCCATCGTCAACCTTCGACACGGCCCGCCCTCCAGTCTGCCAGGCAGTCCGAACGCCGGCGATTTCTACGTTGACACCCAGCTCAACAGGCTGTTCGTAGCCTTCAGCGCCGGGTTCTGGACACAAATTCTCACAGGGGAGGACGAAATGTTTTACACCATCACTCCGCAGCAAATCATCAACTACTCGTCCACAGAAAACGTGGATTGGACAGACGTAGTAATGCCTGAGGCCATTCCCACGGGGGCCACGGCGGTTCTGGTCACCTTGAGCGTCGCCCCCAAGGACACGGATCACCGCGCCATCTTCTCCATTCGCAAGAAAGGGCAGACCAGCGGTTTGTACATCATGGTCGAGGCTTATTACGTCAACCTCACCGGGCGACTCATGGCCATCTGCGGCCTGGACGAGGACCGCAAGATGCAGTACCGCGTCACCAACCAAGAAGTAGGGGAGACCTGCGCCGTGATCCTGAACCTGTTCGGGTACTTCAAGTAGGGAGGGAAAGAACATGAGCAAAGTCACAGATGCACAGATCGCGGCCATCAAAGCACTTTTTGGGACAGGGAGCAAGTTGGAAGAAGACAACTTCGCCGACCTGATCGACGCCATCCAGGAGGCGGCTCAGGAGCACCAGCACGTCTCTGGTGGCGGTGCTGGCAGCGGTACAGGTGACGCAGCGCCTCTCTACACCATCGGGGCGTTTGTGTGGATCATCCCAGGCACACTTGAGGCCGGTGCTTCCCAGGGGCCACGTCTCAGGTGCAGGGGCGACGTGACCTTCCTGGAGGCCGAGCTTCTGGTCAAGACCGCGCCCACGGGGGCAGCCATCATCGTGGACATCAACAAGAACGGCACTTCTCTTTGGGCCGACACCCAGGGGAATCGGCCGCAGATTGCAGCGTCAGCCACCGAGGGTGAGAGCACCAGCTTCGACACCACCACTGCGACCGACGACGATGTCTTGATCCCCGACATTGACCAGATCGGCTCCGGGGATGCTGGCGAAACTCTGACCATCATGCTCTGGTACAAGCGGTACGCACAGCACGACGCCTGATCCAGTCTGTTCAGGAATAGTAGCTCCATCTTGATAGAAGCTGCTCTCCCTCTACAGCCAACCCCTACAGCTTCATCATGTAGCAAGTGCGTGGCCCACCGCGTCCAGATTCATCACCAGGCTTCCAAGAGTGCATCTGCAAAACGGTCAAACTAAGTCACGGTCTGAAAGAAACACGGTGATCCACGCAGTCAAACCAAGGGAGGAGCAATGGATTGGATAACCCCAACTGGGCACGAAGATCCATCAGGTGTGTGGACAGATGAACCCTATGCTTACGACGGTTCCGTTTCATGGCCTTCCACCGCTATCACATATGTCAATGCACTATCGTGGTCGGGTTATCTTGTACTCACTCTCGAACCGATTACGTGCGACCAGGTCAGAGTCTACCCTTACAGGCCTTATCCTTACGTAGATGTTATAAGGGTAGAAGTATTCGATGGTACGGACTGGACATTGGTGTACGAAGGGTCGTTCAACTGGGAGCAGTGGGTTTATTATTCATTCACTGAGCAGCAAGTCGAGAAAATGCGAGTTAGCTATTACAGCCACTATGGTGTAGGTGGCAAAAAGGTTGGCCTTTTTGAGGCAGCCCTCTACGGTGAGCCGATCAGCACAGAGGGACCTTACGGTTTCATGATGTAAGGCAGCATTTTCACGAGGAGACCCAATGATCCACCATGACCAAATTCACCAGAGACGTTCGAGACACGCTCCGATCGTACTTCGAGGCCGGCGACAAGCCCACTGAGGAGCAGTGGCACGCTTTCATCCAGGCCATCCAGGACGGCATCAAGAGCCACGAACACAAATCAAGCGGGGGCTGCGGTTCAGGGACGGGGGATGCAGCCCCTATTTCATTTCCTGACACCTGGCACGATGCCCAGCTCCGCAACGTCCGAGCCTGGAGGCGACGCCTGTGCACCCGGCCCGACCTGGCAACCAGGATGCTGGCCGCGTCCTGGATGGGCGAGGAGGGTCAAGGCTACGTAAAAGCCCTCATCTCCGACGGGGAGTACGTGTACGCGGGTCTGGACACCACCCCCGCCCAGGTGGTGAAAATCGATCCCAACGGCATGACCGCAGTAGCCACGTGGACGGGCCAGGAAGGCCAAGACTACTGTTGGGCCCTGGCCTGGAACGGTGATCGCCTGTACGCCGGCCTGGACACTGAGCCTGCGCAGGTGGCCATGATCGAACGCGATACCATGAAATACATCACCCAATGGGTAGGCAACGAGGACCAAAACGAGTGCATGGCCCTGGCCTGGGATGGAGCATTCGTATACGCTGGCTTGAACACCGACCCAGCACGCATCGTCAAGCTGGAAACCGCCGCCCTGACCACCGCAGGCGAATGGGTAGGAGACGCAAATCAAGCCTATTGCCGTGCACTATGTTACGACGGGGAGTTTCTGTACGCCGGTCTGTATGGTTCGCCCGGCAACCTGGTCAAGATCGACCCTGAGACCATGCAAGCCATCGCCAGATGGAATGACGAGGGAGGACCAACACACTGCCGCGCTTTGTGCACCGATGGCTCTTTCCTGTACGCGGGCTTCTACGACAGCCCCTCTGTAGTGCAGAAGCTACGGCGGAATGACCTCAGCCTCGTCAGCCAATGGACAGGGTACGAAGATGAGCCTTACTGTGCCTCTCTCCTGTACGACGGAGAAAGCTTGTATGCCGGTCTGGTAGCCGACATAGGCAAAGTAGTGAAACTCGGTCTTCCCGACCTGAGCCGTATCTCTGAATGGCAAGCCGCCGAGGGGTCTGGGGAGTGTCGAGCGCTGGCCTTCGATGGGCTGTACGTCTTTTTCGGCTTCTACAGCGCCCCGGCTCAGGTGGTGAGGAAGATCATGCGCGATTTCAACGAGCAGGAAGTGTGAAATGACAGAGCCTCACCCGTGGGACGGGCACACGCCGATTCAATTCATGCAGTGGAGAGTGGACGTTTTCAAATCCTGGTTCCAGAACTACCAATCTCCAACTGCCGAGCAGTTCGTCTGGTTCATCAATCAATGCGCCGACGCCATCGAGTGCCACGAGCACGTCGGAGACGGAGGGCCAGGCAGTGGGACGGGGGACGCGGCCCCCATCGCGCCTCCAGAGTGGATCCCCGACGGGCTCTTGTATAACCTCTGGGCCTTCCGGCGGCGTCTCAGCGTCGAGCCTCCCGTTGGGGCCAACTTCATCAGGACCACCTGGGAGGGAGGAGAAGGCGAGCTTCTCACCACCCCCACCGCTGGAGATCGGCAATACCTCTACGTTGGGCTGGAGACCAGTCCGGCCCAGGTAGTCAAGCTGCGGCGAGACACGCTGCGCTACGAGGCCACCTGGACGGCCAGGGAAGGAGAGGACCGTTGCCGCGCCCTGATCATGCACGACGGACTCCTGTACGCCGCCGTGCAGCATTCATCGATGCGGGTGGTCAAGATCAACCCCGCCACCATGGAGCGCGTAGACTACTGCCTCGGCACCGATGAAGACCAAAACTGTGTAGCCCTGGCCGCCGAGGGAAAGTTCCTGTACGCCGGCCAGGCCACCTCCCCGGCCCGCGTGAGGAGGATCCGCGCCTCCAACATGACCAGGGAGGAAGCCTGGGAGGGCGAATCGGGAGAGAACGTTTGCAGCTCGGTGATCGTGGCCTTCGACCGTCTCTTTGCGGCCCTGGCCACCGTGCCGGCCAAGGTGGTGAGGATTTACCGCAGCGACATGGACACCGACGAGGTCTGGACGGGAGCGAGCGGCCAGGATCGCTGCCGCGCCCTGGCCTACGACAGTGCGTACCTGTACGCCGGCCTGGGCACCGAGCCGGCCTGCGTCGTCCAAATCCTGCCCGACGAGATGACCAGTCCGGGGCAGTGGCGTGGGCAAACCGGTCAGAACGATTGTCGGGGGCTGGCCTGCAGCAAAACGCACTTCTTCGTTGGGCTGAACACCCGTCCTGCTCAGATCGTCAAGGTCCGCCCTGGGAACATGGTGGAAACGGGCGGTTGGACGGGAGAGGAGGGAGACGAAGGATGTCACGCCTTGGCTCTATCCGATTCTTCCCTGGTGGCCGGCTTTCCCACCGTCCCGGCCCGAGCGGCTGTGATTGACCCTGCTGGCATGACCACCGTGGACACCTTCCTGGGCAGCGGGGACGAAATCCACTGCTACGCCCTGGCCCTCGGCGACGGACACCTGTACGTGGGCTTGAGACAAGCACCGGCCCACGTGGTGCGGGTCAACCCCGACACCATGCAGATCGAAGCAGCCTGGGAAGGCCAGGACGAAGACGACCGTTGCCAGGCCCTGGTGTGGCACGATGGATTTCTGTACGCCGGCCTGTCCACGTCGCCCGCTCGCGTGGTGCGCATCGGCGGCGGATCCATGCAGACCAAAGGGATTTGGGGGGGCTTGGAGGGGGAGAACGATTGCGAAGCCCTGGCTACTGACGGCTCGCATCTCTACGTCGGTCTGGACACCGATCCCGCCAAGGTCATCAAGGTCAACCTGGCCACCATGCAAACCGAGGGGGTGTGGACTGCTCCTGCAGGGGACGGTGAGTGCCTGGCCCTCACCCACGACGGGACATTTCTGTACGCTGGCCTGGACACCAGCCACGCCAAGGTAATCCAGATCAAGACCAGCAACATGAGCACCGTCGCCACCTGGGAGGGCGACACAGGACAGAACAGGTGCAGAGCCTTGACCTGTGGCGGCGGGTACGTGTACGCCGGGCTGTACACCGTCCCCGGCATCCTGGTCAAGATCGACCCCTCGGACATGACCACCGCCGCGGTTTGCGACGACAAAGAGAGCATCGGTCACTACTTCGACCTCCTGTACACGGAATACACCCCCCCGATCCCTGACTCCCCAACCATACCAGTCGTTTTCGCCGCTGCCGATTTCTTCGCCGGTGATTTGGATCCACAGTACGACTTTTACATGGGCGCAATCATATATTTCAATGCCGACACCCTGCACCTCCTGGCAGGATGGTTTCCCGAGCCACAGGAGCAGACCATGAGGGCCCTCGCGTATGACGGCACATTTCTGTACGCGGGGTGGGACCTCAGCCCCACCTCGGTATCCAAAGTAGACGTCATGATGGTTGAGAAAGTAGGCACCTGGGAAGGTGAAAAAGAGTCAAGCAGATGCCGCGCCGTGGCTGGCGATGGGCAGTATGCCTACCTCGGCCTGGACATGTCTCCGGCTCAGGTCATCAAGTACGACCTGGATGCGCAAGCCATCGTCGCCACCTGGGAAGGGAACGACGACCAGGATCACTGCTACGCCCTCGCTTACGAGGACGGTTACGTATACGTCGGCCTGAACACCGTCCCCGCCCGCGTGGTCCGGGTGAACGCCGCGACGATGGAAACCGAGGCAGAATGGGTAGGCGGGGACGGCCAGGGCAGCGTTTACGCTTTGGCTTCCGATGGCACGTACGTCTACGCTGGTCTCAACACCGATCCGGCCTTGGTGATCAGGATCGCCGCCGCGACGATGGGAACCAACGGCATCTGGACGGGCGAAGAAGGCGAGAAGGAGTGCCAGGCTCTGACCCACGACGGCCAGTACCTGTACGCCGGTCTGGATATCGCCCCGGCTAAAGTAATCAAGATTTACCCTCAAACCATGGAACGTTACGGCGAATGGAAGGGAGAGGCCGGGCAGAGTCGTTGTCGCTCTTTGGCCTGCACGGAGGATCACGTTTTCGCGGGGCTCTACACGTCTCCGGCCAGGGTCATCCAGATCAACTCCTTCACCATGATCATCGAGGGCGCCTGGATGGGAACAGAGGAACAGAAACAGTGTCGCGCCCTGGCCTGCAGCGGTGAGTTTGTATACGCCGGCCTCAACACCACCCCGGCTCAGGTCATCGCGTTGGACCCCGGAGGGATGGTCACCTTGGCGACCTGGCAGTCAACGGGCGATGCAGACCAATGCCAGAGGCTTTTTTTCGACGGTCAGTACCTGGTGGCCGGCTTCGACACCTACCCCGCCACAGTCAAGACCTTCGCCCCCAGCGACTTGTCGGAGATAGCCACCCGAATTCAGGGAGCATTGGAGGACGATTGTGCTTGCCTGGCCTTCGACGGCGACTTCATCTACGCCGGCCTCAGCATGGAGGCAGGCCAGGTAATCAAGATCGATCCCCTCACGCTGGAGACCGTTGGGAAGTGGGTGGGTGGGGGAGGCGCAGGCCCGTGCCAGGCCTTGACCTTCGACGGGGAGTTTCTGTACGCAGGCTGCGCCGGCGGCTCAGCCCAGGTGAGCAAACTCGACCCCTCGACGATGCAAACCGTTGGCGCCTGGTCAGGTGGAGGGGGAGGGGGAGAGCACATCGCCTTGACCTGTGACGGTAAGTACCTCTACGTTGGCCTCGACACGTCCCCCGCCCAGGTGGTGCAAATCTCCCCCTCGGACATGTCCACCGTGGAGACTTGGGAGGGTGAGGAGGGAGAAGGTCTGTGCAGAGCCCTCACTTTCGACGGGTTGTACATCTACGTTGGTCTCTACACAACTCCCGCCAGGGTGGTCAGAGTGGATCCATCAGACATGACCACCCACGACAACTGGACAGGAGAAGGCGGGCAGAACGGCGTCCAGGCCCTGGCCTTCGACGGGTCGCACGTGCACGTTGGCCTGTACACCGATCCGGCCCAGGTCGTCAAGCTAAACGTCGAGGAAATGACACCCGCTGGCACCTGGGAATCGGAAGCTGATCAGGCATACGTGCGGGCTTTGACCTTCGACGGAGCGCACCTGTACGCAGGGCTGGGCACTGATCCCGCGCAGGTCGTCAAGATCGACCCCTCGGACATGGCCGCCGTCTCCGTCTGGGCAGGCTCTGAGACAGAAACTAACCTGCAAGCCCTGATGTTCGATTCTCTGTTCCTGTACGTCGGCTTGCACACCTCGCCGGCTGGGGTGATCAGGATGATCATGCGCGACGTGTTCGATGTCTTGAGCTTGCTCCAGGAGGCATTGATGTGGCTTGCCCGATGCAGCACTGGCTTGCCGCTATATATCTTCATCATTGAACACAACATTCCAATCAACTGGGCGGATCTTCCAGGAGCCGCAATGGCCGGCTGGTGGCACTTGGGGCAAGAGATACTGATCAACGACGACGCCAAGCATCTCAGCGCCATAGTGCTCGCTCCGTTCATTGCACACGAAGTCATTCACGCTACGTGGCTCTGCTGCAATTCCATTGACCAGGAGTACCACGCTTTCCAAGCTCAAACCCAGGTCTGGTCGGAGATCAAGGACGGATACACAGACGACTTCCTCGACTACCTGATTGCACTCTTCGCCCAGGGCGAGGAGGCCGTCAAAGATGAGCTGCGGGGCATACCTGCTTACGAGCATCTACCCGAGTACTGTCCATAGGAGAAGCAGAATGGGCAAATTCGACGACGACCAACGAGAAGACCTGCAGAATACCTTCGCTTACGGTGAAGTGCCAGACGAGGACGATTTCGCAGCCCTCATCCAGGCCATCGCTGACGGCATCGAGTACCACGAGCACACCGCGCAGGGAGGTCCGGGGAGCGGCACGGGAGACGCATCTCTGCTGATTCCCAACCTGGGGCCAGACGGCGACCTCCCCGACGAGGCGCTGGGGCCAGGCGGCACCATCAGCGATCAAGTAATAGACAACCTAGACACCTGGAAGAAACTCCTCGCTTCCCATCCCTACCTGGCAACAGAAGGACTGCTGAAGATCTGGCCTATCCCCTCCGGCGAGGGCGTCTGTTATGCCTTGACCTGCGACGCACATCACATGTATGCTGGACTCCCCACCATTCCTGCACAGGTAGCAAAGATCGACATCGCTGATATGACTGCCGTCGAGACCTGGACTGGAGGCGAGGGTGAGGATTACTGCCATGCCCTGGTCTTTGATGGCACTTATCTTTATGCAGGGCTGGCCACTACCCCGGCCAGGGTGATCAAGATCAATCCCAACACTATGGCGCAGGTAGACGTCTGGGAGGGGGAGGCAGGCCAGAACAACGCAGCGTATCTGACTTACGATGGAACTCATCTCTACCTTGGCCTCTTGACCGACCCGGCGCGCGTGGTGAAAATCTATCCGGTCACCATGCACACCCACGAGGTTTGGGAGACAGCGCCCGGATGGGAAGGCTGCACCGCCTTAACTTTCGATGGGGGATACATCTACGCTGGTCTCGATACCGATCCGGCCAAGGTGATCAAGATCGACCCCGGCACCATGGAAACGGTCGCCGTTTGGGTCGGTGACGTTACCCAACGCTACGTCCGTGCTCTGGCCTTCGACGTGAGTTACATCTACGCCGGTCTCCACACTGAGTCGGCCCAGGTGGTCAAGATCGACCCCCGCGACATGGCCGAGGCGGGCTACTGGCTTGGGTACTCAGGCCAGGATGACTGTCGCGCCCTGGTTTTCGACGGAGAACACATTCACGCTGTCCTCGGCACCACCCCCACAAAGCTGATCGAGATCGACCCTGCCACCATGGCCGCCGTGCGCACCAGGATCGTAGGAGATATGGAAATCGCCAATCCAAACTGCTACGCCATCACCTTCGACGGTCTCCACCTCCTCCTGGCCCTGCCAGAGATTCTGCCTTACCTCGTGCACATTAGCTACTTCAGCTACACCAACTACGACCTGAAGTATGCCTACCGGGACGCTGACGGCTGGCACATCGAGACCGTAGACAGCGCAGGAATGGTAGGCGAGTACACCTCCCTGGCCCTGGATGTTGACGGGTATCCGCACATCAGTTATTACAAAGCCCAAACTCTCCAACAGGCCCTAAAATATGCTTACAAGGATACGGGCGGTTGGAACATTGAGATCGTAGATCATACAGGGCACGAAACTGTAGGCCAATATACCTCTGTCGTCTTAGACGGAGATGGCTACCCACACATCAGCTACTACAGACCCACAAATAGCGATTTGAAATATGCTTATCAGGATGCAGATGGTTGGCACCTTGAGACCGTAGACAGCGAAGGAATAGTAGGCAAGTACACCTCCCTGGCCCTGGACGGAAAAGGCTATCCGCACATTAGCTATCAGGATGTTACGACTGATTACATCTTTATCTATGATCTAAAATATGCCTACAAAGACGCTGACGGCTGGCACATCGAGACCGCCGACAGTGTAGGCAATGTTGGCGAGCACACCTCTATCGCCTTGGACAGTAACGACGCCCCGCACATCAGTTATTACGATGCCACCAATCGCAATCTCAAATATGCCCACAAAGCTATTTGGGGCTGGCAGGTTGAGACCGTGGACAGCGAGGGATCTGTTGGCCAGTTCACCTCGCTGGTCTTGGATGGAGACGACTATCCGCACATCAGTTACTTCGACGACACCAACGGTGACTTGAAATATGCTTACGCGGACGCAGGCGGTTGGCACATTCAGACCGTGGACAGCGAGGGGCTTGTTGGTACGTACACTTCCCTCGCCCTGGATGGAGACGGCTACCCACATATCAGCTACACTAAACACATAGGCAAGGGTGATAGCAATTTGAAGTACGCTTACCAAGATGCTTCTGGTTGGCACACTGAGACAGTGGATAGCGAGGGCGATGTCGGGTGGTATACCTCTATAGCACTACAATCAACGTAAGGGAGGAACGATGAAGATAATACGACTGTCAGTCAGCGAACACGTATGCCGATTCCGTTCCAAAATCAGGCAGAACTTTGAGCAACCCGTAGGCCAAGAAGTGACTTGGTGTTACGAGTCTGAATGGCTCACGCCAGCGATAAAGGCCGCTATCCTCGCGAAGGAAATCACCCCAGGGACTCCTGCTCTCTTAGGTTGGGTAGAATCGGTAAATTCGTGCGACTTTCTGTCCACGCGCCGAGCAGAGATTACCCGCATCAGGACTTATCGCTGCCCAGAAGGTCATATCGCTTGCTACCGATTTGACCTGCGGCTTGGGGCGAGCCATGAGGAAACATTCCAGGTGACGAGGGGGGTCCTGGCCAGCACCGAAGATTTTGACCTTTGATCATCTACGCCTACTGTTAGGAATAAGCCGCATGGTAAAAGTGTTGCAACAAGACCGAAATCATCCGCTGTTTGGCGTGTTGAGCCAGACCTTCGACATGCAGCGTGACATCACGGACACCGTCGTTCGCAATCGGCCTAAGACGCGCTCCGAAATGCCGCGCTCCGTGCTCAGCGAGCTCGGACGTCATCTCTTCGCCCACTGCGTGGAACTGTGGAACAACATGGCAGAGGAAGCCAGGCGATGGTACAGCGACAACGCCCCGCCTCAGTTCTGCACCGGCTTCCTGTGGTGGACGTGGAGTTGCCTGGTCAAGAACTACAACGCTGGCCCCTGGACAGTGAACCTCAGCAGCATCGGCGGCCACTGCTACATCTGCCCCCAAGATGCCCCCGAAGGCATCTTCGCCAAGGGGTACGTTGACACCACCGAGATCGGCACTTTGGCCCACCTCGACTGGGACCCCGCATGTCGCGAGGAAGAGTTGCCCCTCTTGCTGGTGCACGGCTGGCATCCAGAAGCCTTCAACCCGGCTGAAATCTGGAGAGCTATGGCTTTCGCATTGACCGGCAAAGACTCCATGCAAGAACCCGACTTCGCACTCATCTACGATCCCGACCGCCCCGGCGACAAGCAGTACGCCCTCAAGTTTCTCACCGGCCAGGGCCTCGACGTGTACATCAGCAACTATACCCACGCGCCGGGGAGCGGCACACCCCTCGACATCCGCCTTTACGCTCAGTCCCTGGCTCGCGAGATCGAGGTCTTGAGGAGCCACAAGGGGGCTCCCGCCGTGGACATCCTCTCCCACAGCCTGGGAGGCATCGTGGCCAGGGCGTACATCGAGAACGAGGACTTCTCACCCAATCCATACCCGGCTCCGTACCGAGACGACGTCTTCAACCTCATCATGCTGGCCCCACCCAACCGGGGTACTCGCTGGTCCAACCTGTATCCAGGATGGTGGGATTGGACGTCAATATTACAGTTAGAGCCAGACTCTGACTTCCTGGCCCAACTCAATTCGGGTGTCACAGGCAAAAGCAAAGGCGTCACGTACCACATCATCGCGGGGAACTATTACATCTGTCTGCATATCCCAATCCTCCCCCAAACATACCACGCTACTCGGCTCTGTGAACTAGAGGACGATGCGCCCAACGATGGCGAGCTCACTGTTTCCCAAACACAATTGTCAAAGCAGGGCAGCTTGTTGGAAGTATCACCAGAGAACTTCCACGTCCGTTCCTGGGATCACTGGGAGATGCGAGGCCAATGGAACTCGCCCTGCGACTCTGCGACCATCGTCAAGATCATCCTGGCCGGTTACTCCCTCGCCAAGTGGCGGGCCAAGGGCAAGGACATCACACCACCAGAAGCAAACTACCTCCAGAGATGCTTCAGCCTGATCAAACGCACCGATGCCTCCCGCGTGTATTACGACCTCATCGTAGATACCAACATCACCATCGAATTCAGGAATTTACCCACCGGCACCGTGGCTCAGTGGTTCCCAAGCGACAACACCATCGGAGTGGACATCTCCGCCGAAGCGCTGGACGAAAAAGTCACGTGTCAATACATCATCCATGAGGCGGAGCGCTCACGCTGGCACGGCGAGAACTCCATCAGCGGGGAGTACCACGCCTTCAAAGCCGAGGCAGACTTCTGGAACGCAGTCAAGAAGGGCGACCAGAACGACCACTGCGACTGGGTGGCCGATTTCATCGCCCAGGGCCGGGAAGCAGCGATGGACTACATCAGCACTTCACCCGCCCACTACGGCTTACCCAGATACTACGGCATACCTGACAGCCTCGAAGAAGCTTTCGAGATGCTCGACAGCATGTCCGATGGGTACCTGCTCTGCCTGAACGCGCAAAGGTTGGGGGTGCAAATCGAATACCACTACTACAATCCTGCGACCACCGAGGAGTGGGAACGCTGGTTTGCCTGGTACTCGTACGAGGGCAGAAAGGGGCTCATCAACGAAGACTGGCGAGGCCAGCCCGATGAGGTCAGCGCGGCTGCCCTGGCGTATCTTTTCACTCGCGCGGAGTGGGACTCGCCCGATTCCATTCACCAGGAATGGTTCGCTTACTACTACCTGGCGGACTACTGGGACCGCCTCAGGGGGGATTTGGAACACGAGTTCCTCGACTGGGTCGAGCTTTTCTTCCCCGACACCATACCGCACCACCTCTCCGAAATGGAGCCGCAAAAGGTATGGCTCCGTACCGGGGCCGGATACTATCATTTGCCTCTCTATGGCCTAGAGGGTCAAGTTCCCGGCAACTGGAGAACGGAGGAGCCTTGGGTGATAGAGGGAGAGATCAACATCAACAACGCCACCGCCATCGAGCTCCAGGGCCTACCGGGGATCGGTCCCACTCTCGCCCAGCGAATCGTTGACAATCGCCCTTACAGAACCATCGAGGACCTCTTGTTTGTGCAAGGCATTGGGATTGCGATCTTCGAGAAGATCGAAGACTGGATCTATGCAGGGCCGCACGAGGACCTACCGCCGGAGGAAGAGGAAAAAAAGGAAGAAGAGCGGCTCATCAGGCAAGTTCTAGGATTCATCAGTGCCAACGAGAAGCTCGACGATATTTACACCCACATCCAGACCACCAACATTCAGTTTGAATTTGGCCAGATCTCGGTCTGGGCCCGTTCTGCGTCACAGGGGGGACTGGCGGAGTGGTGTCCCTACGAGAACACCATCAAAATCGACCCAGACGCCAAAGAGTTAGCTCATCCCATAATTGCCCAGCACGTCACACACGCAGCCGAGCACAGTCGGTGGAAAGGCCAGGAATCCCTCCATGAGTACTTCCACGCTTTCAGGGCCGAGAGGGAGTGTTACGCCGGCTACCACAATACGTTATGGGATCCCCATTGTAACTGGGTTTATATCCACTTCTGGGACGACAGGATGACAGACCCAGAGTGGATGCGCAGCCTTGCGTGCCTTGGGCTACTGCCAACGCACTCCGGCGTGGATGAAGGGCTGAGCGATGTAATTTGGGTCCTCGGCGCTCCGCACGTCGCTCCTGGGGTCGATGTCTTCCTGGAACGAAACGACTACAAAGTCCAATGGTCGAACGAACACCCGGAAGTTGCAAGCTGGTACGTATCGTCCACTAAGACCATTTACATCAGCGTCTACCTGGAAAGCCTTCCGCCCAAGAATCGCACCAGGATCATCACGGCTTACCTCGCTTACGAAAGCGTGCACGCCGAATGGGACAGGTGCTACTCCATTGACCAGGAATACCACGCCCACAAGCGCCAGGCAGAGGTGTGGGAGGCGATCCGCACGACCACTTTTTACCAGCCGCATGACCAGTACGTTGACCTTTACCTAAACGACGAGGCCACGATCAAAAGCTGGCTCCGCAGTCAACCTGAGTACGCTGACCTTCCCGAAGTCTGTCCAGAGGAGCCAGAGGAGGAGGAGCACGAGGAAGGCAAAATCGACATCAACCATGCCAGCCAGGCCCAGCTCGAAACCCTGCCGGGGATCGGCCCCGTCCTGGCTCAGCGGATCATCGAGGGTCGCCCTTACGCGACCATTGAGGACATCATGGACGTGTCCGGCATCGGGCCTGTGACCTTTGAGGCGATTAAAGACCTGATCTGTACAGGGGCCCCAGAGGAACCAGAGGAGGAAGAGGAAGAGGAGGAGGAAGGGCTTTCGGACGAGGTGTACATTCAGACGTGCCTCGACCTCATAAACAACACTGACGAAGGCCACCTGTATTATGGCCAACTCATGAGCTCAGGGGTCGGGATCGTGGTCAGTGAGCTGGCTGAGGGTCTATGGGGCGTATACTACCCCGACGAAGACACAATTCACCTCAGCCAGCAAGCTAAGAAAGATGGGGTAAAAATTGGGGCTACGATACTCGTCCACGAGGCGGAGCACACGCGCTGGATCGGTGAGAACTCCATCAACCAGGAGTACCACGCCTACAAAGCGCAGTCTGAGTTCTGGAACGCGGTCAAGGGAAGCGATCAACACGAATTCCTCGACTGGTGCGCCGGCATGGCCCTTCAGGGCAAGCACGAGGCCATGGATTGGCTCCGTGGATTCTACCCCTGCGCTGGTATGCCCGACTACTCCGAAGTAGAATGGGACATCAGCACCGAGTTCGGCATGTACGACGATCTCCCCCAGGGGTATCCGAAGTGCCTCAACTCACAGAGGATGGGAGTGCAAGTCGGCTATCACCACTACACGATGGGTTGCTTCGCCTGGTACTTCCGCGACGAGCCGAGCGGCAAATCAGCGGTCGTTGACGAGACCTGGCAGGAGGATCCCGTCGAGGCTACCGTGGCTGCCCTGGCGTACCTGCTCACCCGCGTCGAGTGGGATCGCCCCGATTCCATCAACCAGGAATACGTTGCTTTCAAGGAGATGGCGGAGACCTGGAACCTCATCAAGGGAGATCTGGAACACGGGTTCTGTGACGAGGTTGCAGAAGTCATGGCCCAGGAGGGAAGTGCTCCCAAGGACTGGATCCGCAACCAGCCCGCTTATGCGGATTTACCTGAATACGGGCCATAAAGGAGGGAAATGGAAAACCAGAATCAAACGAGAAGGATCACCAGCCAATATACGGACTGGTCGCTCAGCTTCGATTGTCCCGCCAGTTGGAAGTTGACAGAACGTCCGATCCAAAGAGGGGTCAGCTTCTCTCTACACGCCCCGCCCGACTCAGACCTTTCCCTGCACGCTTCCATCACCGTGTGGGCCTGGCTAGACCGAGGATACCCCCCCTCTCATTGGGCCGACGAGTGGATCGAACGCTACCAAGCCGCCTACACCTTCTGCCTCTTAGCTCGCACCGAGACGAAAGTAGCTGATGCGGAAGCTATCCAGGTAGACGCTGCCCACGATATGCCCAAGCAGTCCCACAAGCCCAACGAGAAGCGCGTCACTATACGGGAACGTATCATTTTCGCTGTCCGAGGTGCGGAAACCTACCGGCTCACCTACTGGGTTCCCCAAAAGGACTTCGAAGAGCACCTGCCAGTGTTCGAGGATTTGGTGGCCTCGTTTCAGATGTAAAATTCGGTTTTTGGGGACTGTCGCTTCGAGTTCAGGCCCCAGGATTGTCACCAAAAGAAAAAGGGTTGGTGATAGAGATTCGATTAACTCACCATGAGCTTACTATCATTTTGTCAAATCCTTCTTTGACGAACGGCGAGTAGGCGTGCGAGCATAGCTTCAAAAAACGTGATTTTTGGGATGGTTCCCTAATCCGTGATATAGGCTAGAGATATTTGTGGCTCTGGCAGGCCAACGGCGGAGAAGAAATCCGTGGCACCGAAGTCATCCAGGTTGATCTTGGCTCGCTGCATGGCGTTGGTGCCTCGGTTGGGACCGCGCGTCTTGACATCGAAGTTCTCCATCAAGGCAACGCCAGCGAAGAGGGACTGGCATCGCTTGGGCAAAGGGAAGAATTTGGACATGAGGCTGAAAGGTTTGAAGATGCCATTCTTGCTCTCCAGAGCATTGGTAGTTGTAGGGGCGTCTTGCTCGGCGGAGAGCTGAAGCAAGGTGTTGATTGCATCGCCATGTTTGTCGATGAAGCGCTGCAAGCGCCGGGCCAGCATTTGGACACTGGCTGTCTGGATGATGTAGGTTGGGTCACTCAATTGTGAGACTACCCCTTCCAGCATCAAGACGCAAATGCTCTCGTAGCCGGGCGAGAAGGCTTTGAATACCAGGGCCAATATCGGCTGGAGGCGTTTGCGTAACAGACGCCGTTTGAGTTGGCGTTGTTTCTTGCGTTCCTTCATCGGCAGCCATTTGGGGACATCCAAGGTGACATCCCGTACTGCCTCGTCGAACAAACGCAGGATTTGTCGGATAAGGTGAACCCGATCCCGCAGATGGGTCAACTTCAAGCCAGCAGCTTTCATGTATTTGTTGAACAGTACGTCTAGATCGGTCAGGAAGTACTCTGGTTGAAAATGTGTACCAACCACATCTCGCAACTGGGCTGGAATGTCTTGGGCCTTACGCACGATGCAACGCACACTGCGGATCAAGCCATGTTCACAAATCGCCACTCCCAGGCTATAAATTCGTTTCTTCATCTTGGGATAGGTTTCATCGTACAGCAGAAAGCGAGCAATTGCTTGCCGACATTCACCCAGGCGGGCCAAAGCTGCCTCAGCGCGTCGCCCTACTCGCTGCGTCAGGCGTTCGATGTGCCCTATCGATACTTGCCGGGCATACACAAACCTGACCAGGATTTGTATCTTGCGCACCGACAACCCCAACTTGAAGCGGCTCAGGCTCACCAAACGGTTGACTTGATGCCACCAGGCCCGACGCGCTTCGGTCTGACGCGCTCGTTCCGGCGAGATGATTTCATGCCCACAGACCTTGCATCGTCGGCGCTGAATACGCACCCACTGCACGCCCAACCAACCCATCGTCAACATCAACAGCCAGTTCAGCACCCAGTATGTCCCGTTCTTGGTGACCTTCCCTCCACACTGTGGACAAACCACAAGCTCTTCGGCGGGGGCCACCACCGCCGTCTCGGTGGGTTTATTCCGGGGCTTTGGTCCAGGCATCCGATTGGCCA
>Ga0315552_1000721_pt1 | contig 20512 bp, 20 predicted proteins | sample SalMarSW160170MG_2_FD_203102 | JGI IMG/M metagenome (GOLD analysis project Ga0315552, IMG submission 203102) | Salt marsh sediment microbial communities from the Plum Island Ecosystem LTER, Massachusetts, United States - Salt Marsh Sediment SW1601-70 ...
ACGGTCTTTTATGAGAAACTCATTGATATGGTTGATTACATTTCTTCCGGAAGCATGCTCCAAAAAAAATTAAAGAAAGCACCTGCCCCGTTCGCATCCGGATACAACATAGTTAAAACTCTGAGTAACCGTCAAATAATCGGGAGACTACGATATATATTGAATTTATTGAATAATGATAGACAATTCAGAGCTTTTCACGAACATGAAACGGATATTTTACCGGAATATTATCACCAACAATATGAGAGTTTGATGGGTCCTTATGCTAGTCTTATGTCTCGCAAAGAACGTAAACCTGTACTGGTTAGTCATAAACAGAATGAGGTTTAGCCCTGGGTCTCAAGCGGCGGACATTATTAACCGTAAAATTAAGTGGTCCCCCCCCATTTTGTCTCTTTTTGCAGAATAGTTGTCAGGTGATTATGCTGGCGTCGATAGCATGTATCCTATACCAGGCCTGGTCAGGATGTATTTCGGTTTTTGAGTATGGTCATTCAGCTTCTGCCTGATCCGTGCGATATTTACCTGAAGAATATGGGTGGCACCGACGTACTCCTCACCCCACACCTTCTTTAGTAGCTGGTCGGGTGTGACCACCCTGCTGGAGTTCACCGCCAGATAGGACAACAATGCATACTCGGTGACGGTCAGGTGTACCTCTTCTCCACCGAGGCTGACTCGGTGCCGGACAAAGTCTACTACCAGGTCACCGGAACAGAAAACAGGTTTAGAAGGCTTATCCGGGAAATTGGCGCGGCGCAATACCGCTCTGACCCGCGCCGCCAGTTCCTCAGTAGATAAGGGCTTGGTTATATAGTCATCGGCACCGACTTCCAACCCCTCAACCTTATCTTCGACACTATCCTTAGCGGTAACCATAATCACCGGTACCTGCGAGAATTCTCGTATGCGGCGACAGGCGGTAACCCCGTCCATGCCAGGCATCATGATATCGAGCAACACTAAACTTGGTACCTCCTCGTCGAACACTTTGAGGGCACCTTCAGCATCCTCGGCTGTGAGTACGCGGTATCCCTCCAGTTCCATAATACGATGCATCATACGGAGTATGCGGATATCATCATCAACCACCAGTACGGACTCTTTTATTACCGGCATTAGAGTAGTGTTACCTCCTGGAGTGCAGAATTCGGGCAGAAGTCTCCGTCAAACCAGTTACACGCAATAGCTCGATTTTATAGCGGAATACTAAAGTAGAACGTGCTGCCCTCGTCCACTTTACTTTCTACCCAGATGCGCCCGCTATGTGCCTCCACCAACCCTTTGCAGATTGCCAGTCCCAGTCCCAGCCCACCTGTCCCGGGGGAGGGTACCTGCTCTATACGATACATCCGCTCAAACACTCTCTCCAGTTTATCAGCAGGGATGCCCACTCCTTGGTCAGTAACGCTTATCATGAGTTTGTGATCACTTCGCTGGTCCGAGACCACCACTTCCGTTCCCTCCTGTGAATACTTACAGGCGTTGTCGATTAGATTATCCATTATTTGCCTGATGCGGCTGGAATCAATATTGACCTTCAGTGGCCTTTTCAGCGTATGCCTTACTATATTGTGCCCGGGTGTTCTAAGTTGGGCTTCAGCCACTATCGCCTCCAGCAGCTTCGAGATATTGGTCGGCGCTTTGTCCAGTTTAAGCAGGCCTGTCTCAAGCCGGGACATATCCAGTAGATGGCTTACCAGCGTAGTTAGTCGGTCAGTAGCACTATCTATGGACTTCAAGTATTCGTGTCTTTCCTTACGCCAGAGCCTCGGTTCGTAGTTCAGCAGCATGGTGGAATACCCCTTGATAGTAGCCAGGGGGGTGCGCAGTTCGTGGGAGACCTTGGCGAGAAGATCGCTCTTGAGCTTGTTTAACTCCTCATACTCAATCAGTTTCTTCTCCATCTTTTTACGTTCAATAATTTGAGTTGTAAGAGCTAGAATATTGTCCATATCAAGTGGTTTAACTTCGTAGGCGACTATAAGCTTCTGCTTGACGGCTTCGATAGCCGTCTCCAATGAAGCATGGCCGGTAATGATGATGGACTCCATTCCGGGGGCTAATTCAGTTAACCTCTCTATCAACTCTACCCCCGATATGTCAGGCAACATGATGTCTACAAGGGCAAGGGAGGCTGGCTTTCTATGGCAGAGGGCGAGAGCCGTCTGGCCATCATGGGCTACAGCCGTGCTATAGCCTTCTATCTCCAGGATATCCCGCAGGTTTGAAGCTAGGTCTACATCATCATCCACAACGAGCAGGTCCAAATTTCGTTCCATTACACTTCCTTAATTAAAATTTGGTTTTACAGAGATTTTTACAGGCTGCCTTTACTTTATCATGACCTGGCGTCTGGTAAGGTATTAACGAATGTAACGAGTGTCTCGTAAAATTTTAGGGGGGTCTACTTACAATCTCATCACAAAATGAGGGCAAAACCTTACAAAATTATCACAAATAGGATGTGGTTATATGTGAATCGTCAGGAAGGAAGACGTGATGGAACTGCCGGAGAGCCGGGGCTTGGTCTATAGCGTGTTTTCATCTCGGGGTTATTTTACTTTTCCTGCCTGCTTACGCTATCCCTCGCCACTCTGATGAGAGACAGCAGATTATCTATATTAACCGGCTTGGTTACATAGGCTACTATGTCCCTCCGTCCGGCGACTTTAATAGCGCTACCCAGTGAAGCATAACCAGTCATGATGATAAACGTCATTTCAGGTGACAGACTGGTCAACTCCTTGGTTAGCTCTATCCCGGATATGTCAGGTAGATAAATATCGACAATCGCAAGGTCAAATATCTTCTCACGGCAGAGGGCGAGCGCGGTTTCGGCGTTAAAAGATACCGCAGTTCTGTACCCTTCCGCCTCCAGGACATCCTGCAGATTTGACGATAGGTTCACGTCATCATCTACAACCAGTATGTCGAATCTCTCCTCCATGACACTACTACTCCGGAACTTCCCAAGCTCTATCCGGGTTTCTCAAGAAAGCCTCTGGCTTTCTGCTCTTGAATCCGCTCCAGGAGCGCCACCAGCTTGTCCATATCTATGGGCTTCTCCAGGCAAGCGTAGGCGCTCTCCCGATGTGCTTGTTGTGCCAGATCACTCATCGTCTGCAGATAGCCGCTAACGATGATTGCCACCACGTTTGGGCGGATATCCCGGATGGCGAGGTAGGTCTCCAACCCATTCAATGAAGGCAGCTTCAGGTCAATGAGCATGATGTCAAAGGTGCTTTCGCGTGCCATCTCTATTGCCATATTGCCATCATAGGCAACGCTCACCTGGTAACCCTTATCACTTAGGTTGTCTTTCAAATTGGTGCAGAGATTCTCGTCATCGTCCACCACCAATATCAGCGCCCCTTCAGCAACAGCTTTCTCAATAAGTGCGAATAGGCTGTCTAAGTCCAGCGGCTTCTTGAGGACACCGAAGGCTCCTTCCCGCAACGCCTCCCTGATGAGGTCCTCAACAGCCTGGGCGGTTATCATAATTACCGGGGTGTTCGGCACTATCTCTTTAATCTTCTTGAAAGTTTCCACGCCACCCATTACCGGCAGCTTGATATCCAGCAGCACCAGTATAAAGTCGTCCTGTTTTATCAGCTCTAAGGCTTTGAGCCCATCAGAGGCAGTTGTTACTTTATAACCCCGTAGCTCCAGAATATCGGTCATGTTCCGGCAGAACTCCTCATTGTCATCTACGACCAGTATTTTTGATTTTACTGACATTTTTATACCTCCTCATCTTTATCTACAAAGAGAGGGAACTTTATGATAATATTTGCCCCTTTACCCGGGGCTGATTTGGCCTCTATGGTGCCACCGTGCTTATTTATAATCGTCTTGGCGATGGACAGACCAAAGCCGATGCCCTTGGCTTTGGTGCTGAAAAGCGGCTGAAAGACCCTCTCCAGGTTCTCCGCGGCAATGCCAGAACCGGTATCGGCGAAGGATACCTCGGCTTTTCCATCAGCCGTGGTGTGGGCGGTTACCGTGAGTGTGCCTTCGCCATCCATCGCCTCAACCGCGTTCTTGATAGCGTTCTTGAATGCCATGCGGAGTTGCTCTCCATCGGCATTGATGGCAACCTCATCTTCCGAGAGCTTATTTATGATGCTTACTTCAGGCGGTACTTTAGAGTTGGCAATGGCATCAGCAGTGATGGCGATAAGGTTAAGCCTCCCCAAACGGGGTTTCTCCATTCGGGTCAGGTTAAGCAGGCTCTCGATAATCGCTATGGAGCTGACCACACTGGACTTGATGCGGTCAAGGTGTTCCTGCACTTTCGTATCGGTATCTTTAAGCTTTGTCTTCAGGTAGTATACCGAGCTGTCGATAACGCTCAAGGGGTTCCTTAGCTCATGGGCGATATTCCCCGAGAACTGCCCCAGGGTGGCTAACCGCTCCGAGGCAAGCAGCCTTTCCTGCATCTGCCTGCGCTCGGTGATGTCCTCAATGGCGAGGAGTATCATGCGGGTTCGGTTATCCTTCTGGTAAATCCGTCGGGCATTAAGCAGCATCGCCTTGTATCCAATGGTCTCGAAGCTGTGCTCCACCTCGAAGTCATCAAAGGAGGTGTTCTTGGGAAGAATCTCCTCCAGAAGCTCCCGCAGTCTGGGGATGTCCCACTGTCGGTTGCCCAGATTATAGACGAGCTTCCCCTCGGTGTCTTCAGGTGTCACTTGAAAGGTACTATAGAAGGAGCGGTTGGCCAGGATTACACTCAGGTCAGTATCCAGCACCAGCAAAGGCTCACGCACCGTAGCCACAATATTATCAGCGTATTCACCGGACTCCTGAAGGGCTCGCTCCCTGTGCTTGTGCTTGGCTTGTGATACTTTTGATTCAGCAATCTGTTGGCGCATGGTTACCAATTCATCTATCAATTGCTCTTTTGTCTTTTCAGTATCCTTCATGTCTGACCCTCCGGTATCATGATGGCGAAGCAAATGACGGGAGTATTAGTTTAGTGCGTGTTCCTCTTTCGTACCGGTTCACCAATTTCACGGTAAACTCATTTACCGGGTTTTTTGGCTCGGGGCACTCTTTCAACCTCGATTTTTCCATTTTCAGCTATGATTTTATTCAGGTCGTCCTCGGTAAACAGCCTCCACCCTCTTCTGTCCCTGAGTAATGTTGAGAATATACCCTGGTTGATCCACCGGAAAAGTGTAGCCCGACTAACACCAGCCTTACGGCACACTTCTAGTGTCCTGTAATACGTCTGCCCATCGATTTCTATCGGCATAAATTAATCCCCCAAGTATGACGCTTCTTAGCATGGCTTGAGAAGTCTTTATACGTCTCAAATATACAGAATCCGAATCACAAACATATCACAAAATACGGGTAAAACATCACAAACATATCACACTTGTTTGTATTACTGTGATTGTTTAGCTCATGTTACCAAATGGTTAAGTTACTTAAATATGTCTTGGAGGCTGAGAAGTTCGATATGATTTTTGAGGCGGATGCTAATAAAAAATCAGACACTAATGTTAGCAAATGGTGAGGGAGTCGAGTGTAGGCCGTACAGGTCTCGAACCTGTGACACCCTGATTAAAAGTAATCCTTACATTTTCCCGATTTTCAGGGCGTTTTTGAAGCTGGAATCGGCTTAAAATATCTTCAGTTTTTAAACAATCAAGCTGACAACCACGTTATCTTGTAATCATGAACCCTGTTTTCCATTGAACGAACATCGGGATGTGAGTGAATGTTACGTTACTCAGGTTATAAATATATAAATAAGAATCCTTTAAAGCCAGCGATACATGCATATCGGCCTTTCGAATAATTATGCCCCAATAGCGTTGCCATTCAGGTGAGGTTTTGTTTGAAGAGTTCTTTCATTATCACGGCCGGCAGTGTAAAAAATGGCTATTATCCAGCCATAACTACTTCTGATATAATGAGGCGGGTCATGTAAATCATGGTATACCCGAAAAGGAGGCAAAGGAAATGGCGACCTATGTTATCCTCAGCCGGATGACGCCAGGGGCGTTTCGGGACCCGGCCGATTTCAAGAGGGTCGTGGCATCGGTGTTGGACCGTATCAAAAGCGATTGCCCCGGCATCGTTTTCAAGGACAGCTACGCCACCCTGGGCCGCTTCGACTACGTCGACATCATTGAGACCGAAGACACGAATCAGCTTGAGAAGGCGATCATGATCATGCGGGCACTAGGACAATCCGAGACCGAGACGCTCGCGGCCACGCCGTTCCGCGAATTTCTGGCCGACTTTTAATGCCGGGGCCGACCTGCTACTGCCAGTCCTCGGGCCTGGGCATCGACTCGGGTGTCAGCGGCCAGGGATTTGTCCAGATCAGCTTACTGAACTTCCATTTCCCGTCCCGCTTCAGGTACTCGCAGTCGTACCTGCCCTGGTTAAAACTGGAGACGCCGCCTGTCGCCGGATCGGCAATGAATATATACAACATCCAGTGGCCGCTGGCCCTGTCACCGTCGACGGTAATGACCGGCATGACCGCAAAGTGAGTATCGCGGTCTTTGCCGGCGTTCGCCTTGGAGACGACCTCCATAAAGAACTTCTTGATTTCCTTTTTACCGTGGCATGTCCCATATTTCCCGACGATGATAAAGGCATCATCAGTGAAAAAGTCCGGTATCTCCGTCCACTGGCGGTTGAGCACGTAGAAGAGATACTCGTTTTGCAGATTCTTGATGGCCTCGATTTCCTCCATCGTCCTGAGCCGCTTTTCCATCTCTTCCAGCTTCATGACCCACCTTCTTTCTGTCTGTATGAGACTATCTTTCCGAGGTTATTTAAAGTCGTTGGGCTTCTGGATAAGACCCGGCGAGTCCTACAAGAATTCCTTGGCCGTTATAATCCTGGCGCTTTTTCTAGTCGTATTTGCCGCCGGTCACCATCAGGAAATGGAAAATAGGTCTTTCTATTTTGATGAACCTGATGGGACAGTGCTTCATACCCCCGGGGACGAAGATGAGGCAGCTCTTTGTCAGCAGGTATTTCTCGTCCTCCAGCCAGAACTCGATCTCTCCCCCAAGGTCGTAGACGTTTTTCGTATCTGTCCCGAAGAAACCGATGGACTCGTCGTGTTCATGGACGTGCTGCGGGAACCCCCCTTTGGGGTCGGCGGCGCCCGGCCAGAGCCAGACAGCCTCGAGGTACGGGCTCCCTTTAACGACCTGCTCACCCAGGTGCATCATAAAATGCGACCGGCTGGTGGAAGTCCCATCGAATTTTGCCCCACCCCGGAACTCGGGCAGCGCCAGCCCACGCTTGAATTCAGTGACGATATGGTGCGCGTACTTTTTACCTGCCACTTATCTCCAATCCTCCCGTACGGGAGATTCTATCCATTTCCGGTAACAACCGTCCTCACCGCCGGCGGACGCCGCCCTTTATGGGAGGGGGCGGGCCGAAGCTGCGGGTCGGCGGGTCGGTTACGCCGGAGTCGGGCGCCCAGGACGCCATCTTGAGCTTCGCCAGCCTGTCCCCGCGGAGGGTATAAAGACAGAACATCTTGACGGTGATGAAATCGCCCGGCTTGAGATGGCCGAAGGGATAGTCCGGCCGGTCTTTCGAGGCGTGAAAGTCCATATCGATCTCGGCGAAGATGTGGTCTCCGTCCCGTAGCAGTGTCTGGACGCGAATAATCTCGCGGACGCCATCGTGAACGAAGTCCAGGAACTTGAGAAATTCGCCCTTGTTCGAGGCCAGCTTACTTACTTCGCCTCCCCGCCCCGACCATACCTCCATGTCGTCCACCCAGAAACCGTCCAGCATCGCCTGGTCGTCGCCGGAGTTAAAGGTCTTGATATATGCGTTTAAATCGAACATCAAATTCCTCCCAAACGTATCAGTAAATTAGGTCCGCTCGTCAACCAGCTCGGTCAGGTCTTTAACGCGTTTCCTGTCAGCCGCGGGCATGACCTTGCGAAAGGCGTCCCGGCAATACGCGCAAGCGGTTATCAACAGGTCGGCCCCGGTCGCCTCGAACTCCCTTATCCGTTCGCGGGCGGTGTCCGCGGACAATCCGGGGATATAATCACCCATAACCCCCGCGCCACAGCAGAAGGAGTCCTCCCGGTTCCTCTCCATCTCCACCAGCTTCACGCCCTTGAGCGAAGCCAGGATATCCCTGGGGGCGTCATAGATGCCGAGGCCCCTGCCAAGGTAGCATGGGTCATGGTAGCTGACCTTGACCTGAGCGGAAGCCTTACTCTTCAGTTTGCCGTTTTTAAAGGCGTCCGCCAAGAGCTGGCTGATATGCCGGTTTTTCACCGGGGTATAATCGGGGAGGATTTCAGGGTATCTCCTGACGATGAACTCCTGGCAGTGGGGACTGGTGAACACGAACTCCCTACCCTTGAGGGGCTTCATGGCGGCCCAGTTGGCCCTGACGAGCGGTTCGAGTTCGTCCCAGAAGCCGGCGTCGTAAAGGGCTGCGCCGCAGCAGCCTTTCTCGGCGAACTGGGCCACCGGGCTGCCGATTTTTGCCAGCAGGCTCACGGTCGCCGCGGCGATGTCCTTACGAGAAGCAGCGTGGGCGCATTCGGCGAAGATAACCGTGCCCGCCTTGACGCTGGATATCTTCGAGGGGAGGTCGAGGGGAGTGGCCTTCCCGTAATCTCCGGCCTTCCTGACCTCTTCGTAAAGCTTCCTGGCAGCGCCAGCCGGGATGAACCCCCTTTTCACCGCCTCGCTCCGAAGCAGGCGAACGATATCCGTGATGCCGGCGTGGGGTGGATGGGTGGCGATCAGGTGGCAGTTGGCGTCGCAGGCCAGGCAGCCGGCGCAGCTAAAGGCGAATTCCGCCGTCGACTGGTCGAATTGGATTTTATTGTCCTGAAGGGCCAGGACGAGGAACATATAGCCCCCCCCGCTGAAGGTAAAAGAGGGATCGTGCTGATAGAGCGGGCAGAGAGTGCGGTTCTCCGGCCACGACCCGTAGGAACACCTGGTGTCCCGCAGGCAGCGGGCAGCGGCGGGTTGAACGTCTGCTAGTGTAGCGGCTAATCTCATAGTTCTCCCTCATCGAAAAGGCCACAGTCCCGGTTCAAGATATTATTGGGATCAAGAACCTTCTTAATGCTGGCGAGGACCTGCATGTACGTCCCCGCTTTCTCCGACCCGACGGGGCGGATGGGGACGGCGCGGTACCTTTTCATGGCCGTGTCGTACATCTCCTCGAACTTGGCGGCGATCTGTTTGCGAAGCTCGATGTCGGTGGGGTCGGGAAAGCCGGCAATCCGCAGGAGAATCGAGCGGCCGTAATCGAAGGGGTGGGAGTAATAGTTGACCGGGTTGATCGCCTTGCCGAACTTCGCAAACTCGCCGGCGGCATACTTCTCTATCTCCTTCATGTCCTTCGGCTCGGCAAAGACGTACCAGCCGGCGAACCTGCCCTTACTCCAGTGGACAGATTCGCGGTAATGATAGTCCCCATACTGCTGCCGGAAGCCGTCCAGGGTAGCCGGGAATCGTTCTTCGGCCTCTTCATCGGAGATGACCCGGCCGTGATATTTTTCGGCGACCCGGGCGCAAATTTTCTCGTATAGCTCCACCTGTTCCGGATAGCCTGACAGCATGGTCGAGACGATGTTATAAGGGATGCCTTCCGGCGGTTTCGTGAAGTCGGATTCGAGGACTCCGGGCATGACCTTTTCCATATCCTCCGGGGCGAGCGGCCAGGTCAGGTACATGTGCCAGTCCCAGATGAAGGTATGCTCGGGTATATTGTGGTTTATAAGCTCCTTGATGTAATCGATGGAGTCCGCGTAGTTATCAAACCCGGCCAGGTTGACGCGGGAAGCCTCATTCACCGGATGTATCCTGATGGCCGCCTTCGTGATGACACCCATAGCACCATAAGCGCAGGTATAGAGGCCGGCCAGATCCGGGTAAGGGCCGTAGCGTAGGTGGCTGCCGACCCCCTCGAAGTGGGAGGAGCCGGTGCTGTAGACGAGCCCGCTGGGAAGTACCACCTCCAGGTCCAGGACCAGATTGAGGTAGCGGGTGGTAAAGCTTTGCGAACCCCGGGAAAGGGCCTGGCCGAGGACGGTGCCCGGGCCGGGCATGGTGCCGACGGAGCACTTATACCCTGTCCCCCTCAGTGCCGCGGTAAGTTTATCGAAGCTGACGCCGGGCTCAATGACCGCATACCCGGAGTCCGTGTTTATCTCGAGCACCTTATCCCGGCGCCGCTGATCGATGACGATCCCGCCCTCGGTAGTCCCGAGCATGATGGCGGCGGTACCCACGGAAGTCACCGGGACCTTAAATTTATTGGCGAGCTTGAGAGTTTCCACCACGTCCTCCCGCGTCCCGGGAAAAACCACCATGGAGGGCTTGCGGAAGGGCCACATGATATCGAAACCGTGGCGTATACGGCCGTAGGTCACCAGGGTTATCTCATCGTCCCGGACCTTTTCAGCCCCTATCTTCTCTCGAAGCTCCCGGCAAACGGTTTCTACACCCGCCTCCGCTGTTTTTGTCGTCATCTCTTTTACCCCCTTAAAGGTCTCTGGCTGGATTATTTCCCCGACAGGTATTTGAAGGCACTCTCGCCGGCGATGCGACCGGAGTTGATGGCGAAGCCTACCAGATGCCCGGTGAGATGGTAGCAGTAGGCTTCCGATTCCCAGCACCCGGTGGTGGAGCCGGCGGCATAAAACCCCGGGATCGGGCGGTCGTTTTTATCGAGAGCCTCCATATTTTCATTTATCTTGATGCCGCCGTAGGCATCGCAGATTGAGCCGTGGCCGCGGACGGCGTAATAGGGCGGGACGCGCAGCGGCCGCAAGTATTTCCGGTCTTTGACGAAGAGGCTATCGTGACCGCAGTCGCAGGCGGCGTTGTATTCGTCCACGGTCGCCTTGAGGACCTCCGGTGCGGCGCCCATCCACGCGGCTATCTCGTCCCAGGAGTCGGAAATCTTCAGGCTCGCCTCTTTCCCTTCCAGTTTCTTGAACTCCCTTTCCAGCCCGGGCAGCGGTACCCCCGGCGGCACGAATCCGTGCAGCGTGTGAACACCGAAGATGCCGGTCCGGAAAAGTCCCTGCTTTTCCACCATGCGGAGCGTCTGGCTATCGAAGAGGCAGATGCCGAGCCCCTCCGGCTGTAGGGCGACAATGTTACCGTAGGCGAAGAAGGCAGAGGCATAACCTTCGTCGACGAAGCGGCGGCCGTCCTTGTTCACCCAGATGGCAAAAGGCTCCCAGCCCACTTCCTGTGGCCTGATTTTATACGGCTTGCCGTCAGCCCCCCGGGCATCAACTGCCACTCCAGGTGATTCTTTGCGCGTCAGGAAAGGCCCGTGGAGATTAAGCGCCCCCAGGCCGGCCAGAGCCACGTCGGCCTCAATGGCCATGGTTATCCCGTCGCCGGTATTGCCGGCCGGCCCGTCGTAGCTCATGTTCTCGTGGTAGTAAGGGCAGTATTTTTTAAGCATCTCCTTATTGTTGCCGTAGCCGCCCGTGGTAATGATGACACTCTTGGCCGTCACATTCACCTCCCCGTCCCTGCCCTCCGCGACGACCCCGGTAACCTCGCCATTCCCGCCGCGGAGTATCCGCTTGCCCCGGGTATGGGTCAGTATCTTTACGCCGAGCTTTTCACACTCCCGACGCAGCACCTTCATCAACTGGGCGCCCTGGCCGTTAACGATATAGTGCCTGACCCAGGGCACTTGGCCGTAGTAGAACTGGGCCACAGCGAATTCAAGCCCCTTTCCCTCAAGCCAGCCGATGGTGTCCCCGGAGCGGTCGATAAAGGCGCGCACGAGCCTGGGATTGACGTTCGTCCAGTGCGCCCACTCCATCGCCGTTCTAAAAAGCGCGTCGCGGCGGGCGTCCACTCCCGACCTTCTCTGGGTCGGACTATCCGCCCCAAAAATATCGTGGGCCATGGCGGTACTTCCGGCTGTGGAGCCGGTCTTTTCCAACACGGTGATATCTTGGCACCCCCTTTCCGCAGCGGCCAGTGCCGCCGCCATCCCGGCCCCGCCGCCGCCAACTATCGCCAGATCGGTCTTGATGTTCAGAGCTGTGTTCATCTATCTACCCTCCTCATTAAAATGTTTTCTTGATATCCCTGTAATTCCGCACATATATACCATATTGCATTATTGCATTAGTCTTGTCAAAAATGTGCCATAATTTCAACAATATTATTTTCCAGCGACTGACGGGGAGTGGCCACCAGTGGTTACCCGGTTGACGTTTAAAAAGTCCAGCGGTTATAAAATGGATGAGTGGAGGGGCCGATACCCGGAAGCATTTGAAAAGGATTGATCCCAGCTTCGTCCGGCTGAAGAGGCTATGGACTACTTCGGATCATGGCCGGACGGTAAGAAAACAGGTGATATCACTAGAATGTAGCCCATTATCTAAACCGAATAGAACGGGTAAAAAAATGCCTTGACATCCAAATAACGTATATGTATAATGAGCCGAAATACCGTATTTATCAGCTTATACCATTCGCTGTATGCTCTGAAAGGAGGTGCCCGATAGCTTAAAAGACATAATTGCAGTTATTCTGGTTTTTTACCCATTTTTGCCAGTCTGATAAGGGAGGGATAATCAATGAAAAAATTAATTCTGATATCAATAGCAATTATACTGGTAATCGGCCTGATCGTCGGTGGTTGTACCAAAAAGGAACAGCCGGCCCCGGCCCCCGCCCCTGCTCCCGCCCCGGCCCCGGCCCAGGAGCCCATAGTGCTCAAAATGGTCTCTTTCAAACCCGATGTTCCCCCGGACCAGTTTTTTGAACACAACTTGATGGACCTGGTCAAGACCAAGACCAACGGCCTTGTGACCATAGAGTGGATAGGAGGACCGGAAGCGATACCACCCCCGGATGCCCCGGGTGCGGTATCCCGTGGTTCTATCGATATAGTCAGCGCGCTGTATGGCTATATCGACACTCTGATCCCGGGCTGGGAATGCCTCGGGAACATGACCCTGAGCATCGAGGAGTTCCGCGCCAGCCCGGCATGGGATATAGCCGCCGACCTCCTGAAGGAGAAGAACATTTACTACCTGGGCTCTTCGACCCCATCATATCCACAGAGAATGATGGCCATCTACAGCAAGAATAAAATCGCGACACTTGACGACTTCAAGGGAGTGAAGTTCGCCACCCAGGGGCCGGCCTACGTGGCCATGCTTACGGCACTCGGGGCCCAGCCGTCGATTATACCTATGTCCGACTACTTTACGGCCATGGAGCGCGGCACGGTGGATGCGTTCCACGTAGGGGCCCCTGGCGTTATCATGTGGGGCTGTAAGGATGTGACAAACTACATGCTGGACGAGCTCCACGGTGACTCCTCTTCCGCTTTCCTCGTCAACCTGGACAAGTGGAACTCGCTCCCGAAGGATATTCAGGACGCGATAAACGAGGCGGTCATCGAGGCGGAAAAGATGGGCGAAGTAGCCTGGGAGGGCGTCATCGATGGCGTGAAGAAAGAGCTTACCGACGCCGGTGTGGAAATTGTCAAATTATCTCCGGCTGACTCTCAAAAGTTCCACGATAACTATATGCAGGCGACCTGGTCTGTCCCCGAGAAGAAGAACCCGGAGCTTGTCGCCAAATTCAAAGCAATCGTAGCGCCTTAGGACGACCTTTGCCGGCACCGGATGCTTGCTTTAAAGGCGTATCCGTGTCCCGGAAAGAAAGCTCGTTTTACGCAGGGTGCTGTGAGATGGACTCCGCCGGCACGGCACCCTGCGCTATGTTTGATTACTTGTTGTTTTCTAGCTGACCGGAAAGATTAGGAAGGCATGAATATGGCCGATAGGTTTTGGGACGTTTTTGACAAAATCGTCACCGCAATGATGGTCATAGGCGCCGCACTGATCATCATCGACATGCTGGCTGTCTCCATTGATGTTATCATCAGATACGTGGTGGGCTTCAGTTACACCGGCCTTTTTGAACTCACCGAATACAGCCTCTTATGGATGACATTCCTGGCTACCGCTTGGCTGCTCAAAAACGACGGACATATAAAGCTCGACCTCGTACTAGATCGGCTCAATCCGAGACGAAAAGTCATTACCAATATAGCCACAGCTATTATCTGTGAAATCCTGTTGGGCGTTCTCATCTGGTATTCCGTAAAACTCACCGTAAACGATATTCGGTACGGCACATACCTCTCTACAGTATTACAGCCGATTAGATGGCCCATAGAAATCATTATCGCTATAGGTTATGCCCTGCTTTTCATCGTCATGTTGAGAAAAATTTTTGGCCACCTGAAAACCTGGCAAACTTTATCTAAAAGAGAATCACAACAAATCACGTAACTCATCCGGGGGTGCAAGAAAATGGCGTGGCAGCTGGCCTTACTAGTTATTTTCGGGTGCCTGGTGGTTCTGATGATTACGGGCATGCCGATATTCTTTGCCTTCATGCTCACCTGCGTCATGGGGGCACTCCTGTTCTGGGGTGGCCTGGCCGGTATGGAGACGCTTTTGACCAGTGTCTTCAGCTCTATAACATCATTTGTCTTTTTACCGATTCCGTTGTTCGTACTCATGGGAAACATAATATTCGAGTCGGGAGTAGGCGGGAATGTAGTGGACGGAGTGGACAAGCTTCTGGGGCGTCTGCCTGGCCGACTAAGCATACTCGCCATCGGCGCGGGGGTACTGCTGGGGACCATGATCGGCATGAGCGGCGGTAGCATCGCCGTGCTGGGTAAAAGCCTGGCACCGGATATGAAGAAGCGCGGCTATAAAAACCCGATGATATTGGGACCTATAGTCGCCAGTGGCACTCTGGCGGTCCTGATTCCTCCCAGCGCCCTGGCCGTCATCATTGGCGCCATTGGCAAAGTCTCTATTGGTGATATGTTGATGGCAATCATTCCGGCCGGGCTGCTGCTGGCCGTCATGTTTATTGCCTACATAATCATCAGAGCCAAGCTTCAACCGGACCTGGCGCCTAATTACACGGTAACCAATATATCATTTGTAGTTAAGCTCAATGTCATTGTTAAACAAATACTACCCATCGGAATAGTGATATTCGCGGTCATCGGTGTGATATTCCTGGGCGTAGCCACCCCGACGGAGGCGGCGGCGCTTGGCGCTCTCGCCTGCTATCTCCTGGCGGCCCTGTATCGGAAATTGAACTGGAGAATGATAAAGGAATCAGTTAAAAGCACCATACAGATCAGCGTTATGGTTATGATGATCATGACCGCATCGTTGAGCTTCGCCCGGATCCTCGTCTCCAGCGGGGCTATCGCTGGACTTGTCAAATTATCCACAGAACTAAATGTCCCCAGTGCGGTCATTGTCATTGCCACGCAGTTTGTCGTAGTATTCTTGGGCTGCTTCATGGACCCGGCCAGCATCGTTATGATATCCGTGCCCATCTTTTTCCCCATCGTACAGGCATTGAATTACAACATGCTATGGTATGCTATATTGTTGCTTGTAAATATACAGCTAGGACTTATCACACCGCCTTTTGGACTGGACGTCTATACTATGAAAGCCCTATCGCCTTCAGATGTAAATCTGGGCGAAGTTTTTCGTGCCTCCATGCCATTCCTCGCGATCGGCTTTCTGCTTATGGTCATCATCTGGGTCTATCCCCCGCTCATAACCTGGCTGCCAAGTATAGTACGCTGACGGTATACACCCGGCTCGAATCCGAGCTATCTTTATATCAATCCCCGTTTTCCTTTGATAATTCATTTTTTAAATTATCAACTACCCCCGAATAAATTACTATTCTATAATTAGCGTAACTCGACTAAATGTTAGCTGTAAACAGCCAAACTCTGGATGACAGACCGCGTATCTCCAACATGCAATGCAAGATGTTTGAATTATCCAACAATTTACTAACTTATGTACCGGGTTCATAATTTTGTCTCGCTCCAAATTGACTTGTCCCTATGGTTATCGACACCACTTGTTGAGCTGACTTGGCTAAAATGTCGTATTTCAGGTATTCAATTGACTTTATTTAAGGCCACAGACTAAAATAGTGTGCAACTATAACCTTCGCCTGAGTCATATGCCCGAAGGAAACGCGCGGGGTTAACCTTATTTGAATTGGGAAGGGTAGCATCATTTGCCGCCGTCGGCTCTACCCGGACCGGCCCAACCAACGCTTTCAGAGGAGAGAAAAGCATGGACTTCCCGGATATAGTCAAAAGATGGAGCGCGCGCTGCTCCCAGTGTGGCGAGTGTAAAGCCTTCGAACGTCTGTTCCTCCCAGCCTGCCCGCCAGGCCATAAATTCAAATTCACCGGCTACTTTCCCATCGGCAGGATGATGATTGGAAGGGGCTTGCAGGAAGGAGTGCTGACCATCGAAGATGATGATGTTCTGGAAAGGCTGTATACGTGCACAGCCTGCAAGGCCTGCGATGTGAACTGCGGCAACCTCCTGGGAGGGCATATAGTCGACTTCATTGAAGGTCTGCGTCAGATGGCGGTAAGCGCCGGTTATACCCTGCCCGCCCACCAAATCATGATACAGAGCCTGAAAAAAAATGATAACGTTCTGGACAGACCAAAAGAGGAGAGAGGAGCGTGGGACCCGGGACTGGGCCTGAAGAATCTGGCTACCGACGGAGCCGATGTTGGCTTCCGCGTCGGTTGTCTGCTTTCTCTCGACCCGGAGTTACGGGGACCGGCCCTGGCTGCCCTGAAGCTGCTCCAGGTGGCCGGGGTCGATGTCGGCGTCGAAGGCAAAGATGAAGTTTGCTGCGGCGGGCGCGCCTACGAGATAGGTAACCTAAGCGAGTTCACCAAATACGCCGAGCATAACATCCAGGCTTATAATAATGCCGGGGTGAGCACGGTGGTAGTCTCCTGCGCCGATGGCTTAAGCCACTTGAAGCTCCTCTACCCGAAGCTCGATATCAAAATGAATTTCCAGGTATTGCACTTAGTAGAGTACCTGGACCAGTTGATTAAAGAAGGCAAGATTAAATTCACCAGGAAAGTACCGTTGAAGGTGACGTATCACGACCCCTGTCACCTGGGACGTTACGCCGGCGTATACGATGCCCCCCGGGATATCCTGCACAATATTCCCGGAATCGAACTGGTTGAAATGGAGCGCTGCCGCGAGCATTCATGGTGCTGCGGCGCCGGTGGCGGGGTGAAACAGGCATACCCGGAGTTTTCCCTCTGGACGGCCGAAGAAAGGATAAAGGAGGCAAAGGAAACCGGGGCCACGGCACTGGTAACCAGTTGCCCCTGGTGCGAAAGAAACTTTAAGGACGCCATTAAAGAGTACGGCGAAAACATCGAGGTCTATGATATCGCCGAAATAGCTGCTCAAGCAATCCAGCAAGAAGGATAAAACCAAGTATATTTAGACCGGCACCAGCCATAAGCCAGCCTGCCGGCTAGGAGGGAAGAGAATGAACGTTGAGGTCAAGGAGAGAGTCCTCGGGGAACTTGGGAAAATCGTTGGTAGCGAAAATGTGTCAACTGCACGCCCCGAGCTTTACACCTACTCCCAGGATATAACCGAGCACGACCCCGCCTGGCCCGATTTCGTGGTCATGCCAGGCAGCGTCGAGGAAGTCCAGGGGGTGCTGCGCCTGGCCAACCGGGAGAAAATCCCCGTCATACCATTTACCTACGGAGACAATGTCGGCGGGCTGACCATACCGCTCAAAGGCGGCATAATCCTGGACGTGAGGCGCATGAACCGCCTGATTGAGTTCAATGAAGAAGACCTGTACGTCGTAGTAGAACCCGGCTTCACCTTCGGCGACCTGCGGCGACTGTTTGATACGAAATACCCGCACCTGTGGTATAGCTTCCCCGGCGCTCCGGCAAGCAGCAGCCTCATATCTAATGCCCTGCTCAACGGCTTCGGGCGCCTGACGAATATCATCGGAACAAACGCTGATAACATCAACGGCATAGAGGTGGTCTTACCCACAGGAGAAGTTGTCAGGATAGGCTCCTGTTCGGTGACCTCTTCATGGTGCAATCGCCCTCCGCTACCCGATCTCATCGGGCTCTTCCTGGGGTGGCAAGGCGCCACCGGGGTGGTGACCAAGATTTCACTTCAGCTCTGGCCGAAGTACCCCTTCAAGCAAACGCAGACCGTCATTGTAACCGGCATCCGGCCTGCCTGCACGCTGGCCCGCAAACTGGGCCAGACGAGAATCTGTGAAATCGTCGAATGCTGGTCGTTCGAGCGAGCGGAAGCGAATGCGGATAAACTGGACGAAAAGACAGTTGAAGCTTTCCATAAAGAAGAAGAAAGACAGCTCAGGGTCTACTCTCCCGAAGAAGAACGAGCCAGGGGCACATATGACAGACCCCCGGGGCCGGATAAAATGGGAGTCGTTATCAAGGTGGCTGCCGACTCCGAAGACGAGTTTAAAGCCAAGCAGGATTTGCTGGACGTCTACATCAAGAAGGAACTAAAGGATACCGAGTACAACATATTGCCGATAGGGTCTATGGGACCGCCGGAAGAGGAAGACCTTCCTGCTACGGGCAACGCACCTTTTGGAGGTCTGACCTGGGTCGGCACGATGGGCCCCACTTCGCGATGGGGCGAAGCGCTGGAGAAGATTTATACCGTCTATGATAAATACCGGTTGAGACGCGCCGCCGTCATGGTCCCCTTCCGGGGCGGTCATTACGGGATGCTCCGTCTGGTGGAACAGTTCTACAAGGGCGACCCCGACGAAGTCGATAGAGTCAAAAAATGTATGCGGGAAATAATGAACGTAGCGCTGGACCACGGATATGTCCCCTATAAAGCCCCGTATTGGGCCGTCGAAGAGATGATGAGAAGAGGCGACCCCAACTGGGTCGAGTTGCTGGTAAAAGTAAAAAAGATGCTCGACCCCAATAACATCATGAATCCCGGTAGATACGGGGACACGAGGGGTTGATAACTTATTTTATTATCTTAAGCGTATTGGCCTTCGGTCCCGAGGGCAAAATGTATAATAGGTCTATCGAGCCTCGTCGTTCTGAGCGGGCAGTGTTTCATCCCCTTGGGAATGAAGATTAGACAGCTCCTGTTGATCTCGTGCTTTTCGTCTTCCAGCCAAATCTCCAGGTCCCCGCCCAGGTCATGAATATCCTCCGGATTGGTCCCGAAGAATGCTAATATCTCGTTATATTCATGCGTATGAGGGGCCGGTCCCGGTGAATCGGATTTCCGCCAGATCCAGACACACTCTATATACAGGCTCCCCTTTATCAGGTCATCGCCCAACCAGAGAAAGTGGGTCATCCTGTCAGCCGATTCGCTCCTGAATTCCGGCACCTTCAGGCCCGGCTTCAGCTCCGTGATAATATTATGCCCGTATTTCGTCTCCGCCATTTCCTGCGTCCTCCTTTATATCGCTGGTTTTCCGGTATTTCCCATAGATTTTATTCCAAAACCATGCACCCGTCAAAAGGTGCAGGATAGTATCTTTGTGTTTATTCTTGACAAATGCCCTGCCCCCAAAAGGGATACCACTTCTTAAGTTAGATTTACCGGTATTGACCTGCCTCTGCGTATTCATGTATTCTTATCAGTGTTTCTTCAACCTGTGCCGAAAAAAATACAAGGAGGGATTTACGAAGTGACCAGTACCAAATACGAAAAGTATATTCTACACGCGCCGGTAACCGATGAGCGCATCGGGCGAGTCGCCCACCTGTTTGGCGGCAAGGACTTCAACGGCGCCAGTTTCTCCCCGGCCTGGACGGGGATTACCAAACCCCTCTTCATGATAGAAGAGAGTCATGCGCACGACTATGATGAATACCTGTTTTTCTGGGGGACGAATGCTGCAGATATCGAAGAATTTGGCGCCGTAGCTGAGCTATGCCTGGGAGAGGAAGAGGAAAAGTATATCATCACCAAGCCATGCATTGTCTACGTCCCCAGGGGACTGAAGCATTGCCCTCTTAATTTCCCGGTAGTTAACAAACCCATACTATTCATGGATATTTCGATTTCACCTGAATACACACGCACGTAACCAATGTTGAAAGTACTAGCCAAATAAGTGGACCGGATTATCGGGGTAGATATAAAGGGCTTGGAATGCACACTATCAAGAAAAGTGTAGCAGACGCCGGTACTTCTTTAGGATTCCGGTTTTAGGTCAAGGCAGTGATAAAATCCCGCACTAACTCAAGAGTCGTATCCTTAGTACCGTCGGGCGTCTCTATGCCGAGGAAGTGCATATTGAACTCCATTACGTCCATACCGGCTAACTCGAACTTTCCCCGGCGACATTCGTCAGCGATGATACCGGCAACATCCAGGAGGTTTTGTTCGCTGATGCCGGTCCTGTCCATATAGCGGGCGGCGTATGTGCTGGCATAAGAGCCAACATCCAGGTCCAGACTTAAATAGACATATGGGGCGTTGATATTTTTCCTGAAGAAATGGGCAAGTTCGTCGGCGTACTGTCCGTCGAACTGCTTCCGCAGGAAGAAGCTGCACCCGCGTTTTTCAAAGTCCAGGTATGTCGTGCTATACCTGTTTCTCTC
>Ga0315552_1000723_pt1 | contig 20503 bp, 18 predicted proteins | sample SalMarSW160170MG_2_FD_203102 | JGI IMG/M metagenome (GOLD analysis project Ga0315552, IMG submission 203102) | Salt marsh sediment microbial communities from the Plum Island Ecosystem LTER, Massachusetts, United States - Salt Marsh Sediment SW1601-70 ...
ATCTTATCTAGTGGCAGAAGAAGTCTTTCATGCGAGCGGCGTCTTGGCTGTGGTCGCTGCCGGTTTGGTTAACGGTAACATTGGTCCAAGGGGCATGTCACCTACCACTCGCATAGTAGTATTCAATTTCTGGGAGTATGCTAGTTTCCTGGCAAACTCTTTCGCCTTCTTGCTGATTGGCCTACAGATTGATTTGCCAGTCCTATTTACCTACTGGCAACCCATCGCAACTGCCATCCTGGCCGTACTGGTTGCCAGAGCAGTGGCTGTATATGGCTTTGCCTGGATAGGGAGGGACATCCCCTTGAAATGGCAACACACCCTATTCTGGGGTGGTTTACGCGGTGCGATTTCCTTGGCCTTGGCTTTGGGACTCCCGCTTGCTCTTGGAAGTCGTGATCAATTACAGGTGATGGCTTTTGGCGTTGTGGTTTTTACCTTGCTCGTTCAAGGTTTTAGCATGGGTCCATTGGTTCGGGCTTTACGCCTCAACCAACGCAGTGCGATGCAAATCGAATATGAACGCCGGCACGCCCGTGCTTTTGCAGTAAAGTCAGCGTACGATCATCTTGAAAATTTAGTCGAAGATGGGTTAATCTCAGAGCATACCTGGCAAACCCTGGCCCCCATTCTGGAAGAACATAACCAGTCGCTGGTGCAAGCTGTCAAACAAGTCATGGTAGCTGATCCAAACGTTGAAGCTGAAGAACTCGATATCGCTCGCCGTGAGGCCTTGCGCGCTCAACGAAGTACACTCTCTGACTTATTTAAGGATGGCGTCATTTCGGATGGAACTTACTCTCAACTTGTCGGCGAAGTGGATGCGGCTTTATCGGACCCAACCTCTAAATGGCCTGAACTGATTCGCCATCGAGACAATCGTCGATCATCTATCGATCGGCTTATGGCAGTAGTGATTCAAGAACAGGATTATGAAAACGCCTTAAGTGCCCTGACTAAGCTGGGAATTTCCATCACGCACCTGCCAACAGTTGGTGGGTTTCTGGGACGCCGGAATGTTACCTTGCTGATCGGTTTTGAGAAGGGTCAGGAAGTAGCTATCGTGAGCGCCTTAAAACGTAGCTGCCAGCGTCGGGTGGAATACGTCTCAACACCCCTGGAAGGTACACCTCTACCCCTCCCTACCCCAGTATCCATAACGGTGGGGGGAGCAACCATATTTATATTTGATGTCGATCGATATGAAGAGTGCTAACTACAGGAAGCTTTCCAAAAAGCTTCCTACCTCCGCCATCGTAAAGACCGGCCCATCTACACACACCAGCTTCTCACCCAAATTACAGCGACCGCACTTACCGATCCCGCAATGCATGCGCGCCTCCAGGGTGATGTAATTCTGTTCTGGGGAGAAACCCATCTTATCGAGCATCTTGCTAACATAATAGATCATGATAGGGGGACCACAGGTGATCGTGAAAGTATTTTCAGGCGACGGAGATACCTTTTCCAATAAATCGGTTATCAGACCGACATTGTGATCCCAGCTCTGATCTGGTTCATCAACAGTGAGATGCAGTTGCGTCTCAGGCGCGCTGCGCCATTCACTGTATTCATCTCTAAAAACCAACAGATTAGGCCTTCGAGCAGCCCAAAGTATGGTTAAGTGTCCATAAGCCTCACGGTTATCCAGCACCGTATGGATTACTGCCCGTAACGGCGCACCCCCGATACCACCTCCCAAAAGGGTGAGATCCTTTCCTTTCAAATCCTCCATTGGAAAACAATTCCCCAAAGGGCCACGCAAACCTACAATGTCACCCTCCCCCAATTCATGCAATCCGGTAGTAACCGAACCCAATCTTTGAACGGCGAATTCAAGCACATTTCCGCGTTCTTTCGTGGAGGCTATCCCAAAAGGTGCCTCACCCAAACCGAAAGCTGAAACGAAAGCAAATTGGCCAGGTTTGTAATCCTGAATGACACCATTGTTCCCATTAAACATTCCCACACCAAAAAGCTTGATTCCCTCAGCCAAATCCCTGACTTCGACCAGTTTACCGAGGTAGGGGGTCATGGCGTTTTGTCCTTGAATTTGTGTGGCTGCTGTCATGAATTCACCTCCACAAGATGTTGTAATACTTCGGTTATATCGATATTTACAGGGCAGGCATCCACACAGCGTCCACAACCAGTACAGGCAATTGGACCATATTGTTCTGGGTAGTAATAAAATTTACAGAAGAAACGATTTCTCATACGTTGCCCTTTAAGAGGGCGCGGATTGTGCCCTCCAGCAATGCGTCGATAGGCTTCGCTTGCGCAACTATCCCAACAACGAATCCGTTCGAAACGATCAAATCCAACGCCAGATGGTAGCACTTCATCTCTGATATCAAAACATCGGCAGGTAGGGCATACATATGCGCATATACGGCAGCTCAAACAACGCTCGGCCAGCTTTTCCCAATAATCATCTTTGAAAAAAGGTGGCCATGCTTGCGTCTCCAAGTAAGCTGGTGAAGAGGCACTATTGAAATCCGGATAGACCCTTCGCTCAGTTTCTCTTTCATCCCAATTATCGAGATCATGCCAGTCAGATGGTAGGAGATCTCGCCCTTTCTCGGTGATGACCTGCACTTCATATCCACCCTCACGCTCAACCAGCATAATATCTACATCTCTGGGATCATCCAACTCACCACCTAAACTCTTGCAAAAGCAGCTCTCCCCCATTTCCTGGCAGGCTAGTCCGATCAGGGTCGTGTTTTCTCTTCTTTTGGTGTAATAAAGATCAACAGGATCCGTATCTGTGAAGAGTGTATCGAGCACCTTCAAGCCGCTTGCATCGCATGGACGCACACCGAAAATCACCTGCCGATTATTCGGTAAAGTTTCTGTCAATCTGATCTGTTGTCTGTATTTTTCAATGACCATCAACCGATCAGTAGCAGGGAACAGCCATTCCTTGATAGACATCTCTGGGCGCGTAAAATTAAACACAATATCATTGCTATGGGCAACAGGTCGGTAGAGCAACACCCCACCTATCTCTCGTGGAGCGATGAGGGTGGCTTCCTTCGCAATTGCTGACAACCAGCCATCTAGTTTTTCTTTCGAGATCAGGGACATAATTACCCCTCCACTCCCCTCAAGACTGTTAATAATGGCGAAGGTCCTAGCGCTATTCCTGCCCTGAAATCGTATAACGATTCCATTTCTTTGGCCAACACGCGATTAAGCAAGCTAATCGGGATATTCATCGGGCATACTCGCTCACACTCGTTGCATCCTACACAACGACCGGCGAGATGATAGGCGCGTCCGAGGTGAAAAGCGCGTTTTTCGTTAATTCCAGTTCCCATGCCAACCCAAAGAGAATCGTCCCGCTCATACAAGCATGTCGGGCAGTTACAGAGCGGGCAGACCTGTCGGCAGGCATAACAGCGTATACACCGATCAAATTGCTCAGTCCAAAAAGCTGCCCTTTCAGCAGGAGAAAGCGACAAGATGCCTTCTAGTTCATCATCACCAGGGGATTCGGGAATTATTGAGGAGTCGGGCGGGTCACCGATCAAAAAATCGCAAAGGACCGGCGTCCGCTCCGTGCAATGTACGCACCGATCTTGCACTGAAAACTTCTCAGGCAAATGGTGAGAGGCGAATTGTCTCGAAGCCCCCTCTTTGTTGAATATACCTTCGCAAGTCATTCCAATCACATAAACCTGCTCGCGATCGAATTGATTTTCAGACAACAAGACATTTATAGCTCTGCTATCGCACGGTTTTACCACTATGGCCACCCTCTGGCGTTTTTCATCCGAACTGCTTTTTTGGCTCGGGTGAAGTTTCTGACGCAGGTAGGTAGCCAGATTATGGCTGCAATCTTGATTCCAAACTAACCGGTCAACTTCATCTACATGGTGAATAAAGGCGGGACGAGTACGCCCGCGTGGTCCCACCTCATAACCAATTACACAATTGACCTGATCTTTAGCCAACAGTTCCCTGGCTTTCTCTTGAATAGCCTCAGTTTTTTCTACATATTGATCGAATCGTGAAGAGAAGGTAGCTACCCTCGGCTGGCTCATCTCAGCACTTCGGCTGCCAACATACCTCAATCCTGTACTTTCGGTGTGGTTTTGCCATTTGGTAGGACCCAAAGCACTCACTTCCTGGGTGAATTCAGTCACAATTCTGCTAAAACGCTCCCCTTCTGAAGCAGAAACCCAATCTAGACGTAACCTTTCCGGTTCAAGGCCAGTAAATTCCATTAAGGTTTTAAGGATCGGCAGGCGTTTTGCTGTACGATGATTGCCGTTGTCATAGTGACATTCCCCAATATGGCAACCTAGAACCAGCACACCATCTGCACCCTGGTCAAAAGTACGCATGATTAATTCTGGTGACACTCGTCCAGAGCAAGGGACGCGAATCGCCCGCAGGTTGCCAGGATACTTTATGCGTGAGATACCAGCGGTATCAGCGCCGGTATAACTGCACCATGTACACAGGTAGCCAACTATCTTCGGTTCAAATTTACCATTCATCCGTCCACCTCTGCTGCTGCAGAAAGCTTTCTCAAAGCACCCTCCATCTCCGCCAGGATTTGGTGGTCTTCGAAATGTATCAAGGTGATGGCTTTGTCTGGACAGGCTCCTACGCAAGTACCGCAACCCTTACATAAGTATTCATTTACAACCGCGACGCCATCTACCAGCGAAATCGACTCGTATGGACAGGATTCCACGCATTGTCCACAACCAGCGCAGCGCAAATCAGTCACCTGAGCGATAGAGGGTTCCAGAGACATAGTCCCTCGATCAATCAAGGAGAGCGCGGCAGCCGCAGCACCACCAGCATAAGCGACGCTGTCAGGGATATCCTTCGGGCTCTGGCAGGCTCCTGCCAAGAAAATACCTTCGGTAGAGGTTTCCATAGGGGCCAGCTTGGGATGTTTTTCCAAGAAAAAGCCATCCCGGCTGCGGCTGATTCCAAATAAACTGGCCACATGAGCTGTATCTGACTGGGGTTCAAATCCAGTCGACAAAATGACCATATCTACTTCGATATGATCAGGCTGATTGTAGAAGCTTTCATCCCATTTCACCAACAATTTGCCATTATTCCCTTCAATAGAAGTCACTCTTCCGTGAAAAAAGTGAACGCCTTTCTTCTTGGTACGGTTATAAAACTCCTCGTAATCTTTTCCAAAAGATCGCATATCTCGATAAACCTCATATACTTCAGCCTTTACATAATCCCTAACAAGTTGGGCAAATTTAAGGGAGTACATACAGCAAGCTCTTGAGCAATAACTGTTGTATTTATCATCACGGCTACCAATGCAATGTAAGATCGCTACGCTTTTGGGAGACTCACCATTCTTTAACAATATTTTCCCACCGGTCGGTCCACTGGAATTGATCAGCCTCTCGAATTCCAAACCGGTGATCACGTTATCTAAAACCTTATAACCCAGCTCTGGAGCTGAGGCAGGTTCGAAGTCTTTAAACCCGGTCGCAAGTATGATGGTGCCGACCTCAAGGTCAATTATCTGATCTTGCATGTCATGATCAATCGCCCCGCGCTCACAGGCAGCCACGCATTCCAAGCATTCTGAACAGATTCCGCATCGCAGGCAGCGCTCTGCCTCGGCGATGGCTTCGGATTCACTAAGTGTAAGATCGACCTCCCGGAAGTTATGTATGCGTTCTTCAACAGGGATGCTTGAAATGGGTACACGCCCTCGCTTTGAAGCTTCTCCAAGTGATAATTTGGATTGGATTTCAGGTTCGGTTAGCTCTACGATTGGTGTTTCGTGTGGCTCTTTTAAACCTTCTTCTCCTCGTAGGTAACGATCGATACACCGTCCTACTTTGTGCCCTTCTCCGATTGCATCCACCACAAAGAAGGTCATACCCCGGTGGACATCACCTGCACAAAACACGCCCGGCATAGTGGTCATCATCTCACGGTCTGTCTGGATGCCGACAGGATAGCGGGTATTGATACTGCCATCCGGCGGCAGAAAGGAAAAATCTGGACCTTGCCCAATTGCCCAAATGACTAGATCAGCTGGTAGAGTGTGCTCACTACCTGGGATCTCGTCAATATCCGGAAGACCTCGCTTAAATCCTCGAAAGACGATTTCTACACAGCGAACTCCAACAATTTTCTCTTCCTGAACCACAATTTCTTTGAAAGAGCGGCCCGGATAAACAACAACCCCTTCTTCCTCCGCGACGCCGACTTCCCACTCAAAGCCTGGCATCTCACCACGAGGTTCCAAGCAAACCATGTTCGCCTGCTCAGCCCCCAGTCGAATAACTACGCGGGCAGTATCCAGGGCGACATTGCCGCCACCCAAAATGGCAATCTTTTTGCCCCTCAAGTCCATTTTCTCTCCCAAATCAACCTTCCTGAGTACATCTAAGCTCAGCCAATTGTCAGGGTGGTTTGAATTACGGATCTGTAGTTTTTTAGCGCGGTGGGCGCCTGTTGCGATAAGCGCTGCATCATAAGGACCTCCCAACTCGACAGATATATTCTCGAGCAATCCGGGGATATCATTGATACGGGTGTTCAGGCGAAGTTCAACACCTTCATTTAGGATCTGTTGTATCTCCCAATCCAAGAGCTCGGTCGGTAAGCGATGCGGGGGGATGCCAACCCGCATCATACCGCCTGCAACCGGTAAAGCGTCAAAGACTGTAACAGCGTGTCCCAGTCTCACAAGGTCCAACGCAGCGGTGAGACCGGCTGGACCAGCGCCAATAATGGCAATTTTCTTGTTGGTAGGAGCATGATGGTGTTGGAACGGTGTGCCTATAATCGACTTATCGCGCAAAGTTCGTAGTTGATCGCGATTCGCGTAAGCCCAATCGGCGACGAATCGTTTTATACCCATAATATTGACAGGCTCATCAAATTTGCCCCGGCTACAAGCATCTTCACAGCGGTGATTGCATACCCTGCCGCATACCGAGGGGAAAGGATGCTCCCGTCTGATCGCCCAATAGGCGTCTGCATACCGCTTTTGGCGTACCAGGGCAATATACCCTTGGGCCCGTTGGTCGGTAGGACAAGCTGCCCGACACGGCGCAATGCCCCGCTTTTCAATTGCAAAGGCGTTTGGAACAGATTGGGCTGAATGGCGGTAGGAAGCTTTGCGCGTGCTTAAGCCCAGGTCAAAAGGATTGGAAGTTTCGATCGGGCAAACTTCGGCGCATTTACCACAGCCAGTACACTGGTCCTCATCGATGTAACGCGCCTTTTTCCGTACCTTTACTTTGTAATTACCCACGAAACCGGAAACAGATTCAACTTCACTGTAGGCTAGGAGCTTGATGTTATTGTGGCGTCCCACGGACACCGTTTTAGGGGTGAGTATTCAAGCCGAACAGTCGAGGGTTGGAAATGTCTTGTACAGCTGTGACATATGGCCACCGATGCTCGTTTCCCGCTCGACCAGATAGACCTGCTTGCCAGCATCGGCTAGTTTGAGTGCCGCTTCGATTCCAGCAATGCCACCGCCCAAGATTAACGTAGATGGTTTAATATCAACCTGGCGCATTGATAGTGGTACGTGGTAGTAAACCCGTTGAACGGCAGCCGCAACCATGCTTTTGGCTTTAGCAGTGGCTTGTTCCCGGTCGTCGATCACCCATGAACACTGCTCCCGAATGTTCGCCATCTGGAAGAAGAATGGATTCAATCCCGCTTCTTCACACGCCCGTCTGAAGGTCGGCTCGTGCATCAATGGCGAACATGAAGCCACCACAACCCTGTTTAGAGCGTGTTCTTGGATGTCTTCCTTAATTAGATCCTGACCAGGATCTGAACACATATAGGAGTAATCCCGCGCCAGGGTTACGCCATCCAAGGCGCGCGCATACTCCGCTACAGCGCTCACATCAACAGTCGCGGCGATATTGGTGCCACAATGGCAGATATATACACCGGTTCTTACCTTGGAAAGGTTCATGACCGTTTCTCCTCAAGGTACATAAACCTGGTAATACCTTCCAACAATAACAAATGGGCTGATATTCTGAATGACGGCAGTATCACAATATAACCTCCTCTAAGGCACCAACGATTTCAGCATTGATTTGCTCGGTAGTGAAACCATGTTGAATAGCAACTCCTGATGGACAGGCAGAAACACAAGTGCCACAACCTTTACAAAGCACTTCGTTGACCTGAGAAACCTTCCTTCCATTTTGTTGAACTAATTCGATCGCGCCATACGGGCACATATTCACACAGGTCTGGCAGCCACTGCAGAGTTGTGGATCAATATAAGCGGTGAAAGGCTCTAAAGTCACATACCCGGCATCTATCAAGGAAAGAGCAGCTCCGGCAGCCGCGCTTCCTTGCGCCACTGTGTCTGGGATGTCTTTAGGTCCCTGGCAAGCTCCAGCCAGAAATACGCCTGCAGTTGCCGTTTCCACGGGTGCCAACTTCGGGTGTTTCTCCAGGAAGAAGCCATCCGAACTCCGACTGATTCCAAAAATGCTCGACATCTCCGCCTGATCAGGTTGTGGTTCCATCCCAGTAGCCAACACTACCATGTCGACTATTTCTTCAACTTGCTTACCGGTGAAAACATCCGTAGTCATCACTTTCAATTTTCCCTGGTACCCGTTTTCGGCTGCCAGAACATGGATATCACGGTCATAACGGATGAACTCCACACCCTCATGTTCCACCCGCTCGTAAAAAGCCTCATATCCTTTACCAAATGTTCGCATATCCCGATAAAACTCGACCACTTCAGCATGGAGGGTGTCCCTGACTAAATGAGCCAACTTGAGGGAATACATACAGCACACTCGCGAACAATATTCGTGCTGATCAGCATCACGGCTGCCAACACAGTGCAGGATGGCGATCTTTTCTGGTACCCCTCCATCCTTGAGCCTTACCTGACCAGAAGTTGGCCCACCTGAGTTCACCATTCTTTCAAATTCCATTCCGGTCACGATGTTCTCTAAGGTTCCATAGCCATACTGGGGTGTTCTACGGGCATCGAAATCTCGGAAGCCTGTTGCTAAAACGATCGTTCCCACCTCCAAGTTGAGCAACTCATCCTCTTGATCAAAGTCAATCGCCCCGGTCGGGCAGAATTTCTCACACGCTTTGCATTTGCCTCGTAAGAAATAGACACAATGGTCGGTATCTATCACCGGAGTACGTGGTACTGCCTGAGCGAAAGGAATATAGATTGCCGGGCGATTTCCTAAACCTAATTCGAACTCCGAGGGTATCTTTTTCCATGGGCATTTTTCTATACAGGTGCCACAACCAGTGCATAAATCCTCATCGACGAAGCGCGCCCGCTTACGGACCCGCACTTCGAAATTTCCCACATACCCAGAAATAGACTCAACTTCACTATAGCTCAGCAAGGTGATGTTTTCGTGGCGTCCCACGGACACCATTTTTGGTGTGAGAATTCAAGCTGCACAATCTAGGGTGGGAAATGTTTTGTATAGTTGAGCCATGTGCCCGCCAATACTAGGTTGGCGCTCAACCAGATATACGTGCTTACCAGCATCAGCCAGGCGTAAAGCTGCCTCAATTCCCGCAATACCTCCCCCCACTACCAAAGCGGATGGCTTCATCGCTACCTGTCGCATGTCAAGCGGCTTTTGAAGCCTTACGCGTCTCACTGCCGAAGCCACCAAGCTCTTGGCTTTTTGAGTAGCCTTACCGCGATCCTCGGTTACCCAGGAGACATGTTCACGAATATTCGTCATTTGGAATAAATATGGATTCAATCCAGCTTCAGCACAGGCCTCCCTAAAGGTCGTCTCATGCATGAGAGGCGAACAGGACGCCACCACCACCCTGTCAAGACCACGGTTCTTAATATCCTCTTTGATGAGAGCCTGACCGGGATCAGAACACATATAGGTATAGTGCCGTGCTAACGCAACACCCTCCAATCCCGCCGCGAACTCAGCTACTTGCTCAACATCAACAGATCCGGCAATATTTGTGCCGCAATGGCAGATATAGACCCCGACTTTATCTGATGGATACATTCACGTGCCCTCCTTTCCTACCAACAATCGGTCTAGCGCCATAGCGCCTGATGTTTATCTGGAGCAATACCTGACAAGCAATCTGATTGATTACTTAACCTGCTGTCAATCCTCTTTGAAGAATGGTCGATTGCAGTCAACTTTTCTAGTTCCGGATATAAATAGATACTCCTGTAGGCGATCGTCACCCACAGGAAAGAGTTTTCTTCAGACGGTAAGTATAAGGTTTTAGCTAAGTAATACTCCGTATAATGCTTAAATTTGAGAGGTCTTCAACCGTTATGGAGTTCTCAATTACAGATCCCTCGTGAGCATTATAGCATTGAGACCCCCTCAAGTCCATCAATTTGTGCTTTTTTTCACATATAATATGTGCCTTTTATCACTAATTTATGGTTACTCAAATATGAATAGGGAGCTTTTCCCTTGCATTTTTCACTATTGGTCCATGTCCTGGACAAATTGTCGCCGCGCCTAATTTTGCTTTTTTCTCTACCGATCTGCGCACCTCGAATTCTTCCCAGGTATTCATACCAGATGACACGATCAAGTTCCCAGAAGTGTCACTGCGTAATGAATCACCAGCAAATAACACCCCTCGCGACGGCAGAAATAAAGAAATATGCCCGGGTGTATGACCCGGTGTCTCAACCCCTTGAAGACCACCCAATACTGGCAGGATATCCCCATCCACTAAGCGATTATCAACTTTCACAGGTTTAGCCTTTACAAACAAATTGACAATCCCAAAGGGATATTTAAACAAACCTCTCAACTTCAATTCGCGAGATTGGCGACCAGTTTCTACAGCGTCTGCTTCAATAGCGCTGCAATAAACGTGCGCATCCCCCCTATTTTTTATATAATCCAAACCTCCGACATGGTCTAGGTCTGCGTGCGTGATCACAATAATCTTAGGACTTACGCAGCTGGTGGCAGGATGGGGGTGTTTGGGTGGGTATTGCCCGCCCAAACACCCCCGATTTTCCCCTGAACTGCGTAACTACTAAATCTTTAAATCATCCGCTGAGAATCCAAGATCCACGATGAACTTAAGGATCTTTTTCCCACTTCTAGGAAGTCCAGAATCGATTAAAGTTAATCTTTGAGGCTCAATGATCAGGTAGGAATTAGCCACAACCTTAGGAATCAATTCTATATTATCTGTTACCTTCATAATCCTATTCCTGAATGTATCCTTTTACGATTTTGGGAGAAATGTGAAGGATGTTATCACCCTGTACAGTGAGAAATCACAGATCTTTCACTCAATTCTCAATTGCCTGGCAATAAACCAATCTCTTAACCAGACAGGCGCGATGCGCTCTGCCAGGAGTACCCAGCGGGTTCCCTTCCCGATGACATAGCGTGCTTTTGGGTGCCGCGAGACGAGCGCATGTTCAACTGCTCTTGACACTTCCAGAGGTGGCAGACCAGACCTTCCGATTTCGGATGCCGCTTGTTGAACCCTATAAATCACTGCTCTATACAGCTCTAAAGCTTCGGGGGGTAAATCCCTAATGCGTTCATGCGCAGCTTGGATGGATTTATCCCAAATTGGGGTTGTGATGCTGCCAGGTTCAATAATGGAAACATATATTCCCCAAGGACGTAGCTCTACGCGCAGCGTATCAGACATCGCTTCCAATGCGAATTTCGAGGCAGCATAGGGACTTAGAAAGGGCAATGCTATCCGCCCACTGGTCGAGCTAATGTTTACGATTCGACCTCCACTCTTTCGTAAAAGCAGTAAAAACGCCTTTATCACGGACACATGTCCGAAAAAATTGACTTCAAGTTGCCGGCGCAAGTCAGAAATATCTAAGATTTCGACTGCATTCGATAATACGATACCCGCATTATTAACCAATCCATCCAGGGTCCCATCCCCAAGTTCGCGCAAAATCGCTTTAGCTAATTGACGAACCGAAGATTGGTCGGTGATTTCGAGGAGAACGGCATACAGATTATCTGGAGTGACCTGCTTTAGACGATCGGCCTGTTCCTGCTTTCTAACAGTGGCAAACACACGCCAACCCTGACTGGCCAAATATAGCGCACAAGATTCACCAATCCCCGAGGACGCACCTGCACAACTACTGATTTCATATTCGAACGTTGCCAACCTCAAGTAAGGTCGCTCGAGGCTATCCTGCCTTGAGTATAACCGGACACTCTGGACGATAAAAGGTGAGAAGCTGGTAAAATCTATTCATAACCAGCCTCTCTCAAAGGATTTAAACCATGAAATTAATTGTGGCAATTCTTCGTGATGAAGATAGCGATCAAGTTTCTCAATCGCTGGTATCCTCAGGGTTTCGGGTAACCCGCATCGCCTCTACTGGCGGGTTTCTTCGAAGAGGATCGACCACATTCATGATTGGTGTAGAAGATGAAAAGGTCGATGAGGCTTTGGATGTGGTCAGAGACAATTGCACAATTACGATTGAACCCAGTCTGAAACGAGCCACCTTATTTGTACTTAATGTCGAAAAATTTTCACAAATATAGATTTGACGTATCCTTGAACCCGATACGATAGAGACGGGGTTGAATACTGGATTTACCTTTCATCAAGGAAAACCGCTGGTTTGTTCATTTACTCTCTTGAAACACCTGTACCTGATAGGTCAATACTTCGATTTTCTTTTTGAGCCAGATATCAGCTGGCGATCCCATCTTCTGGCAAAGTAGGTTCATGAAGGATCTGTGATCCGGAATTTTCTGCCATACTTGCGGGAGGAAGGTGGCGCGTCTGGTCCCATCCATCACAACCACACCATCAATCTGTGGGCGTAACAGGTGGAACAAATCATCTGGGGATTGATATCCCAATAATCGTGGGGGGGTCAAACATGAAACTTCAATTACGATTTCTGTTAATTCGAATGGCTGTACCGGAGGAAATCGAAAATCCTGGGTTGCCGCTGCGATAGCGTGTTGCTGAACATCATGAGCAAGCGGTATAGTTGGCTCTAAAGCACCCACACACCCCCTCAATTGTTCGTTAATTGTCAATGTGACAAATGAGGCGCCAACGTGTCGCAAGCGAGCGGCTACACCCTTCAAATCGAGTATGGGAAATGTGCCTTCATACAACCACGTTTCTAATGCTTGTCGGGCATATACTAATAATTGCTCACCATCTTCAGAACTCAACAGGTCAGAGGTAGAGGTTGCTTGAGATTGTTTCGGCATGGCATCCCCTCCGGTTGGTCTAACCCCTTTCATACAATTGAGTCTGGTTTGGACTTATTCTTGCAACTTGCAATAATGCTGGTTGAAATGTACCAGTGGTTCACCATCATGACTGATTTCTACCGCCAATACTTCACCGATAAAAAGTGTATGGGTACCCACCAGATGCGCGTCGATAACCTTGCAATCTAGATAACTCAGCCCACCTTCCAGGAACGGTGCACCGGTGAGAATTGTATGGACTTTCAATCCTTCAAATCGATCTTGATATTCAGTTTTTCTTCCAGCAAAGCGGTCGGAAATTTCTTTCTGATCGCTATTTAAAATTGTAACACCAAAGAAACCGGCTTTCATTAACAATTGGTGGGTGCGTGTCGTCTTTTCTATTGAAATCAAAACAGTTGGTGGAGATAATGAGACTGAGGTAAAAGAACTTACCGTCATGCCATGTTGAACTCCTTGGAAGTTAACGCTTACAATTGTGACACCCGTCGTCCAATGCCGCAGTGCTAAACGATGTTCAAGTGAATTGACCGGCATAAGATTATTTCTCCAGGATATTAGCAGTCCATATTCAACTCATGATACATGTCCATTTAAAACACGTCAAGATAAACCCATGTTTTTGTTACCTACTTTTGTTAGGCATGACTTTTCTTCGATAACAACTCTTACGGGTTATGACTAAAAGCAATAAATCTTTTGATAATAATATAAAATATAAAAAGCCTTGCGTTTAATACCTAATTAAGGTACTATCTGTCTGAAATGGAAACCTCACCTTCACCTGCTCCCAGATCCAACCAAAATCAGCCTTATAGAGGCACTTTTTACTTCATTCAGGTTACCTTGAGCGTGGCATTTGTACTTGCGACCCTCTTCACTGCCTGGGCACCTGCCAGCTTATTGCCCAGCGACCTCACTAAAAAACTCTCTGAAGCTTTAGCGCCTAGAGCCCAGACGCCCTCACCAGATTATCCAACAGCCACACCCAGACCTCACCCTTTAATTGGAATTGTGGTCGGTCACTGGGCGGATACGAATGATCCAGGTGCAGTTTGTCCTGATGGGCTAACAGAATTTCAAGTCAACCAAGCCATCGCTACATTGGTAAAGAATAATTTAGTCAATCAGGATTTCAACGTCGACCTTTTGAAAGAGTTTGATCCCCGTTTGAGTGGTTATAAAGCCCTGGCACTGGTCTCTATTCATGCCGATTCTTGCGAATATGTAAACGATGAAGCCACCGGCTTCAAGGTTTCTGCAGCCCTATCAACCGTTTACCCAGAAAAAGCGGCGCGCCTCACATCGTGCTTGAGGAATCGTTATATCGAAGCCACCGGGATGCGCTTCCATGGTAACAGCGTTACCGCGGACATGTCCAGCTACCACGCATTTGATGAGATCGATGGAGAGACTGCCGCGGTGATCATTGAAACCGGCTTCTTAAATCTGGATCGACAGATGCTAACACAGCATCAAGACATGGTCGCTAAAGGCATCACGGACGGCATTCTGTGCTACGTGCGAAATGAGGATATCTCGTCACCAGATCAACCATGAAAGAAATATCCGCTCAGGCTTTACATGCTATTCGACAAAGTCGAGTAGCTTTACGAGCAGGGGATCGCCGGAGCGCACGTCATTGGGCTGAGCAGGCTCTGATTTTAGCTCCAAATCGGGAAGAACCCTGGTTATTGATGGCCGCTTTGGCCAACCCAAGAGCCAGCCTTGCCTATTTAGAGCGTGCCTTAGAAATCAATCCCGGCAGCAAGCGCGCCCGTCAGGGCATGCATTGGGCCATTCGGCGGATACGGACCAGCAAGTTAAGAGAGCGAGCTCGTCACCAGATAATCGTCGAGCCACCGACAGCTCAGACCATGATGGTCACCCGACCGGCTTTGATGCCTTGGGCAGTTTTCTTGCTGCTAATCGTAGTCGGCTTATATGTAGGGTTTGGGTCGCCATCGATATCTTTGGCGTTTTCTGAGGCAAGGCCTCCGGCCATTGCTCAAGTAAATATATCCAAGGCAACCAGGACGCCAACTCCCACAGCCACATTCACACCTACTCCCACAGCGACTCCCACCAATACACCCACTCCTACTCCAACCGACACGCCTTTCCCAACTCCCACGGAAACGACTCTACCAACTGCAACACCTCGTCCTAATGTCACCAATCCAGAAAATCCGGTAATACCTCCCGATATAGGCCTTAGGGAACGCTGGATCGATGTAAACCTTTCGACTCAACGCACCTATGCTTTCCAGGGAGATGATCTCCTCAGGTCCTTTGTCGTTTCAACTGGGACTCAATATCACCCTACGGTTACTGGGCAGTACAAAATTTATGTGAAATACCATTACGCTGACATGGCTGGACCCGGCTACTATTTGCCCAATGTCCCTTATGTGATGTATTTTTATAAGGGTTATGGCCTCCACGGAACTTATTGGCATCACAATTTTGGTACACCAATGAGCCACGGCTGTATTAACCTCACCATTGACGATTCAGCTTGGCTTTTCGACTTCGCTTCAATTGGTACTCTAATCAATATTCACTATTAGTCCAATGTCTTCTAAAACCTTTCCTGAAAAAGGAGCACAGCTCTCTCGCAGGGATTTTTTAAGCCTTAGTGGGCTCTCTCTGTTTGGGTTCTTCCTTCCCCCCATCGCAGATTTTCGAGATTTAATTTCTGACCAGCAAGGTCGGGTTGCCAGTGGAAAAATAACCCTTTACGACGTACCCTCATTCAAGGGTCGAGAGGTCAAAGTCTATTGGAAGGACACTGTTTTACCAATCGTCGATGCGATAGTGGGTGACAAAGAACCCGGTTACAACCGTATCTGGTATCGAATGGGCGAGGAAGGCTATGCGCATTCTGGCGGAATCCAACCCGTAAAAACGCTTCCCAACCTACCGGTCGAGAATATCCCCAAAGAGGGTGTGTTAGCTGAGGTAACTGTCCCCTATACTGATGCCCATTGGGGTCCCGGTATAAATCACCCCTTTGCCTATCGTTTTTATTACGAGACCACTTATTGGATTACCAAACTTGTGCATGACAATCGGGATGATCCCTGGTATCGAATTCTAGATGACAAATGGGATTTTACATTCTATGTGCCTGCTACCCATTTGCGCGTAATCCCCCGAGACGAACTCACACCAATTTCTCCTGACGTACATCCTGCTGGTAAGCGCATTGAGGTTCGAACTAATGAGCAGCTAGTAATTGCCTATGAATGGGACCGGCCAGTATTCATGGCACGTGCTGCCACTGGAGCAGATTTCAGCAATGGACGTTTCCGTACGCCGCCGGGCAGACACATTACCTTTCATAAACGCCCCTCCCGTCACATGACAGCCGGTAACTTAGCCGCCAATGGATTTGATCTCCCAGGCGTCCCTTGGATCGCATATATCACCGATAGTGGCGTGGCTTTCCACGGGACCTACTGGCACAACGACTTTGGTCAGCCCCGCAGTCATGGGTGTATAAATCTGACCCCTAAAGCTTCAAAATGGATATATCGCTGGACTCTCCCCGTGGTACCACCTGACCAGCAACGGGTTTACGAGGATTACGGCACTGCCGTTGATGTGATTTAAATTAAAAATCGCACTTTTACCAAAAACCCTGATAGAAAGTGTTATTATAGCTTGCGCAGGTGCTGTTTTTCATAAGGATGGCCCTTTCCTCAGATTGTCGGGGGGTTTGGGCAAGCCACCTGCGCAGGTGGTTATATAGGATATGGCGAAGAAACCACTTTTTGCTGGATTGATCGTTGACGAATTCGAACAACCTGTTGCGGTCGTTTACATTGGTGATGAACCCTTCTATGTTGTTGATGATGCAGGTTTTCATCGCCACATTCCCACTGAGCAAGTCGACCGCCAGGTACTTGAAATGATGCTGGAGAGCATCGAAGGACACGAAGATATCCTTGGCGATCAAGCTGCTAAGATGCTTGGACAAGAAGACATTTTTTCACGCGCCCTGATCGCAAACCAGTTAAAGAATATCGATAAACAATTCGACACCCTCCTGGAGACCGGTATCCCCGAAGAAAGTCGAGCTTATATGGGCATGTTGGGATTCCGGATAAAAATCAACGTCCATGGGGATGTAGTTGATGTTGAACAACCCGGGATGATCGACCCTGAGCAAGAATAAGTCTAGGTCTAATCTCGCTTAACCCCAATTGAATCTTCGATCTTCCCCGCTGTGGTCGGTTCCAAGATTGTCTGGCGTAAAAACGAGTGCAAGGCACCGCTTCGCCTTTTCACCAAAATAACGCTGACATGTGCCCGCGTAGCGATTTGCTCTGCAATATTTCCCAATAACAGGTTTTTGAATAAAGGCTCCTCTGTCGCTCCTGTGACAATTAAATCATAACCTTTAGCCTGCTCCATAACACAATCTACCACTGTCTGACCTTCAACCACTTTGCGTTCCACGTTTTCAAAGCTAATGCCTTCCAGGACATAGTTGAAAACCTGTTCAGCTTTTACAACCTCTCGACTGGTTGCCCCAATAGGCACGACATGGAGTAAAGTCACTTTCACGTTTTTTTCTGCACCCCCCTCTGCCATATTAATAGCCAATTTCACTGCTCTCCGACTATTCGGACCGCCTGCTACTGGCACGATGATCTTTTTCAAAGGGCGGCGCTCGCGGTAGCGGACCACTGCGATGTCAGTTGGAGGATCGTCAACAATCGGATCGATCACCGAACCATACCAGCGGCCGGCTGTATTGGTATAGCCAGGCCAACCCAAGACAATCAAATCAGAAGCATCCTCCTCAGCTGTCTTACGAATCGAATCAGCTACATTGCGTCCCAATCGGATCATGGTATGGACAGGAACATCCAGGCTCTTGGCTTGTTTGATAATGGTATCCAGGAATGGGCGACCTTCCTTCAACATAAGGCGACCTTCGCCCAAAGTCAATTGTGGCGGGACCCGTACGACGTGCAATGCAAATACATCTCCCTGATTTGCCTTGGCTATGATTGCACCGATTTCGCCAAGAATCCGGGCTTGCTCTTGTGTCGTGACCGGCACCAAGGCTGAATAATCCCTGCTGACCAGCACCTCCTCCAACAAAATCTCCTTAGGCCTTTCCATCGCTTCAATCTTTGAAAAATATGGGTAGTAAGCCAGTAAACCGATTAAGATCCAGGCTAAAGCGGCATACCAGGCTCTCGGGCTTACTGTAAATAAATGTAATGCCAATAAACCATTCAAAATAATTGCGATAACCGGCAAAAATGGGTACAAAGGAACTCTGAAGCCTCGATCCAAGGTTGGCATCATATGGCGCAACTTCATCACGACTAAATTGACTTGCAGGAAGAGTAGCAAGAACATGATGTCCGCAGCGGCCGCTACATCTTCAAGAGGCAGTAGCCAAGCCATTATCAACATTAATGCTCCCGAATATACAACCGCCCAATAAGGTGTATGCCTAATCGGATGAACTCTGGCAAGATAAGACGGTAAATTGTGATCACGTCCCATGGCAAAAGAAACTCGCGATGAAGAATATGTAGTCGCATTTAACGCTGACATGGTCGATACCAGACCGCTGAACAGCAGCATAACTGCCCCTATCCCCCAGGGAAAGGTTTGGCGGGCAACATCGACAATAGCTATTTCTTTAAGTCTCCCTAAATACTGATAAGTCTTCAAGCCAGGCGGTGGGGTGGTCGCCCCGATGGCAGTTATCCCTACAAAAATGTATATGGTGACCGCAATCCCAATCGCCCAGAAGATCGCCTTCGGGATATTACGTTTAGGATTGATTACCTCCTCACCTGATTGGGCTATGATTTCATATCCTTCGAAAGCGATAAAGGTTAATCCCATGGCAGCAAAGACGCCTAAGAAACCATTAGGCATAAACCCCGTGGTAAAGCGGGTGTGCCAGGCGTCTGTTCTCAACATTGCCAGGACGCCAAACACAACAAATAAGCCTAAAATACTAATCTTAGTTAGTGTGACGACATTGCCAATCGTTCCCGTTTCTGAAGCGCCACGAAAGTTAATGTAGGTGAAAATGAGAATGATGCTGGTCATAAATACCAATGTCATCCATTTCACATCTAATCCAAATGTCGGCATGCCGGCAATAGTCCAAAGTTCTGTGGCAAAACGACCAAATCCTAGTGCATATAAACTGCCAGCGACTGCGTGAGCAAACCAGCTCATCCAACCTGCCATAAAACCTTGAGTCCCTCCCAAGCCCTCTTTAACCCACAAATAACCGCCACCCGCTTCAGGAAAGGCAGATCCCAGTTCGGCGTAAGACATCGCAGTAAAAGTCGTCACGATCCCATTGAGAATAAAAACTAAGACCAACGCGGGACCAGCTACTCCGGCGGCAATCCCGGTGAGCACAAAGATACCCGCGCCGATCATCCCGCCCACGCCGATCATCGTAATCGTAAATAAATTTAAGTCACGGCTTAGGGTCACTTCATGAGAAGACCACCCATTCTGCCTTAAATCCCTTTCAACCATTAATACTCCTTCTTCTTCCTCTTCACCCGGATCGATCACTACGGTGGCTTCCCATTGGTAAAACTCTATTCATCCCCACACGAGTTGTGAACCCATCAGGATATATATCACAAATTCCTGCCGATATACTATCCAACAGGATATTATACACGCCAATTAATAAGTAAAAAGAGCGAACCAGAATGCTGGATGGCTCGCTCCAACTCAGTCTTTGGACTGGCTGTGTTTATCACAATACCACAGGTTATTTTATCAAAGTCAGGTCTCCCCAGGTAGTCGGATCGGTTAAATGCCGGGTGGGAACGTTCGAAACCATACTCTGCTGTACGTTTTCTCCGGATTTGTCGTTGTCAGATATTGAGACCGCAAACCCGAAATGTGCACCATTTTTAGGCGTCACCCTGAAAATGCTCCATGGTATCCCCATTTCAACGCGGTACCCGTCATCCGTACTTTGTGCGCCAATCTTTACATTGGATTTAGGACCTTCCAAGGCGTTTGGATACCACAAATAAGATTCGGGATTTTTCCCTGGCTTGGGTGAACCAGGCGAAATCCCTAATTGGAAATCATCACCATCCAGCTTCTTTAGATAGTAATCACCGGATACATTTGTGTCAAACAGCACCTCAATACTGTCTCCTTTAAATAAATTAATACCAGACGCATTTTGCACATAGTGATCGTCTTTTACGCGCATGCCAAGATACAAATAATCATTATCCCAGGCGATCATCATGTTACCAGACAAATCATTGGGA
>Ga0315552_1000724_pt1 | contig 20491 bp, 22 predicted proteins | sample SalMarSW160170MG_2_FD_203102 | JGI IMG/M metagenome (GOLD analysis project Ga0315552, IMG submission 203102) | Salt marsh sediment microbial communities from the Plum Island Ecosystem LTER, Massachusetts, United States - Salt Marsh Sediment SW1601-70 ...
GAGCCTGCTGGCGGATGCCGGGGCTACCGTTAAAGTGCCGGTTCCCGTCAGGACAAAGAGGAGAAGCTGATGAGAATCGGGTTATCCTACGACCTTAAGACGGCCATCACCGGGCAATATACCGTCGATGATGCCCTGGAAGAATACGACTCGCCGGAAACGGTGGAAATTATAACCGCAGCCTTCGAGCCCAGAGGCTATGATATCATCAAGCTGGGCGGTGGGGAACAGTTCCTCGATAATGTCCGGCGTGAAAAGGTGGATATCGTCTTCAATATCGCCGAGGGCCGGGGCGGCTATCGCAGTCGGGAAGCCCAGGTACCGTCTGTCCTGGAAATGCTGGATATACCCTACACCGGCTCCGACCCCCAGTGCCTGGCGGTATGCCTGGACAAGCCTGTCACCAAGAAGCTGGCGGCGACGGAGGGAATTATTACCCCGAAGTGGCTGGTGATTGACGGCGATGAAGATTTTTATAAGATATCGCGTGAAGAACTTCCTTTCCCGGTGATTATCAAGCCGGCCTACGAAGGTTCCAGCAAGGGTATCCGTCTGACCTCTATTGCATATGATGAAATTGAGGCGGCAGAGGAAGTAAGCAAACTCTTACACGATTATCGCCAGCCGGTGATGGTCGAGGAGTTCATTGACGGTGACGAGGTAACGGTGGGGGTTGTCGGCAACTCGCCTCCGAAGTTGGTCGGTATAATGAGGGTCCTGCCGAAAAAGAGGATAGAGCACTTTGTCTATTCCGTGGAAGTGAAGCGGGACTACCTGAACCTGGTTGAGTACGAATGTCCCGTCGACCTGCCGGATGACGTGATTGCCGGTCTGGAGTCTACCAGTATGAAAGTCTTCAAGACTTTAGGCTGCCGCGATTTCTCCCGTGTAGACTTCCGGGTAAGCCGTGACGGCACGCCGTACTTTATTGAAATTAATCCGCTGCCCGGACTGGGCAGCTACAGCGATCTGGTAATCATGGCCCTCAAGCTTGGGTGGACTCACGATAGACTAATTAATGCGGTGCTTGACGCCGCCCTTCAGAGGTACCCGCAATGCATAATCGCATAGCTATCGTCTACAACCGGCCGTTACCCTCCCGCTATAGTTCTGCCCGTGAGGAAAAAGCTGTACTCGGCGTTCTTCCCTGCGTGACTGCCGTTCATCGAGCGTTGATTGAACTCGGGCATAATGTTACCGTTATTGCTCTGTCGCCGCCTTACGAACAGGTCAGGAGTATTCTCTCTTCGCTGGATGTTCACCTGGTATTCAACCTTTTCGAGGGCTTTCCCGGCGAACCTCAAACAGAAGCAGTAGTACCGGAAATTCTGTCCGAACAGGGACGGCCGTACACCGGTTGCTCGGCCCCGGTGCTGAAGCTTGCTCTGGACAAGGTCAAGGTAAAAAAGTTGCTTATCACCGCCGGTATACCTACGCCGGACTTCCAGTTGCTCAATCCCCAGAAAATGCACATATTCAGGCTCAAGTTCCCCTGCATCGTCAAACCCGTCAGCGAGGACGCGAGCCACGGCATTACCGCCGAAAGCGTCGTTAACGATTTCTCTTCACTGGAAAAACGCGTGAAGTTGATAAGCGATACATACGATGAGCAGGCGCTTGTCGAGGAATTCATAGACGGACGAGAGTTTAATGTTACCGTCATGGGTAATACACGATATACCGTGTTGCCCGCATCGGAGATAGTCTACTCGTTGCCCCCGGATACGCCCCCGCTACTCACCTTTGAGGCAAAGTGGGAACCGGACAGCTTATATTATAAGGGAACGCAGGCGGTCTGCCCGGCTAAAATCACCCATAAAGAACAGGTATCCATCCACGATATTGCCCTGGCAGCGTATCAGTTGCTGGGTTGTTCGGGATACGCCAGGGTGGATATGCGGATGGATAACGCAGGGAAGTTAAACGTAATTGAGGTTAATCCCAACCCGGATGTTTCCCCCGATGCCGGTGCGGCACGCCAGGCTAAAGCCGCCGGCATGAGCTATAAGCAATTTATTGAGAAAATTGTAAAACTGGCACTGGAGAAGAAACGACATGGCCGTCAAAATCCGAACCATGAACGCCGCCGACAAACCGGCGTTGATGTATATTCTAAGGCACACGCCTGAATTCAAGACCTACGAAGTGACCGTAGCGGAAGAGGTTATCGATAGCTACCTGCGGGAACCTCAAGAGTCCGGCTACAATATTCTCGTCGCCGAAGGAAATCCCGGCCCGACCGGTTATGTATGCTACGGTCCCACGCCCTGCACCGATGGCACCTGGGATATTTACTGGGAGGCCGTCACCCGTGACCAACGGGGAGAGGGAATCGGCACCGCCCTCACCAAAGCAGCCGAGGCGGCTATCAGGAAAGCGCGGGGCAGGCTGATAATTATCGAGACATCATCTACCCCGATATATGAGAAGACCCGCCGTTTTTATCTCGGGCGCGGCTACGAAATAGTCGGTCGTGTCCCGGACTTCTACGCGCCCGGCGATGATAAATTAATCCTGCAGAAACATCTCGATTAATAGTTTAGGTTGATACGGGTGATTTACCATGTTCCGCATTCGCAGAGTCTATGACGATATTACCCCGTCCAACCAGGATGCTATATCCCAGGTGCAGGAGATTCTGCGCGCCCAGTTTCCCCTTCTATCCAGGAGGGACATAAAAAAACTGCCGGAACAGCTCCGCAATCCGATGAAGTACCGTTTCCGTTCCATCCTCTTTGTGGCCGAGGGAATAAGGGGGCATGTGGACGGTTTCGCCCTGCTTTTTCATGAACCCGCCCTGCGTTTTTGTTATCTGGACTATATCTCGGCCGGTCCGCAAAAAACGGGCGGCGGCATCGGCGGGGCCCTCTACGAAAGGGTACGCGAGGAGACACTCGACCTGGAGAGCATCGGATTATTCTTCGAGTGCCTGCCGGATGACCCTGTTCTTAGCCGCGACCCGTTTATCCGAAAACAGAACGCGGCGCGCCTGCGTTTTTACGAGCGTTACGGGGCCCGCCCCATCGCTAACACCGCCTACGAGACACCGCTCAAGCCCGGCGACGATAATCCGCCGTACCTGGTCTACGACGACCTGGCGCAGGAAATTGAGCTTTCTCGCGATGCTGCCAGGGAAATCGTCAGGGCTATTCTGGAGCGGAAATACCGGGGCGTTTGCCCCCCAGAATATGTAGAAACTGTCGTCGAATCGTTCAAGGATGACCCTGTACAGATTAGGAAACCGAAGTACGTGAAAAAGCCCCCCGTGCCCGTAAGCCGTACCACTCGGGCTGACCTACGTATCAGGCTGGTTGTTAATGACCGTCACTGGATTCACCATGTCGAAGAACGCGGCTATGTGGAGTCGCCGGTACGGATAGACGTAATTATGGAAGAACTGAATAAGACCGACCTGTTTCAAAGGGTCCCGGTACGTCACTACTCGGAAAAGCACATCCGCGCTGTCCACGACCACGGTTTCGTCGACTATTTGTGGAAGGTCTGTACCGGACTTGACGAAGATACGGCGATATATCCCTACGTCTTTCCGGTACGCAACCGGACGCGTCCGCCCAAAGACCTGCCCACCCGCGTCGGGTATTACTGCATCGATACGTTTACACCGCTGACCGGCAACGCCTATCTGGCCGCCAAGAGGGCGGTCGATTGCACCCTTACGGCAGCTAAAAAGCTCCTCGAAGGTTACAGATTAGCCTATGCCCTGGTGAGACCGCCCGGCCACCATGCCGAGCCTGCCAACTTCGGCGGCTTCTGCTATTTCAATTCGGCGGCGGTAGCGGCCCATCTTCTCTGTAGCTACGGGAAAGTGGCGATGCTGGATGTCGATTATCATCATGGCAACGGCCAGCAGGAAATTTTCTACGAGCGTTCCGACGTTCTGACTATCTCAATTCACGGCCATCCGCGCTTTACCTACCCCTATTTCAGCGGCTTCAGGGGTGAAAAGGGGAGGGGCGCCGGCAGGGGCTATAACGTCAATATACCGCTGCCGGAGAACATCGGCGGCGAGACGCACCGCGAAGCCCTCCGCGAGGCGCTGAAAAGGATAACCCGGTTCCGTCCCAGGTATCTGGTTATTCCTTTAGGGCTGGACACTGCTAAAGAAGACCCCACCGGCAGCTGGACGCTGGAAGCTGCGGATTACGAGGAAATGGGGAGTATGATAGGTTCTCTCCACCTGCCTACGCTTGTAGTTCAGGAAGGCGGCTATGATACGCGGGTACTTGGAATTAATGCCCGGAATTTTTTTACAGGGCTATGGCAGGGCGCGTACCAGCGTTAGACAGAGCCGGAATTATATCTCCGGTTTATAGAAGTTGAATTCAGTAATCAGAAGAATTATTTTTAATATTGACCTATCGTAAAACTATTGCAAAATGCAAGCGTAAAAGTTTAGCAAATGTTAGGATGGCCTAAGAAAATTAGGGGATTTGAGCCTAAAAAGAAGTGGCAGCGGCTGGGATTGAACCAGCGACCAAGGGCTTATGAGTCCCCTGCTCTACCACTGAGCTACGCTGCCGGCATTGAAAAATATATCATCAATACAGTCAGGCTGTCAATGCCGACGGATGACATGGATACTCACGGCTTTAAAGGTGGCGTAGACCTGTGTTCCCTTTTTCAGACCCATTTCCTCGGCCGACCTTCTGGTAACCAGCGCCACCAGCGGAAATCCGCAGTCTATTTCTACGCGACAGAGCGGGCCGGTGGACACTGTCCAGGTGATTTTCCCGGCCAGGGAGTTCCGGGCGCTGCTTGAATATTTAGACAAAGCTACCGTTACATCTTCCGGACGCATACAGACGGATACCTCTGTTCCCACGTCAAAATCGGTCACAGCTTCAACGGTCTTGCCACTGACATCTATGGCAGCCATTTCACCCTCGCTGGACTTAACCACCCCGTCGATAATATTCTCCATCCCGATAAACTCGGCTATACGCCTGTCTCCGGGCGTATTGAATATTTCCCGCGGGTCGCCGGACTGAACCATCTCACCGTCGATGAGCACACCAATCCTATCGGCGAGCCGCTGCCCCTGCGACATATCATGGGTTGCCATGATTATGGTAATGGTCTCCCGCTTAATGATTTCGGCTATTAAATCCTCGATTTTCGAAGCCGAAACAGGGTCCAGATTAGCGGTGGGTTCGTCGAGGAGCAATACTTCCGGTCGGACGGCAATCGCCCGGGCGATTGCCACTCTCTGCACCTCGCCGCCGGAAAGCGTCCTGGCATTTCTGTTCTTATATGAAGTAAGACCCACCGTCTCCAGAATACCCCCAACTACTTCATGAATCTGCCGACTCTTCATACCGCGCCATCTCAAGCCGCAGGCAACGTTATCATAGACGCTGGTATTAAACACGACCGGCTTTTGAAGCACGAACGCCATCCTGCGGCGTGTTTCCTGCCTTACTTTATCAGAAGAGTTAACATCCTTGCCGTTAAAGAAAGTTTTCCCTGCCGTCGGTGTATCAAGTGTATCGATTAGGCGCAGCAACGTCGTCTTGCCGGCGCCGGTAGGACCGATTAAGGCAAAAACCTCTCCCCGCTCCACCCGCAGGTTGATATTTTTCAGGATATCCTGTTCGTCCCGCCGCTGTGATAATTTTCTCGTTTCTATCAAGGGCATAATTTACCTCTGCCATATCCTGTTCATGATAATGTTTGCGACCAGCGCCAGGAAGATGAGGATAATGCCCAGCGCCATTGACAACTCGATATCACCCTTGGATGTTTCCAGGGAAATAGCCGTGGTGAGGACACGGGTAAAGCCCCGGATATTGCCGCCCACCATGAGGGAAATACCTACCTCGGAAATAGCCCGGCCAAAGCCCAGGATGACCGCCGCCATGACGGCGAACCTCGCTTCTTTCAGGACAAGCAACGCCATCTGAAACCCGCTGGCACCGAGCGAACGAGCCGTATCCGGGATTGCCTTATCCATGCCGCTAAGGGCGGAAATGGTCAAGCCGAGCAGAATCGGGGTAATCAGCAGCACCTGCCCCACGACGATAGCCGTGGGAGTGAAAAGGATGCCCAGGCCGCCAAATGGTCCCACCCGAGAAATAAAAACGAATACAAAGAGTCCCACGGCGACGGTAGGGACGCTATAGAGGGTCTGGATTATTCCCACGACGATGAACCTCTTACCGCGGAACTCGTTAAAGTGAATGATACAGGCAACAGGTATGCAAATGACAGAAGCTATGACAGTTGAGGATACGGATATCATCAGCGACCTCCCGGCTATCTGCATAACCTCCGGGTCGAAGGTAATGATAAGTTCTACGGCTCTTACCAGGCCGTTCCAGAGATTTTCCAATACTTCCGCTCCAACATCCATTATACCACCCCTATTTTAAATTCCCCTCCCCCCAGTGAGTGATGAGGGGAGGGGAAATGCAATAGAGGAGGCACAATACTGATATTCTAATTATTATGCATATTCCTTACGGGACTACTTGACGTATTCCGGCACAGGTTTGGTGTAGTCTTCCACCGGGGGGCAGCCCGGCATATTACAGCTGGCGATGGGGAAGAAAAGTGACCGCCCGTATTCCGCTTTCCCGTAAGTGCCGATTATCCCCTGGACCTCGTCGGAGATGAGCCAGTTGATGAACCGGTTGGCGATATCTACTTTGGTCTTGGGGTGCGTTTCCGGGTTGATGGCTATAGCCGCATAGACATTGAGGAATATAGGGTCCGCTTCCACCAGCGATACTATATCCAGTCCGGACTTGAGATTATAGGCCAGAAATGTAGAGATATCCGCCATGACGTAGGACTGCATCTCGTTGGCCATCAGCAGGGTAGGCCCCATACCCTTACCGGCTTCTATATACCACTCGCCTGAATTCCGCACTTCTTCGTAGTCGAACCCGGCTTCTTTCCAGATTAATTTTTCCTTGGCGTGGGTGCCGGAATCATCACCCCTGGAGACGAATTTTACACTGCCTTTCAGACCTTCGTTATATAGCTTCGTCATTGATTCAGCCGCATTCAAACCCGTGATGCCGGCCGGGTCGCCGGGGGGGCCGGCGATGAGGAAGAAATTATAGGCAAAGTTCCTGCGGTTTATACCGTAGCCATCCGCGATAAACACATCTTCTCTGGCCCTGTCATGCACGATTATGGCATCTACATCGCCTCTCCGGCCATACTCGAGAGCGATGCCGGTGCCGGCATAGACGATATCCATTTCCACGTTGGTCACTTCCTCGAATATCGGCTCCAGGTGGTACCAGAGACCCGTATCGTAAAGGCTGGTGGTAGTGGCTATCTTGAACCTCACCATGGGGTCGTGCAGCGGAAATTCCTTTTCCGGCTCTTCAGCGGTACAGCCGATTACCGCCGGTATCATACCTACCAGCAAAACGATAATAAGCAGCATACCGGCAAAAATCATTCCTGCTTTTCCCTTTGAATGCATGGTATAACCTCCTTTTTTTAATAATATACCATGCATTTGTATTAATTGCAATAGTACAAACATATTTATTTAAAATAACGGCAATATATTTTTTTTTGACGCCATTCAGGCCCTGTGATACAATTTAGATGAATTCAACTTCTTGAAAAAAAGTCCCCGTAAATGTAACATCCTGCTGCACGAGGAAGCAGCTACGCTTATGGATATAAAAAAAGTCGGAGTAGTCGGCTGCGGGCAGATGGGCAGCGGCATCGCCCAGGTAAGCGCCCGGGCGGGATATGAAGTCACCGTCTCCGAGATAAGCGGTGAGTTACTTAATAAGGGACTGGCGGCCATTGAGTCCTCACTGGACAGGAGTGTACGTAAGCAAAGGATAACACAGGAAGACAGGGATGCCACCCTGGCACGCCTTAAAGGAACGACCGATACCGGGGACTTCAGCGGGTGCGACCTGGTAATCGAGGCCGCCGTAGAAAATATTGATTTGAAGAAAAAGATATTCGGCGAGCTGGACGGTATCTGCCCGGAACGTACGATACTGGCCACCAATACCTCCTGCCTCTCCGTCACGGACATGGCCGCGGCTACCGGACGACCGGACAGGGTGCTGGGAATGCATTTTTTCAATCCCGTTCCGGTAATGAAACTGCTGGAGATAATCCGGACGCCCGCCACCGGTGAGGCGACCCTGGAGACGGCTAAAAAATACGCGGAGTCCTTGGGCAAGACATACGTCATCGTTGAGGACTCGCCGGGCTTTATCGTCAACCGTCTCATTACGCCGCAAATCATTAACGCCATCCGCATGCTGGAATCCGGAATAGCTACCGCCGCAGACATCGACACCGCCATGTCGCTGGGGCTGAATTACCCGATGGGCCCGCTGGCCCTGGCCGACCTTATCGGCCTGGACACGTTTCTATTTATCGCCGACGGTATTAACGATAAGCTCAATGACGAGCGGTACGCAGCGCCGGCGCTGCTGAAAGAAATGGTCGCCGCCGGGCAGCTCGGAAGAAAAACAGGTAAGGGGTTCTTCGAGTACAATCAATAATAAAAAATTTGTCCTGCGTTTTTTCCGGCAGGCAGATAGCTATATTCAACACTGATTCTTCCATCCATCACCAATAAGGAGAATAACGATGAGTATAGAAGGGAAAGTAGCACTGGTCACGGGAGGCTCCGGAGGGCTGGGGAGAGTACATTGCCTCTCCCTTGCCAGAGCCGGCTGCAACGTCGCCGTTGCCGGTCACAGCCACATGGAGAAGGCGGAGGAAGTGGTCATGGAAATCAAGGGCATGGGGAGAAAAGCGCTGGCGGTGGCGATGGATGTCGCCAACATAGAAGAGGTTGAAGTCGCCGTAGATAAAGTTGAGCAAGCGCTGGGGCCGGTGGACATCCTCGTTAATAACGCCGCCTACGGCATCGTACGGGCGGTAACCATCGCCAGGATGAAAGTACAGGACTGGGCCAGAGACTTAAGCGTCAACCTGACCGGGCCGTTCAATACCATCAAATGCTGCCTGCCGGGGATGCTGGAGCGCGGCTGGGGCCGTATTATCAACATCTCTTCCATCGCCGGTAGCATGGGCGGCGCCGGCCAGTGCAGCTACGCCACGACCAAGGCAGGAATCATCGGCCTTACCAAGACGGCGGCCCTGGAGGGAGCCCGCAAAGGCGTGACGGCCAACGCTATCGTTCTCGGGGTGTTCGACGGCGGCAGCTGGCACGAAGTCGCCCCGGAATTCCAGGAGCGCATCGTCAAGCGCATGGCCCTGCGCCGGACAGGTACGCCGCAGGAACTAAGCAATGTGCTTGTCTTCCTGGCTTCCGAGGAATCCAGCTATGTCACCGGTGAAGCCATCGAGGTCAGCGGCGGCGCCGGACTTTTTACTTTCTAGATATAATTTAACTTTATTAGCATTATTAGCCGATACTTAAAAGTAATGAAAGGAGAGAATATATGAGTGAAGCTGTCATTGTCAGCGGTGTCAGAACAGCAATAGGTAATTACGGGGGTTCCCTGCAGGACGTACCGGCGTCCCGGCTGGGCAGCATCGTGATACAGGGAGCGCTCAAGAAGGCGGGCCTGAAACCGAAGGGCGACGCCAGTTACGCGCCGGAATCGCTTAAAGACGAAGGACTTATCGAACTGGAGAAAAAATATTATAACTGGGATGACTCCCTCCGGGAAGTCCTCATAGACGAAGTTATTATGGGGAATGTCATCCAGGGGGGTCAGGGGCAAAATCCCGCCCGCCAGGCGGCCATCTACGCCGGCGTCCCCAAGGAAGTCAACGCCTTTACGGTTAATAAAATATGCGCCTCCGGCATGAAGGCGGTAGCCCTGGCGGCGCAGGCAATCAAGGCCGACGAGGCCGAGGTTATCGTGGCCGGCGGAATCGAAAATATGAGTGCCGTCCCCTATTACGTTCCAAAGATGAGGTGGGGGGCCAGGATGTTTAACGCCGAGATGGTCGACGGCATGGTCTACGACGGACTCTGGGAGATATTTTATAACTACCACATGGGCGTGACCTCGGAGAACATCGCCGAGAAGTACGGGATTACCAGGGAGGAACAGGACAAGTTCGCCCTGGAGAGCAACAACCGCGCCCTGGCGGCCACCAGAGACGGCATCTTCAAGGAAGAGATTGTGCCGGTGGAAATCAAGGTCAAGCGCGAGATGAAAATGTTCGAAGTTGACGAGCACCCCCGCGAGACCTCCATGGAGCTCCTGGGCAAGCTGCCGACGGTGTTCAAAGCCGACGGCGCCGTCACCGCCGGGAACGCTTCGGCCATCACCGATGCCGGAGCCGCCCTGGTAATAATGTCGGCGGAGAAGGCAAAGGAACTCGGCCTGAAGCCGATGGCGACCATCCGCTCCTGTGCCACCGGCGGCGTCGACCCCGCCTACATGGGACTGGGCGTCGTGCCGGCCACCAGGAAAGTACTAGAAAAGACCGGCCTCACCCTTAACGATATCGACTATATAGAGCTTAACGAGGCATTCGCCTCGCAGTCGATAGGCTGCATCAAAGAGCTGGGTTTCGATATGAGCAAGACGAACCTGCACGGCGGGGGAATATCGCTGGGGCACCCCATCGGCTGCACCGGCGCCAGAATTCTGGTAACGCTCGCCTACGAAATGATGAGGCGCGACCTTCAGCTGGGCCTGGCGACGCTGTGCATCGGCGGCGGCCAGGGGATGGCAACCATTATCGAGAGAAAGTAAAAACTAGCTCCGCTTTTCGTATTCGGGGCACCACGTGGCGTTGGGGCGTGCTGGATTACGGCAGGCCCCGCGCCAGTTCCACTTGCAGCTATCGCACAGGATGACATTCATCCCCAGCCACTTCTTTATGCCTAAAAACAGCCTGTCCTTCCGCCCGGGACCCGTCTTTGACTTCATTCTCTATTTCTTCCGTTTCTGTTTTTTTAGTGTAGCAAACATGGTGCTATCAGGCAATAATTGTGCTACAATACGTTAGAGCTTGACTTTAGAGGTATACAGTCATGGCGAAATTACCGGGCAAGAAAAAAGGGGTCGACCGCAAGAAGGCAATAAAAGAGGAAAAGGCGCAGGAAGAACCGCTGCACATCGAGACGATTACCTGGGGCGATTTAACCTGGGTGAATATACAACCCCCCTCCGAGCGTGAGATAGCCTACCTGGAAGAAAATTACCATTTCCACCCCCTGGACCTGGATGACTGCCTTAGCCGCAAGCAGATTCCCAAGGTGGACGAATATCCGGAGTACCTGTTCGTCATCTTCCACCTGCCGTTTTTCGATAAGGAAACGAGGGTTACCAACAAGCGGCAGTGGTCGGCGTTCGTCGGAGAAAATTTCCTAATCACGCTCCATACCGGGGAATTGAGAACGCTGACGGCCCTTTTCCGCGACTGCCAGGCTAACGAGGAGTCCCGCGAAGAGTATTTCTCCAGCGGCTCCGGCTACCTGCTGTACAGGATACTCGACCGCTCGATAGATTCCTATTTCCCCGTCCTGGATAAAATCCTTAGCCTGATGGAAGACATGGAAGACAACGTCTTCGACGAGGATGTCGAGACGGCTAAAGAGCTAAGCGTGTTACGGCGTGATATCATCGCCCAGAGACGCGTAATGTTCCCGACACGCACGCTTTTTATGTCCCTGGAAAGAAGACTGAAAAGGTTCACCAAGGTCGACCTTACCGTATATTTCGGCGACCTTATGGACCACATGACCAAGATATGTGAAACACTTGATGAGCTTAAAGAGGTCATTGAAGTATTTAAGGATACGGATTATACGCTGGCGACCTATCGCATCAACCGGGTCACGCGCCTGCTGACCATATTTTCCACCATCGTCCTGCCGTTCCTGATAGTATCCAGTCTTTACGGGATGAACGTCACACTGCCGGGCGGAGTGGAAACGGGAAATATGCAAACGTTCCTTATACTGCTGCTGGTGATGCTGATTATTGCCGGGGGTATGCTCTTCTTCTTCCGACGCCGCCGCTGGATTTAGAAAATGAACATATCATATCGCCTGGTGATAATCATCGCCGTTTTTATCACCTGTCTTATTACGGCCAATGTTGCCGCTGTTAAAGTAATCAGCCTCGGCCCGTTTATCCTGCCGGCGGCCATTTTCGTTTTTCCCTTAAGCTATATCTTCGGCGATGTCCTGACCGAGGTCTACGGCTACCATGTAGCGAGGAGGGTCATCTGGCTCGGGTTTATCTGCAATATTGTTTTCGTTTTCTTCCTCTGGGTGGGTCAGGTTCTGCCCCCGGCCTCATTCTGGGAGGGGCAGGGGTCTTACGAGAGTATATTAGGCTACACGCCCCGCCTGCTGGCCGCTTCGTTCCTCGGTTACCTGGCCGGGGAGTTTTCCAATTCCGCCATTCTGGCCAGGATGAAAATTCTGACCAGAGGCCGCTGGTTGTGGAGCCGGACCATCGGCTCGACGATAGTCGGGCAGGGGCTGGACACCTCCATATTCATTACCCTGGCCTTCATCGGAACGGGCGCTTCCGTGCCCACGATGATACTGCACCACTGGTTCGCCAAGATAGTCATCGAGGCCGTATGCACCCCGGCCACCTACGCAATCGTCAGATGGCTGAAAAAGAAAGAGCATATTGACACTTACGATTACGAAATCAGGTACAATCCATTTATAATATCGGAAAAGGGGCAATCGTAATGATAGTTAAGATTCTCGGCGCGCACAACATAGAGTTGCAGGACACCCGGTGTATCAGCCTGCTAATAGACGATATCCTGGCGATAGACGCCGGCGCACTTACGTCCAGCCTGTCCTTAGCGGCGCAGCAGAAGCTCAAGGCCGTCCTGCTCACCCACCAGCATTACGACCACATGAGGGACATACCGGCCATAGGCATGAATTTCTATCTTTACGAGAATACCATAGATATTTACTCTATCCTACCCGTCCGTGAAGCCCTATCGACTTACATGCTGAACGATATCCTCTACCCGGATTTCATGGAGAAGCCCCGGGGGAAGCCGGCGATACGGTTCAATACGATGGAACCCGGTCACACCAAATCAATCGCCGGCTATACCGTATTGCCGGTATCCGTCAGTCACGCCGTACCCACCGTCGGCTACGAGGTTACCTCTCCCGACGGCAAAAAGGTATTTTACACGGCGGACACCGGGCCGGGACTGGACGAATGCTGGCGGCAGGTGTCGCCCGACCTGCTCATCATCGAGGTTACCGCTCTCAATAAATGGCATGACTTCGCCCTCCAGTCGGGTCACCTTACCGCCGCCCTGCTCAAGCCGGAACTGGAGAGCCTGAAAAGAATGAAAGGCAGCCTGCCGCAGATAGTCGCGATACACATGAACCCCCTGGACGAGAAGGGAATAAAGGAGGAAATCGCCGCGGTAGCCGCGGCATTGAATACAGACATCCGCCTCGGCTACGAGGGGATGATTATAGAGCTGTAACCATGGCGGGAAACAGTTACGTCAACGAGATACGCTTCATCGTCGACCATAACGTGGGCAAGCTGGCAAAATGGCTAAGGATGATGGGGTATGACAGCCTGTTCTTCGACGGCGGTGATGATTCTCAAATGGTCAGGCAGGCCCTGGCCGAGGGAAGGATGATATTAACGCGAGATGCCGGGATTATGTTGAGGCGCGTGGTTAACAACGGGCGACTCAAGGCGCTGTTTATCGAGAGCGAAGAGCCGGAGCGCCAGATGCGGCAGGTTATGACCAGCCTGGACCTGAAAAATAACCTGCGCCCTTTCACGCGCTGCCTGGAATGCAACCACCCGCTGGCAGCAAGGAGCCGCGAGGAGGTAAAAGACCGCGTGCCGCCCTTCGTATTTAAAACACAGACACAGTACATGGAGTGCCCGGCCTGCCGCCGCATTTACTGGCGGGGGACGCACTGGAAGGCCATGACCAGAAAAATGGAAAACCTGGCAAACACGACTGATAACTAGAACTATACGGGAGGAAATTTTATGAGTGTCTACGACATAGCCGTAACGAGACGTTCTATAAGACGTTTCAAAGATAAAGCCGTGCCTTACGAGTTGCTGGAAAAGTGCCTGGACGCCGGCCGGCTGGCGCCGAGCGGGCGCAACCAGCAGGTATGCGAGTACATTGCCATCAACGACGCCGAAGTATTGCCCGGCATATTCGAAAATATCGGAGGCTCGGTAAAAATGCCCCCCGAAAAAGGCGGCCCCCGACCCGAAAATACGCCTAAAGCCTATATCATTGTATTAATCAATAAAGCCTGGGAAGGCGATGCCAACCGCCGGAGAATTTCCCTCTATGACGTGGGCATGGCGGCGGAGAACATTATACTGGTCGCCTGCGAGCAGGGACTCGGCGCCTGCCCGATACTGATGTTCCACGAGAACAACCTGAAGCCCGTTCTGAATATACCGGACGATTATGACGTGGCGCTGGTGATTGCCATGGGCTACCCGGATGAGAGCCCGGTGGCAGAGGTGGCTGCGGACTCCGTGGGCGGCTGGGTGGACGATAAGCTGGTGCGGCACGTCCCCAAGAGAAGGCTGCAAGATATAGTGCACCGTAACCGTTTTTAGTATCAGACGTATTGACCGTAGCTGGATATATTGCTACACTCAATGCAACGGGAGCTAACATAATCAGCGATGAAAATCGTTACCGTCGAGCAAATGAGGCAAATCGACCGGGAGTGCATTGAAAAGGGCACGCCTGCCGGTACGCTCATGGAGAACGCGGGCAAAGCCGTGGCCGAGGAGACACGCTCCGGCCTGGGCGCCATGAACAAGCAGCATATCCTATGCCTTATAGGCGCGGGAAACAACGGCGGAGACGGGCTGGTAGCCGCCCGCTACCTCCACGAATGGGGAGCCGGCGTTATCGTTTACCTTTGCAGTCCAAGAGACACCGACGATGCCAACCTCAAGCTGGTGCGGGAACACAACATCGCCTGCATCGAAGCCGCAAACGATATAAACCTGAAAGAGTTCGACGATGCCCTGGCCACGGCTACGTGCATCATCGATGCGCTGCTGGGCACGGGCAAGATGCGTCCGCTCGAAGGTATCTTCCGGCAGGTGCTAGAAAAGGTAAGCGCCGCGCAGAATACCCGCAGGCTCGCCGTCGTCGCCGTGGATTTACCATCGGGTATGGACGCCGATACCGGCGCCATCGACCCCGCCTGCCCGCGCGCCGATATTACCGTCACGCTGGCTCTTCCGAAACAGGGGCACTTCAAGTTTCCCGGCGCGGAAAAAGTCGGCAAACTTAAAATAGCCGATATCGGCATTCCCGATTCTCTAGCCGATTCGATAAAGACCGAACTCCTTACCGGCGACTGGGCCGGGGCCGCCCTGCCGGCGCGTCCGCTCAACGCCAACAAGGGAACGTTCGGTAAGGTGCTGGTTGTCGCCGGGTCAATCAACTACATCGGCTCCGCCTTTCTGGCCTGCAGCGGCGCTATGCGGGTGGGCGCCGGACTGGTCACGCTGGCCACCGCCAGCAGCCTGCAGCCTATCCTGGCCTCCAAACTGACCGAAGCGACTTTCCTGCCGCTGCCGGAATCGCAACCCGGTGTCATCTCGGCTGAAGCGGTCGTTATTATAAAGCAGCAGTGCAGTCAATACGACGTTCTTCTCATCGGCTGCGGCCTGGGGCAGAATCCCGCCACCGCAGATTTCGTCAATGCCCTGCTGGAGGAAAAGAAGCTGCCGCCGCTGGTGCTGGACGCCGACGCGCTCAACATACTGGCGAAGACCCCACATTGGTGGCAGCAGTTTACCGGCGACGCCATACTTACCCCGCACCCCGGCGAGATGTCCCGACTGTGCGGACTCTCCATCAAAGAAATACAGTCGGACCGTACGGGTACGGCCATGAAATTCGCCGCGGAATGGAACAAGACGGTCCTTCTCAAAGGGGCTTATAACGTAATCGCCAGTCCCGACGGATGCTGCCGGGTCAGTCCGTTTGCCAATCCCGGGCTGGCCACGGCGGGAACGGGCGACGTGCTGGCCGGAGTCATCGCGGGGATGGCGGCCCAGGGACTCGGCCTTTACGATGCCGCCAGCCTGGGCACCTACGTGGGCTGTGAAGCCGGCGAGATGATAAGGAACGTGCTGGGCGATGCCGGTATGATTGCCTCCGACCTGCTATCGGCGCTGCCGATGACGATAAAGCAATTAAAAAATACAACCCTTGCCGGTGAAAGTTGAAGGAACTACCATGTTGTTAGCCATCGATATAGGTAACACCAATATCACCGTGGGCATGTTTCAAGGCGACGAGCTTAAGGCCACCTGGCGTCTTGCCACCGGGGTGCACCGTATGCCGGATGAGTACGCCGTGATACTGCTCAACCTGCTGCGCCATGAAGGCGTGGACATTGCCGATGTCACCAAGGGAGCCTTGAGCTGCGTGGTGCCTCCCCTGGTGACCACCTTTAACGAGCTGTTTGAAAAATACTTCAATATCCAGCCGCTGATAATCGGCCCCGGTATTAAGACGGGGATACGCATCCGCTACGACAACCCGCGCGAGCTGGGCGGCGACCGTATCTCCAACGCCGCGGGCGCGCTTAGTCTCTACAGCAGCCCGATTATCGTGGTGGTCATGGGGACGGCGACCGCGTTCGATACGCTTTCCAAGGAAGGCGACTATCTCGGTGGAGCAGTCGCCCCCGGTCTGGCCATCTCCGCCGAAGCGTTGTATACCCGGACGGCGGCCCTCCCCAGAGTAGAACTGGTACGCCCCGCGCGGGCCATCGGAGCCAATACCGTAGCCGCCATGCAGTCCGGTATCATCTTCGGCTACGCCGGGCTCATCGACGGCATCGTAACGCGGATTCAGGAAGAACTCGGGGAAAAAGCAACTGTCGTCGCCACCGGGGGATACTCCAGCATCATCGCCAAAGAAACTAAAGTCATCGATAAGGTCAACCAGGACCTGACGTTAATAGGAATAAAAACCATTCATGCCATGAACCGAGAGTAGCCGGTCAAGGAGACAGCCATGTTGAAGAAAAAGACTCTAGTCCTGGGCATAACGGGGGGCATCGCCGCCTACAAGGCGGCGGATATCGCCAGCAAGCTGACACAGGCAGGCGCCAGCGTCGAAACGGTCATGACCGGGGCCGCCACCAGATTCATTACCCCGCTGACCCTGCGTAATATCACCGGGCGACCGGTGGTTACGGATATGTTCGAACTGGATTCCGAGTACAACGAGGAACACATCGCCCTGGCAGAAGCCGCCGACGCGGTAATCGTTGCCCCGGCTACGGCCAATACCATTGCCAAGCTGGCGGCGGGTATCGCCGATAATATGCTCGGCTGCATCGTCCTGGCTACAGAGTCGCCGGTTATCATCGCCCCCGCCATGAACGATATCATGTACAAAAACCCCATCACGCAGGAAAATCTTTCCAGGCTTAAAGCCCGGGGATTCACCATCATCGAACCCGAGTACGGCCGTCTGGCTTCCGGCAAGATGGGCCTGGGACGCCTGCCCGAGACCGCCGCGATAATTAAAGTTATCGAGAAGGTTTTGAGTGGCTAAGAGAGACCTGGAAAACCAGCGCATCGTGGTGACGGCCGGAGGCACGCGGGAGGCAATCGACCCCGTCCGGCATATCGGCAATCGCTCCTCGGGTAAAATGGGCTACGCCATAGCCGAGGCCGCCCGCGACCGCGGGGCTGAAGTAACGCTTATTGCCGCGCCGACAGCGCTCCCCGACCCTTCCGGCATGGAAGTCATACACGTTGAAAGCGTCCTGCAGATGAAGAATGCGGTCGTCACAGCGTGCGGTAATGCCGACGCGCTGATTATGGCCGCCGCCCCGGCGGACTACGTCCCGAAAAATCCCGCCGCCCGTAAGATTAAAAAGGATAAAGACAGGCTGACGCTGGAGCTGGTCAAGGCGCCGGATATCCTGTCCGAAGTTAAGGGCGATATTCTAAAGATAGGCTTTTCCGCCGAGACGGAAGACCTCATAGAGAACACTATTAAGAAATTACATGATAAAAATTGCGACCTTTTCGTGGCCAACGACGTTACCAGAGCCGGCAGCGGTTTCGACGTGGACACCAATAAAGTGACCCTCATTGATAAGAACGGGGATATAGAAGAATTGCCCCTGATGAGCAAACGCGAAGTGGCGGAAATAATTCTGGACAGAGTGGCGGAATTATTTAAGGGCTAAGCCGCAAATGATACGGGGCGGCCGGGTGGGAAAAGATAACCAGCGAGGGGCGGAGGAGGAGGCTAAAAAACATAAAGAGATAATATGGAAACTTCCGTTCAAATAATCGACATCTCCATGTTGAGACATATCCCGGAACTGGTAGCCTGGGGAATCGGCATAGTCCTGGCGGTAATCATGGTGCGGCGGGGCGGCTTAAAACTTGAAAAATTATTCCTGGCCGGCTGCTGCCTCATGTTTATTGCGCCACTGGCCGGCCTGCTGCTGCACAACTGGTTAACACAGCTGCTCCGTGCACAGGATACGAGCTACCTGGAGATTGCACAGAGTCCTTTATGGATTACCGCCAGCGTTCTCATGGGCCTGTTGAGCCTGGCGGGGCTGGTCTGCCTTATCTGGGCCTTCCTGGCAAAATTCAGGAAAAAGCGGGAGGCGGCGTGATGGGTTTCCTGGAGTATTTCTTTGTCCTGCTCGGTTCCATGCCGGCCATGGCGCTGTGGATTGCGGTTATCATCTTCGGCTCCATCATGCTGCGGCGCGGGGGAGGCCGGGCGGAACGTTTCCTGATAGCGGGGGGCGGTATAAAACTGGCCTGCAATTTACTCGTCATCCCGTCGGTATTTTTCGGTCCCTGGCTTTTCCACCAGGGCTACACCTCGGACTATATCAGCACCATCAACACCGGCTACGGCATATTCCGCGATATCGTCAGCATGGCCGGAATCCTGTGTCTCGTCTACGCTTTCTGGGTAAAGTTTAAGACCGTTAAAGTCGAAGCTGAAATATAATAATGCCGTTTTAAGTCCGGCCCGCGTAGTTTTTCACCCAGCCGGGGTATCTTTCAGCTACAATAACTGATAAAATATTAAAGTTGCGGGATTCCATATAACCATTAACACTGGAAAGAGGTTCTCATGACACAGGCACCCGATGCCAGAGAAATGTCTAAAGCGTACGAGCCCGGCAGGGTCGAGAAGAAATGGTACGGCTTCTGGATGAGCAAGGGCTATTTCACGCCCGGGATAGACCGTAATAAAAAGCCCTTCGTTATCATCATGCCGCCGCCCAACGTCACCGGCGAGCTCCACATGGGCCATGCCATCACCGTATCGATCGAGGACATCATGACGCGCTGGCACCGCATGAAAGGCGAGCCGACTCTCCTACTGCCCGGTGTCGACCATGCCGCTATCGCCGCCCAGGTGGTGGTAGAAAGAGAGCTGGCTAAAGAGGGACTGGACCGCCACCAGCTGGGCAGGGAGAAATTCCTGGAGAGGATGCGCCGCTGGGTGAAAAGATGCCGCCATACCATTACCGAGCAGCACCAGCGTCTCGGCATCTCCTGCGACTGGACCCGGGAGCGTTACACGATGGATGAAGTGCCGAGCCGGGCGGTACGCATCACTTTCAAACACCTTTATGATAAGGGGCTGATATACCGCGGTGAACGCATATCCAACTGGTGCCCGCGCTGTGCCACCGCCCTCTCCGACCTGGAAGTAGACCACCACGAGCTTAACGGCCACCTGTGGTACGTTCGATACCCACTGGTGGAAGATAAAGATAAATTCATAACCGTGGCCACCACTCGTCCGGAGACGATACTCGGCGATACCGCGGTAGCCGTAAATCCCGGGGACAAACGCTTCAGGGAGATGATCGGTAAAAAGGTGATTCTCCCCTCCGTCAACCGCGAGATTCCCATCGTCGCCGATGAAGCGGTCGACCCCGCCTTCGGCACCGGGGCCGTGAAAATCACCCCCGCCCACGACCCCGTCGACTTTGAAGTGGCGCAACGGCAGGGGTTGCCCCTGATAAACATCCTCAACGCCGACGTCACCATGAACGGGAACGCCGGGCCGTACGAAGGAATGGACCGCTTCGACTGCCGCAAGGCGATACTGGCCGACCTTGAAAAAGCCGGGCAGCTTGTCAAGACCGAGGACTACAGCCATGCCGTGGGGCACTGCCAGCGCTGCCGGACAATCGTCGAACCTGTGGCCAGCCTCCAGTGGTACCTGAAAGTAGAGCCGCTAGCCGTCCCGGCCATCGCCGCCGTGCGCGACGGGCGTATCAAAATATTACCGGAACGCTTTACCAAGGTATACCTTAACTGGATGGAGAACATACGGGACTGGTGCATCAGCCGCCAGCTCTGGTGGGGACACCGCATCCCGGTATGGTACTGCCATGACTGCGACAAAATTACCGTGGCCTTAGAGACACCGACAACCTGCTCCGGGTGCGGCTCGACCAGGATAGAACAGGACCAGGATACGCTGGACACCTGGTTCAGTTCCGGGCTCTGGCCCCATTCCACGCTCGGCT
>Ga0315552_1000729_pt1 | contig 20451 bp, 23 predicted proteins | sample SalMarSW160170MG_2_FD_203102 | JGI IMG/M metagenome (GOLD analysis project Ga0315552, IMG submission 203102) | Salt marsh sediment microbial communities from the Plum Island Ecosystem LTER, Massachusetts, United States - Salt Marsh Sediment SW1601-70 ...
AACCGTTCCTCATCGCGGCTCCTGTCATTACCCGGACAAAAGATGCACTCACCTTTCTCGTTGCTCACAGCAACATACTCCATCCGCCATGGCGCCCAGAGAATCTCCATCACCTTTCCTCAAATGGAAATGATCGTTGCCTTGATTTCATCTGCTATCTGCACAATCCCGATAGAATTGGATCCTGCTATCCTGAAGCCCGTGGCAGTTCCGGGGTTAAAGAAGAGAATACCATCATCGGCATGATTGGATGGCCTGTGTGAATGCCCATAGATTATTGCGTGTACATCTCTAAACTCGGAGCGTATTCTTCTCTCTATCCCGAGTGGGGATCCCCATCCATGGATAAGACCGAAACGAAAACCATGTACCTCAATAATCTCCTTCCTGGGGAACCTATCCCTTACATCCATGGTGTCCATATTGCCCTGAACCACGTGCAGGGGCTTTTGAGACAGGTATTCGGCGATCTCTACGGAGACGAGATCTCCTGCGTGAAAGATCATCTCCACGTCGGAGAAGTAGTTCTCATATATATCGACCAACTCCGAACTCACCGCATAGAGGTGTGTATCTGAGATGATACCGATCTTGACCATGGAAAAGCTCTCCTTGAGATATCGACCATTCTCCTGATTTGTCGAAGAAGTATACCAGAATATGGCAAAAAGACAACCTCAAATGAGGGCCCTCCACCCAATCGGCATTGACAAGCCCCGGCAATCCCCCTATACTCCACCAGTCAATTCAGACAATCATACCTTGTCCAGAAATATACCACTAAAGAATGTACGCCCGGAGGACGCGGCTTTTGAGCTAAACCCAATCCTCTATGACCATGTCTGTGCCGGGGAGTGATGGAGTAATGGAGTGTTGTTGAAGTAATGGGCGAGAATTGAGAGAAGAGTTTTGAAAGGAAAGGAGGCCCTGCAAAGACTGTCCCGCTTGGTCTGTGCGTGAAGGGTATCCGCTAAGATGCTTTTCAATACTCCATTCATCCACTACTCTATTACTCCGTTTCAATGAAAGAACCATGACCGACAGAGCCATCATCTTTGACAACACCACAGGATGTGATTTTTCTCGACAAAACATGCAACGCCATCTCTCAGGGAGGCAGACATGAAGGTACTCGTGTACGGTACGGGAGGCAGGGATCAAAGCCTTGCCGATAAATACGGAGACAGCCAGCACGTGGACAAGGTCTATTTCGTGCCCGGCAATCCCGGTGTGGCGTATACCTTAAAGGGAAAGAGGGGGCTGATAGAGTGTTTCGATATACGGGATTTCACCGAGGTCGCGAATTTTTGCCGGGAAAACAAGGTTGATCTTGTTGATATCGGCTCGGAAAATCCCCTGGAACAAGGGCTGGTTGATATGCTGAATGAACACGGCATCAGGACCATCGGGCCAATGAAGCAGTACGTGAGGATCGAGAGCGACCGCTCATTCACCGATGATATCCTGCGCGATATTGGGGTTCCCAAACCCGAATACAGGATCTTCGATGATCCGCAGAAGGCCAAGGAATATGTGAGAACTATCGGCTATCAGGTCTTCGTCAAGGCAAACGGGCTTGCAGCGGGAAAGGGAGCCATCGGGTGCGATGACGTCCCCCAGGCGGAAAGCGCTATTGATAAACTCATGGTGGAGAAGATATTCGGCAGCTCCGGCGATAGGGTCGTCATCGAAGAGAGAAAGTACGGCACTGAGATCTCCTTTTTCGTGTACCTGGACGGCAAGCAGGCTCTCCCCTTAAGGATGTTCGTCCAGGACTACAAGAGGGCCTTTGATCTTGATGACGAGAACGCAATCAGGGAATTCGGCGGCAACCTCAACACCGGCGGTACAGGGTGCTATGCCCCGCACAAACTGGTGAGCCCATGGCTCGTCAACAGGATCATCAAGGAGATCGTGAACCCCACGGTGAACGCTATTTACAACCGGGGCGACTTAGGGCTGGGATGGAACTACAAGGGGGTCCTCTACTTCGGTCTGAACCTCGACCCGTATCATAATCTGGATGTCTTTGAGATCAACGTGCGGCATGGTGATCCCGAATGGGAGGTGCTTTCCCGGAAATTGAGCACCGATCTATTCGAAATAGGCATGGCGGTGTGGGAAGGAACGCTTGATCGGATTCAGCCCGTCTGGAACAGCCAATACTATGTGGATGTGGTTGCCATGGAGGGCCGCTCAAAGGCGAACAAGGGATGGAATAAGGGGTATCCCGGTCGGTACGGAAAAGGCCATAAGGTGGTGGGCCTGGATCAGATCGAGAGGGGAATAGCCATCTACTTTTCAGGGGTGAGGGAGGATCAAGACAAGGGCCTGGTAACCGACGGCGGGAGGGTCCTCCATGTGATCGCAGGGGCTGCCACCTTAGAGGGGGCCCGGGAGAAGGCATACAGGAACATAGGGCGGTTATCGTTCCTTGATCACTATAATGACCATGCAAACTGTATGCGCTACCGAAAAACGATCGGCCTCGAGGAAATACCTTACCTATGAAGGAGTTCCTTTCCTGTCCTCCTCAAACAGGGGCTCATCGAAATCCAATACCTTGAGGGGGCTCTTGCCGGTAAAGAGTTTTATTATCTTCCCAATCGTATAGGCGTTGCCCCTGAGTAACAGCTTGCAGTTCAAAAAACTGCTTCCCCGGATGTCCGTTTCTCCCCTCTCGAGGACAATCAGGCAATCCTTGAACTCGCAGTTTTCAAAATACTTGCCGTCGAGCTCGATCCTTTCCTTGGAGAAGGCAGCATTCTTGTAACGAGTTTTGTAGTCCCCCATGGCCTATTGTTTCCTGGAGAGCCTCTTCCGGAGCCGATCTTTTTTCTCCAGATAGTCGCTTAAGGCAGCCCGTAAGGTATTCGATGCCAGCAAAGCGCAGTGCTCGCTCTCCTTGGGCAGCCCTCCGAGCTTCGCCAGGATGAGCTCTTGGCCGATGGTGAACGCCTCTTCAGTGCTTCTTCCAATGGCGAGCTCACAGGCCATGCAGCCGGCAGCGATGGTGGTCATGCACCCACTGGTAAGAAACCGGGCATCAATGATCCTGCCGCCCTCGATCTTAAGAAACATGGTCAACGTATCTCCACAGGGCCCCATCACTTGTCCATAGGCCTGGGGATCCCGTATCTCTCCCATCTGCCTGGGATTAATCCACCTCTGGATCACCTGTTCTGAAAATGTCTTGCGGGCATCCTCTATAATGGCTGTCTGCATCTCTTCCATTGCCTGGTCAAAATCGTTTGTCATCCCTTGTTCATACTCCTTCTGAGCGTGGCTCTAGCACCAATCTCTGCCAAAATCAAGGGAAATACGGTGTGTAGGGCAACTCGTGGACCGACTGTGCTGGATCAACCGCCTCTATCGAGCGCCAGGGAAAGAGAGGCCAGGCGGATTGATGTGCTAGGAGAGGCAGGCGGTGATGTCATGCCTGCAGGAGGGTATACCAAAAAAAGACATCTCCGTGTTCTTTTGCATTTAGTTTCTTCGGAGAATCGTGTTATTAGATCTAGCGAGGCTTCGCCTCAAAGCAACGAGGTGTTACCAGCATACATGGGACGAAGCTTCGCGTTGAAAAATGAAAAATGCAAAGTGCAAAAGGTAACATTACTTTTCCCCACATGGTTATAACGGCAATATTCTACCTTTTATTTTTGCACTTTTTCCGATTGCATCTTGGATTGGATGCCTTCAAAAACGTGACACAAATGCTACGATCTTGAGCTATGAAGACCTCCGGATAGGAGATGGGTATGAAAAGCTATCGAAAGGAATTGTGGTTTCATGTGCCCACAAGACGGGCCTTTATCAACATTACGCCCCAGGTGGAGGAATGCCTGAGAGAGAGCACCATCAGGGAAGGCTTCGTCCTCGTGAACGCGATGCACATCACCGCATCGGTGTTTATCAACGATGATGAGGCAGGCCTCCATCACGACTTCGATACATGGCTTGAAAAGCTCGCTCCCCACGAGCCTGTCTCTCAGTACCGGCATAATGTGGGCGAGGACAACGCAGACGGCCATATCAAAAGGCAGATCATGGGCAGAGAGGTTGTGGTTGCCGTTACCGATGGCAAGCTGGACTTCGGCCCATGGGAACAAATCTTCTATGGCGAGTTCGATGGCCGCAGGCGTAAAAGGGTCCTGGTCAAGATAATCGGGGAATAGGGGCACGGATTTCCCGTTATAACCTTATGGCTTTATAATAATAAAATCCTTGGCTTCACCGCAAAGGCGCAAAGGACGCAGAGAGTATGAGAGTTTTCCCTTGCCGTTGAGAGGACGGCAAGGGAAAAGCACTGCAGCCCTTTTATCGATTCTATTGACAATGGATAGTAATGAGCTAAGCAATAAAATCATTGGGGCTGGATGGATCTTTTTGCTTTCAGCCCTCTCAGCGGAAAGCAAAAAATAACATATCAATCTCAGCGATCTTTGCGACTTTGCGGTGAATACTATTTTTTAATCATAAGAAAAAAGGAAGCTTGATATGAACGCAAAAAATACCAAAGGCACCATAGACTTTGACCATCTCTTCAACCTAATGCTGAAGGAGAAAGACATCGCAGAAATGGCCAGTGGTTACCTCTGCGATGTCAAGGGGATCGACAGGGGAATCGTTTACAATGAGCTGCTCCCCAAAAAGCTGATCGGATACTGCCCGGAGAGAAAGGCCCTCGCCTTTCCCCTTATAAGAGGATTTGTGATCGTAGGGATTCAATATCTGACGATCGAATCAACGGAAGTTGACGGGAAGATCATGATGGAAGGCAGGGAATACTGCCACGAGGAGAGCGACCTAGAAACCGGGATTTTCAACATGCAGAAGAACTTCAAAGAGGTGATCATCACCAACGGCATCCTCGACCTCTTGAGCACGGGAATGACGGGTGTTTCCCTCCCAAGCTTGAAGACGTTGTCGCAACTGCAACTTTTTTCAGATATGAAGGCAACAGTCTGCTTTACGAACACCGTGGATAGAGACACGGCCGTAAAAAGGGTCATCGAAATCCTCCCAAAGGCGAGGATCATCACTGTGCCGCAGGAGTTCAAGCACCTTAATCATCTGCTGCTTGCCAAAGGACGGGATACTGTCAAGGAGCTTTTTTTGGAATCCGGTGCGATAAAACCCGAAAAACAACCATCGAGGCACAAAGGAAATGAGGCCTGTGACGAGGTGGTATGCCGCTATTTCACGGAGCCCGGCCCGCACAATACGGATGCCACCCTTGAGGCGGCAAAAAAAAGGGCAAAGGAGTTAAAAATAGGCAACATTGTGGTATCCAGCTGCAGAGGGACGACCGCCCGCAAGGCCCTTGCCCTGTTTGGGAACGATTTTTCCATTATCGTCGTCACGCACGTTACCGGTTTCAAAGAACCCAACTACCAGGAACTTCCCAAAGAGGAAAGAACGTATCTCTTAGGCAGGGGTGCTCATGTGGTGACCTCCGAGCATGCATTTGGCGGGGTTGGCCGGGCATTCAGGAATAAAACGGGTACCTACCAGATCGATGAGGTCATTGCCTATACCTTGAGGACCTTCGGGCAGGGAACCAAGGTAGCCATTGAGATTGCTCTCATGGCAGCAGATGCGGGGCTTGTCAGGACTGATGAGGATATTATTTCGATCGGAGGGACCTCACAAGGTGTTGACACGGCGCTGGTGCTGAGGGGGACTAATACCCATACCTTCTTTGACCTCAAGGTAAAGGAGGTCATCTGCAAACCAGCCTCGTTTTAGATCCTGGTATCTCGCGAGAAAAACCCACCTCGCTCCGCTCCTCGCAATGACGTCACATACTATTCAGCACATGACCCCGGCACTTCGCTTCAGGGTTCATTATGAAAGAAACGTATCGCTGAACATGGGGATGTCTTTTTTTGACATATTCCCTTAAAATAAAGGTGATTGCATGGTCCCGAAAAATGGGATAAATTGCCTCTCGGCCATGAGCCCCTCGGCCTTGAGCTCGGGGCCGAATGGCTCGAGGCCGAAGGGCAACCAACCTATAAAGGTAGTATGCGGATTGGATTCATCCGGTTTTTCGGGACAAATGTCAGAGCATAATAAGGGCATAGCAAAAAAAGACATCCCCCTGTTCCTCACATGCATAGCTTTTCGGGAAAAGGGTGTACAACAAAAAAAAGACATCCCCATGCTTTTGCATTGCAGTTTCTCAGGAGAGCAAAGTGTTGTCCGAGCTTATTGAGAAGTTACGCCATGGACACATACCTGCAAGGTTCTTTGAAAAGACAGGGCGAAACAAACCCTGGACATTTAAGAAACTATGCTTACCTTGTGACCAAAAATTTATGATCAAAAATTTATATTGACAATGCCGTTACGTTCGGGCATATAGAGCAGTCCTTTGCGGTTGCTACTTTAGCAACATGCGCGCAGGGAACCTAAGTATATAAAAAGAAAGGATGTGATACCCATGGTTTGTACAACGCTACGAGAGGGTTATGAGTGTGTTTTCATGACCAAGAAAGGATGCCAATTCAATGGAGGCAGGTGTCATACTATTGTCGAGCAGTGCGATGGCTGTCAGAGAATCGTCGACTATCCTACCGGTAAGTTCTGCATGAACTTTCTAGATCCTTCCGCTAAATGGAAAAAAGGGGTTTGCAACATGGCTACCCACGTGAAGAGAAATCACGTAGACGATAACCATAAGCTCAATCCCTTGAAGGCATCGAAAAGAAGCCACTAAGAAATCCCCGTCAGGCATTCATTTCCATTGATAAAAAGGTTTTCTAGGTACCAACGAGGTAGTTCACTCTGGGTTGATACCCCGAAGGGAAGACTGATCCGAGGGATTCCGGGCATTTCCTTTACAGAATCGGTGAAACATTTGAAGAGGGAGAGCCATGCGTGCCTCTAAGGCAATGATAAAAACCGCATCCCCGGTGCATGCGTCTCTCCCTCAGAGGGATATTCTAGGGATAGTCTGCACTCGGATGGCGGCAGCTTACCTCCAAGAACTCTCCGATCCCGCACCAAGTTCCGTGCTGTAAAAGCCCTCAGGTAAAGAATTCAAGCCCAGATGACGTGGCTTTGGAGCCTCTCGGAAAAGGGCCGATAGTGTACTCCCAGATCACTGTGTTGTCGGAGTAATGGAGTACTGGAGTGGTGGAGTAATGGTCTTTCACTGAAGGAAGGGTTTTGAAAATCAGGGAGGATGCACCAACATTTTTTCCCGTGGATCTTTTTATGGAGGATATCAGCTATGATGATTTTCAACACTCCAATCATCCAATACTCCTTATCAATGAAAGAACCATGACCGGCAGAGCCACCGTTTCTGACCACACCCAGAGGACGTGTTTTCTGAGATGGATAAAAACGGTGCTCCTAGACAAATTCCCCCTCAGTATTCAATATCCAGAGCCATCTGTTATGAAAAACACATCCCATCCACTCCTTGCCCATACCTATACAGTTTGAGGCAAGGGTTGCGATTTTCATAGGTTTGTCATAGGATAGTACCCACGAGAAGGCCTGGGAGGATATCTGAAGGGACCTTTAAGCTTGATTCCTAAAAGGGCGGCGGTTCGAAATGTCGAGACAGAAGAGAACCTTGTTATACTGTCTGATTGGTATAGGCACTGCGCTATGCCTTTTTGTCCTACTCCAGGAATTGTGCCTCCACCTCTTTCACAAGCCCCCGGCCCTGTTTGGCGCTCCCTTTGCCCTCCTTGCTGCCGCCCTGCTGGTTTCTCTACTCTTGAACATCTCAGCAGCAAAGCGGCTCAAGACTCTTACCGGAGATCTGGATAAGCTCCATGAGGGCAACCTAGAGGGGCTTTCCTTACGGCCTTCTGATGAGGGTGAGGATCTTCCACGGGCCATTCGGGGAATCGCACGGCAACTACGGGAAAGCGAGCAGAAGCACGAGATACTCCTTGAGATTACTCGAACCGTCTCCTCCCGCCTTCACCTCCAGGAGGTGCTGGATGCTATTGTCGAACTTCTCACAAGGCAATTCCGTCTTGATGCATGCTCAATCCGCTTGCTCGACAGGGACGGCAATCTCAGGATCAGGAGCCAAAGGGGTTTGAGCGAGAAATTCGTGGAAACAGCAACGAGAAAACCAACTCCCGATAGCTACTCAGGCGAGTGCTTTCTTACGGGAAAGATGGTCATCATCAATGACGCCGAGAAAATCGATAAGCCCATTTCAACGACCCTTCTGGTTGGCGAGAACATCCAATCATTTGCGGTAACTCCTATAGAGGCAGAGGGTGCGATTATCGGGGTTCTCGTAACTTCTTCCAGGAAAAAGAATTACTTTTATGAGCGATTTAACGACCTCATCTACATTATCGCCAATCAGATCGGCACGGCAATAAGGATATCCCAGCTCTATGACAAGGTATATACCGTCAGCCAGGAACTTGAGAGAACGGTTCAAGAAAGGACACAAGAGCTCGATGAAAAGGGCAAACAACTCATTGAGGCGGAACGGCTCGCTGCCTTAGGCAAAATGGCCGATAGGGTCGCCGATGAGTGCAGGAATTCCCTTACCATAATCGGCGGATTTGCGCGGAGGCTGTATGAAAAGACGCCTGAGGACGACCCACAAAAGAAGGACTTGAAACTCATCATTGAGCAGGTCATGATCCTTGAGGATAGGGTTTCAAGGATCGTTGATGTTAAAAGGGACGTGAGTTAACCCTTCCTTATCAGAGGGAGACACACACCGTATATTTGCGAGAGGGGATGCCTTACTTCCAGCAAGATACCGTCTCCCTCGTGAAGTTTCGCCTTCAAACCAACCAGTTACCGGTGGATTAAAACCTAACCCAAATTTCCTTTTTCATGCGGCTTAGGGCACTGGGTACAGGGCGACATCAATCCCTATCTGAGTGAACAACAAGAGCAGTAGCCCGTTGAAAGACATGACTAAACCTTGATGTCAATAAGCGTACCCTCTGAGGGGCTCGATTCCTTGCCTGATTGCTCCCTTCCCCTGCCCTTTTGCATATCCTCGCGATCTCCTTCCTTCCTCTTCTCGCCCTCAGCCTCTATCCTCTTTTCAGACTCAAACTCCTTCAGTTTGTCCTTTTCCTGCTTTCTTTTATCCTCTTCTTGCTGTATCCTTCGTTGTTGGCTCAGTTCCAGGGCCTGCTTCCTGACGGAATGCGCCTCTTCGATGGCATCTGATTGTCCCAAAATGATACTTACCTCTGTGCTGCTCATCATTGCCTCCTCCAAGATACCTCCTTTGAACATAGGTTTTCTGGAGATGGAAAACCGTACAGCCACTCAATTCATCGCAACGCTCTTTTGTTGTGCCAGAAGTTCTGATTGTCCGGGTATAACGAACGGCGATTCGGGAACCTCACACGGCTAAAAATCTGGTGATATAGGCCTCTCTCACCGCTCCCTCAGACAATGACCCGTTTATCCCACCTATGATAAGCTCCTTCAGTCTCTCCAATGGGGCAACCTCGCTGCTTCGATTGATCTCCTGGGCCAACATGTCGTAGATGATGCCTCTCAACTGCACTTCCCTGCGTTTCATCTCCTCTTTCACCTTATTATTCGGCACACAAAAGGAAATACTAAAGGAAAGATAGGTAAAATCCTTGCTCTTGTGAAAAGGAATGACGAGCGAGTGAAAGTGTATCAGTTGAACCCTTGGGACCGGCAATCCCTGTTGCAGGGTTTTATTGATCTCACTGGGTGCAGCAGTGATCTTCACCCGCCTCATGGACCAATACCCAAGCCCCATAGCAAAACATAAGCCCAAGGCAATACAAGGCCACAGCCACCTCTTTCCCCCATGCCTTCTTCCAGAATCTTGGCGGTTTGTCTCACATGGAATCGATTGAAGCTCTCCATCAGCGTCTTCATCCAGTTCGTTTCCCGTGAACTGCTCATCATCCGGAAAAGACGCATCCCCTCGATGGCCTCGTCCTTCTTGCTCTTTTCCGGGAAATCCACTATCACCTCGGTGAGTATCATCCTGGGACATCATCAACCTTTGTAATAGGCCCTCATCTTTGCCCGCAATTTTATTATTGCCCCTGTGTGGATCTGGGATATCCTCGATTCCGTTAGATCCAATACCTTGGCTATCTCCTTTAATGTCAACTCCTCATAGTAGTAGAGTGAGATAACCAATTGCTCTTTGGGGGAAAGCTGGGCGAGAGCCTGGGAGATTACCCGCTTTAAGTCCTTTTTCTCCAGCTCATCGAATGGGGAAGGAAGGCCCGAGGCCTGCACGGTGAATCTCGGTGTAGAACCATCCGGTAGGGTTTCATCGAGGCTTAAGAGCTCAACACCTCGAACCCTATCGACAACCTTATAGTATGAGTGGATATCAATATTCATCTCCTTGGCAACCTCGATATCCTCTGGATCCCTGCCGGCCCTCATCCTAACGGCTGTAACCGCATTCTCGAGCCTGTGAATATCCTTCCGCACAGACCTGGGAACCCAATCCATTTTTCTCAACTCATCTAAGATGGCTCCCCTTATCCTATGCTCTGCATAGGTCTGGAATTTAATCCCCATTTCCGGATCGAATTTATCAAGAGCATCAAGCAACCCTAATATGCCCGCACTTATAAGCTCATCCTTAGAAATATTAGGTGGGAATCTCATGGCCATTCTGTCAACGATGTATTTTACCACCGGCGCATATTTGATGATGCGATCCTCTCTGACCCCTGATTCGGCCCTTCTTTGATGTCTATCGAACACCTGCTGGTACCTTTGAATATCCGCCTTCATTGTCCCTGCTCCATTTCTCCCGAGAGAAGACGTCTCCAGAAAAATTTGATATTTCCATCTACCGGCATCTCCTTGTCTAGCAGCACAACCTTACGGGCCAACTCGCGAAAGCTCTCAGCCGAAGATGCCGCGGGGTAATGGCACACCACGAGTTTCCTCATGCTTACCGCATCCTGCAGACGACTATCCCATGGGATAAATCCGGCATAATCTAACGATATCCTGCCCATGAATCTCTCTATGACCTTGCTCAGGCCCCCGTAAACCGATCTGGCCTCCTTCTCATCCTTGACCATATTGATCAGGAGCGAAAAACTCTTGGTGCCGTATTGAGAGAACATCACCTTAATCAGTGCATAGGCATCGGTGATGGATGTGGGCTCAGGGGTCACCACGACGATCCTCTCATCGGCTGCCAGATTAAAATAGATCACGTTCGATGAGATTCCTGCGCCTATATCAATCAGTACGAGGTCGAAGATGTTACTCAGGATATCAAACTCCGTTAAGAGGTTTATCTTCTGGCCTTCCGTGAGGTGGGTCAATTCATGTACGCCTGAGCTGGCTGGGATGAGGGATACATCTTCCGGTCCCTTCACAATGATCTGAGATAGCTACTTCTCACCTTTGATCACCTCCTCAATGGTATGCGTGGGATGAATGCCAAAGATAATATCGATATTCGCAAGCCCGAGATCGGCATCGAAGATCAGGACCTTTTTGCCCATTCTTTGACATGCAACTGCCAGGTTGCCCACTACATTCGTCTTTCCCACACCCCCTTTACCACTGCTTATGGCGATTGCCTTGGGGCATTTTGACGCCATAGATGACGTTACGTTTCCGTCTCCGGCATGCCCGAGAACCCGGTTTGTCTCCTCTGCCCTCATCTTCTCCCTTAAATTCGCTGCCTGATCCATTTTCCCATACTCCAACAAGCTCAATTATTATTTAACAACCTCGCTGCTATCCTCTCCTTATTGGCCTTCTCGATATCCTCAGGCACATTCTGGCCTGTTGTAATAAAGGAAATCGGCGCCCGATGTTGCAGTACCTGGTTTATAATCGATCCACACTGCTGTGCCTCATCCATTTTGGTAAATATGTAGCTCTGAAATGCCAGCGGTCTGAAATTGGTGGCTGCCTTAAGCATCTCCGAGCTCCTCGTTGATACGCTCATGAGCAAGTGAGCACTAATAGGCGGATCACCACCAGCTATCATGTCCCGCAATTCGCGCATCCTATGCGTATCGTAGTGGCTCAGTCCCGCCGTATCGATCAGTACCACATCTCGTGCCTCCAACCTCCCCAGTGCAAGGAGCAAATCCCTTCGATTGAATGCGGGAAAGCAGGGTATTCCGATAATATCCGCGTATGTCTTGAGTTGCGCCATAGCCCCTATACGATAATTGTCTATCATGATGAGGCCTACCTTCAGTCTCCCCGTCAGCACGAGCCGGGCAGCGAGCTTTGCAATAGTGGTGGTTTTTCCTACTCCCGTCGTCCCAATAAAGGCCGCTATTTTTCGATTCTTATCACGTAAGTCAAAAGGGTTGCGTACCTCAATTACACGTTTTATTTCATCTATGGTCTTCCTCCTGATATCGATACCCCTTTCAGAAGACTCGGCTTTGTGGGCACAAGCGGTTTCCAGAAACATCCTCGCATAATGGCTGTCAATCCCGTTCCTGATCAATCTCACATATAGATTCAGGGTATCCGGACTCATCAGCAGCGCCTCAGTTAGGGGGCTGGAGTGATTCAAACGATAGATCATCTCCTTGATGCTCATGAGCTCCGATTTGATATCACCAACAGGGCTGAGATGGGTATCGTTGGTATCATCCCTCCCCTGCATTGCGGCAACCTCAAAACCAGTCTTTCTGCCGTTGCCGTTGACCGGGGTGGTGGAGACGATTAAAGCCTCTGGTCCCAGGGAGTTCCTCACCTTCGCAATGGCCTCCTTGATGGTCCTTCCTCGATATGTCTTAAGCCGCATAGCGTAAACTCACCTCTCCAATGGATTGAAATCTCATATCACTTAAAAGTTCGCTCTGGGACAGTACCATGAGGGAGGGGATAAAATGCTCCACCATCTTTTTCACATGCCTTCGCACCGTGGGAGAGGTGAGAAGAATTGGTTGTATATCTTGTGCTATGGCCTTTTCCGCCTCCCTCTTGATTGAGTTGATAATTGGTTCCGCCACCTTTGGGTCAATGGACAGATATGAGCCCTGCTCAGTCTTCTGGACACTCTTTAGCAGCTGGTCCTCAACTTCCTGGGCCAGGGTGATCAATCTCAGTACACCGTCTTCTCCAATATGAGGAACTATAAAGGACCGAGAAAGCCTGTGTCTCACGTATTCGGTTAAGAGCTCGGAGTCCTTTGTCAAAGGCGCATAGTCTGCGAGGGACTCGACGATCGTGAGCATGTCCCTGATGGATATCCGCTCCCGCAGGAGATTTTGCAAAGCCTTCTGCACGATCCCTAATGGAAGCAGATTCGGCACTAACTCCTCCACTGCCTTTGGATAAGACTTTCCCAGGTTATCCAGCAGATTCTGGACCTCCTGCCGTCCCAACAGGTCTGCCGCATGATTCCGAATAACCTCGGTGAGGTGCGTGGCCATGATAGTGACGTTATCGACCACGGTATAACCGGCATGCTTTGCCGTCTCCTTTGTCGTCTCCGGTATCCAGATCGCGGGCATATGAAATACAGGCTCCTTTGCCTCTATTCCCTCAATCCTCTGTGATGCATCCCCTGGGTTCATAGCCAAATAGTGATTCACCATCAATTCAGCGCGGGCTACCGGTACCCCTTTGAGCAGGACCCGGTACTCCGATGAATTCAGCTTGAGGTTATCCCTAATATGGATTGGGGGTATCACCAGGCCTATCTCAACTGCAAACTGACGTCTGATGGAGCGAACCCGATCGAGAAACTCTCCCCCTTGCGCTCTATCGACCAGCGGCATGATGCCGTATCCCACCTCCAACTCCAGAGGATCGACCAGAAGCAGGTGTTCGACAGGTTCAGGTCCCATCTCGACCTTCTCCTTCTTTCCCTCCTCAGTCTCCTTTACCCTTTCTGCATGCCTTTTCCTGCTCAGCAGATACATAGATCCCCCAATGAGTGCGGAGATCAGCATAAACGGCAGATGAGGGAGGCCCGGGATGAGGCCGAAAAAGAAGACGGTAAACGCTGCAAGGTAGATTGCCTTTGGATAATGGGAGAACTGTCTGCCGAATTCGCTTCCCATGGTTGACTCTGAGGCTGCCCTGCTTACAACGATGCCCGCTGCTGTCGATATGGTGAGCGCTGGAATCTGCGATACCAGCCCATCACCGATAGTCAAGAGGGTATAATTCTGGGCGGCATCCATAACGGACATCTGCCTCTGAAGCACCCCGATGATAAATCCTCCAATGATATTGATGAGGGTGATCATGATCGCTGCGATGGCATCCCCCCTGACGAATTTGGCCGCCCCATCCATGGACCCGTAAAACTCCGCTTCTCGTGCAATATCACTGCGGCGCTTCTTTGCCTCATTCTCGTTTATCAGGCCGGCATTCAGATCCGCGTCGATGCTCATCTGCTTACCGGGCATAGCATCAAGCGTAAACCGTGCGGCTACCTCCGCAATCCTGGTCGCGCCTTTGGTGATAACCACGAAATTCACGATAACCAAGATGATAAAGACAATCATACCGACCACATAATCCCCCCCGACCACAAAGCTGCCGAAGGATTTGATCACCCTTCCCGCAGCCAGAGATCCCTCGTTGCCGTGCAGGAGGATGAGCCGGGTAGACGCCACATTGAGGGAAAGCCTGAACAGCGTGGTGACCAGCAACATGGAGGGGAATATGGAAAAGTCCAGGGGCTTAAGCGTGTACATGGCTATCAAAAGGATAGCAATGGCAAGCGTGATATTCAGTGCTAGGAGAAAATCAAGGAGCATGGGTGGCAATGGTATGATCATCACCACGAGAACGGTCACCACCCCGAAGACCGTCATCAGCTCACTGACCACAACGGGACTGGATTTTGATCGTAGTGCCTCTTCCATGTGTGTTTGTTGTGTTTATTGGGTTTATTGGGTTCAGGGGCTTTAACCTACCAAAGCCTCATGAACTCCACGAACCCAATAAACTCAAATTTCCTTTCAATTTATAGATATGGGCTAAGACCTCAGCCACTGCCTGATAAAGGATAGGTGGGATCTCTTGGTTTACTTCCACCATAGAGTACAGGCTCTCGGCTAAAGCTTTGTTCTCCACAATAGGAACGTCATGCGACTCGGCCGCTTCCTTTATCCTCCTGGCTATCTCCCCTGATCCCTTCGCAACCAACTGCGGGGTGTTCATCAATACACTATCGTATCGAAGCGCCACAGCAAGGCTGGTGGAGTTGGTAATCACCACATCTTCCTTCGGAACCGCCTGCACCATCCGCCTTCTTGCCATCTGTTTCTGGATGCTTCGTATTCTCGATTTCACCAACGGGTCGCCCTCGACTCTCTTAAACTCATCCTTCACCTCCTTCCTGGTCATCCTGATCTTGCGTTCGAAATCCCATTTCTGGAAGGCGTAATCGATCGCCGCCAAAACCAGCATTGCCAGGATGCACCGTATGGAGATCTTGAAGATGGTCCGCAGGAGAAAGGTGACAATCGAGTTCACCTCCATATCCCCCAGAAACTGAACGTGCTTCATCTCGCTTCGTACCGTGAAGTAGGCCACTGCTCCCACGATTGCCAGCTTTACCAATGACTTGAATAATTCCATAAGCGATTGGCTTGAAAAGAGCCTTCCGAAGCCCTTGATTGGATTGATTTTCGACAGGTTTGGCCTGATCAGCTCCCCTGACGCCATGAACCCTACCTGCATGACATCTGAAAATATCGCGGTGAGAAAGACAGCTGTTAAGACCGGCACTATGGCGAAGAAAAACAGGCCGATCATCTTCTTCGATAAGAGCAACACATCGGGAATAGACAAATCGCTTATGGTGTAAAATGAGAATCCCTCCCTCATGATGAGGCCGATATGGGAATACAGATAGGACCCAAAGGCGGTTATGCTCACCAGGCCGGCCAGCAGCACAGCGACTGAAGGGATCTCCCTGCTTTTTGCAACCTGCCCCTTTTTCCTGACCTCTTCCCTCTTTCTGGGCGTTGCTTTCTCGGTTCTTTCCTCGAAACTCTCCTCAGCCATCAGCTATACCTTGTTATTCGTTTCTCGCTAGCCACAGAAAATGACTCAATCCACGATCGAAAATCGCAAATCGCAAATCAATCAACCCTCCATCCCCAGCAATGTCATGGTACCGCGCAACAAGGGCCTGAGATTGCCTACGTATCGCTCCATGATCCCTAGCAACCCATAGAGTGATATGCCGAAGAATAAAAGCCCGACCACTATCTGAACGGGAAATGCCACAATCATAATATTCATCTGGGGCATCAGCCTCGTGATCAGCCCAAAGGCTACCTGGGTAAACAGAAGAGACGCAATAGCCGGGGCCCCTATCTTTATAGCAATCCCGAACATATCCGCGGACAATCCCATCATCTTTTGAAACATGTCGCCACTCAGGCTGCAACGCCCCACATGGATGATCTCGAAGCTTTCCTGCATCGCAACAATCAGTATATGGTGACCGTTCATGATGAGAAACATGGTCATGGCTAGTAAGTATGCCATATTCGATAAGATTGAGACCTGAATGCCGCTCTGGGGATCAAGGACATTGCTTATGCCAAACCCTGTTTGAAAGCCCACTAATTGGCCCATGATCCTCACCGATTCAAAGAAGATCTGCACCAGAAGACCTAAGATCATGCCGATGATCGCCTCTGCGATGATCAATTGTACAATTCCCAATACGGTATCGGGGAATTCGAGAATTTCACGATCAACGACAGGAAACAGGATGATGGCCAACACAAGCACCAGTCCAGCCTTGAGCAGCGCCGGTATAATCCTTGAGTTAAAAAAGGGGAACATGAACAGGATCACGCCGACCCGTATCAATATAAGAAGAAATGTCTTGCCATCATTGCATGAGATCGGCAACATAATGTCCATGCTCCATGGTAAATGAATGTCCTGACCAGTTCCTCATGGTTCCCAAAATGCTTCAATTCCTATGACTATCGTATGTAAAACGGTATCTGCTCAATGGTTGTCATCGCAAAACGCATCAAATGCTCAATCATCCAATTGGCAAAGAGCAGAAGTGCTAAAAGCACCACCAATATCTTCGGCACAAACGTGAGGGTCATTTCATTGATCTGTGTCACCGCCTGAAATATGCTAATGATAAGCCCTACCACAAGGCCCATTCCGAGCATCGGCATAGCCACCACTATGGTCGTTTTAATCGCATCCTGTGCAAAGGCGACGACAAATTCCGGTGTCATGGTTATCTCCCGCTCACAAGCATCTTTTCTCCATCAATGATGCCGGAGCTATCTTTTAAGCCCCTCTATCCACCAACAAAACTCTTAACCAAGGAACCCGTTAACATATGCCAGCCATCCACCAAGACGAAGAGCATCAGCTTAAAGGGCAATGAGATGAGGATCGGCGGCAGCATCATCATACCCATACTGAGAAGAACGCTTGCAACAACCATGTCGATGATCAAGAACGGCACATAGAGCACAAACCCGATGATAAAGGCCGTCTTGAGCTCACTAACCACAAAGGCCGGGATGAGGATTGAGGTGGGGACATCGTTAGGGTTCTCAGGTCTCTGGGTTTTCGACATCTTCACAAAGAGTGCTAAATCCTTCTGCCTGGTGTGCTTGAACATGAACTGGCGAATGGGTTCCAACGCAGTTTTCAAGGCAACTTCTTGAGAGATCTCTTCGTTGAGATACGGCTGTAAGGCATTGGTATTGATCTCCTGCCACACGGGCGTCATGATAAAGAAGGTTAAGAAGAGGGCCAATCCGACAATGATCTGATTAGAGGGGGTATTCTGCGTACCCAGCGCTTGACGTAAAAAGGCAAAAACCACAGCCAATCTCGTAAAAGACGTCATAAGGATAAGAATAGCTGGCGCGAGGGAGAGAATGGTTAAAAAGAACACCACCTGAAGCAAAAGGGAAACATCCCCGGGCCCTTCTCCCTTTTCAATCCCTATATGGAAGGAGGGAAGGGGGAAATCAGCGGCACAGGCAGTGTGGAAATACACCGTCACAAGTGCCGATATGAGGATAAGCACAAAAAGTGCTTTTCGCATGGCATCACTCTTTGATTTCATAATCTTTGTTCCTGTCCTGGTGCTCCTTCTGGTTTACGGGATCATCGGAGAGCTTGGTCAAAAATCGAATACTTTCCTGAGTAACACCTAAGACTATCTTCTCACCCATAATCTCTATAACCTCAATCCTCTGCTTGGGGGAAAGATGCATTGAGGTGAGTATCTTGATAAACACGTTTCCCTCTTTTTTCCGCCTCAAAAAGAAAAACCTTTTCATGAGGTAGAGCACGACAATCAGCAATCCCAGCACAAGACAGAGCATTGCTATTGCCTTAAATCCACTACTCAGCAGGTCAAACTCGCCCATACCATCCATCTGTTATCAACAATTGCCATTAACCAAGGGATTTCACCCTCTCGTGTGGGCTGATAATATCGGTCACCCTTATACCGAATTGCTCTTCCATGACTACGACCTCGCCCCGTGCTACCAGCTTGTTGCTGATATAGATCTCAAGGGGTTCACCGACGGCCTTGTTGAGCTCGATAATGGAACCCTGGCCCAACTGAAGCAAATCATTAACCAGCATCTTGACCCTTCCCAGCTCCACGCTCACATCAAGGGGGATATCGAGGATGAGATCGATATCGTATGGTTCCTCTTGATTTACCTCCTCCTCTTGCAAGGCATCCACCTGATCATTCAGAGCTGTTGTATTCGTTTTCTCCATGGCTTACTCCCTGTTTAACCTTTCCTCTATTCTTACCGCCTTCTTGTTATGGTACGCTCCCGGGTGACCTTTGAACTTTGGGATACCCTCTACACGAATAATAATGGGATCGCTTACCTTTTGATTCAGGAGCATCACATCATTTACCTTCATCTCCAGCAGATCCTTGCCGGTTATCCTCGCAGTACCCAATGAACAGCCTAAACCAACATGGAACTCCCTTATTCTTCGCTCAATATAGCTCCGCCACTTGTGATCCACCTCAAGCCGTTCTCCCTGAAAATGGTACTGCAGCTTGTCCCTTACAGGTTCAAGGGTTCCGTTGGGTATGCAGAGAGTCATCGTCCCTGAGGCACTCTCAAGATCCATCATGATCCTGATGACGATCACCATATCATTCGGATTGACGATTTCTGCAAATTGTGGATCCATCTCCGATCGTGTCAATGTCGCCTTTATCTCATATACATCAGACCAGGCCTGCTCAAAGCCCTTCAAGGCAATATTGACTATCTTGTCTACGATCCTCGTTTCAATGCTGGTGAAGTTTCTTCCTTCGAGTTTCACATGACTAACCCCCTTACCCCCGAAGAAGGTGTCAACAAAGGAGAACACGAGTTTTGCCTCCATCACGAGCAGCGAAAACCCCCTCAGAGGCTCGATCTTGAAGATATTTAAGCTTGCGGGGAGAGGAAGGGAACGACAAAATTCACCGAACTTCAAGGAATCAATGGAAGAGATGTTCACACCGACAACCGACTGGGTGGCAGCGGAGAGCTCGTTCTGCAGGATTCCCACAAACCGTTCATTGATACTATTCAGTGTGGGCATCCTGAGGTTGACGGGCCCTTCCTGCCTACGAAAATCATAGGGCACTGTCTCCTCATCTGCTTCGGGAATAGCGGTCTCTGTCTCAACCTTTCCCTTGCTTATCCCCGCGAGAAGGGAGTCGACCTCATCCTGCGATAAGATATTTTTCATAGCTTTTCCTGTTTAAACTGCATGTATGCCTTTATCTGTCTAAAAACGGTGAACGGTTACGGTTTTACCTGCTGCACAACAAACTCCGTGAAGTAAACCCTGTGAACCAGCGTGCTTCCCAACACCTGATTAATCCTGGATACCAAGGCATGCAGCGGGTTAAAGTGACTAAAGCGAATTAACCTTCTATATAGCAACCTTTGTGCCATATTCTGTTAAGAGGGAGGTATGTTGAAAGCATTTAATAAAGCGAGGCATTACAGGGAGATATGACTGCTCAATCGCCGTTAAGAGAACTCCTCACGGGAGCTCAACGTCAACGAAAGGGGCAGACGTCAAGGGCTTGACATCCGCCCCTTCACCGCTATCGCTTCAGCTTGATAAGCTCGGCACGCATCGTGTCAACTGTTGTTATAATCTTGGAATTTACCTGGGAGGGATACAGGAGAAGGACACTATTTCCCTGCGGATACATCTCACCTGGAATTCAAGGCCGTACATAGCTGATTTCCATGCGGTGGGCCACGCACGGAGAAACCCTTTATTTATCGTTTTTTCCATGCTAATACGATAAAAAATAATCGAATGAATTATGACAAAGTCGTAAAAAGTCTTTTCACCTGTCATTGCGAGGAGTCCTTCGGCTATGCTCAGGATAAACTCCACGACGAAACAATCTCGTAAATTCAAGTACGTGCATTGAAGGAGATTGCTTCGCTCCACTCGCAATGACACCGATGTTGACTTTTTACGAACACATCAATTATG
>Ga0315552_1000730_pt1 | contig 20444 bp, 23 predicted proteins | sample SalMarSW160170MG_2_FD_203102 | JGI IMG/M metagenome (GOLD analysis project Ga0315552, IMG submission 203102) | Salt marsh sediment microbial communities from the Plum Island Ecosystem LTER, Massachusetts, United States - Salt Marsh Sediment SW1601-70 ...
ATGGAAAGAACCGAAGCCTCTCATCGACATTTTCCAAGAAAAAAACTGGATAACCATAGTCGCCGAAATCGCAGGTTTTAATAAGGAAACTCTAAACATAAATGTGAAAGACCAGAAAATAACATTATCTGCTAAAGCCAAAGACCGCAGATACTATAAAAGTTTAAATCTACCAAAAGTAGTCATTCCCAACATCATGCACACCAAGTACAAAAACGGCGTGCTTGAAATCAAACTGAAAAAAGCTGTGAAATAAAAAGCCATTGACAAAGAAGCTGGTTAAAAAATGCCTCATAAACTCAAGAAAACCAGAAAAATGCGTGGTTCCCGAACTCACGGTTACGGCAGAGTAGGTCAACACAGAGACGCAGGCTCAAAAGGACATCGAAAAGTCGGACGCCACAAACACCTGTGGAGCTACGTTGCAACCTACGAACCCGACTACTTCGGCAAAACCGGCTTCACCTCACCCCAAAGCCTCAGGCACAAGGAAAACATTATCAATGTATCAAAACTCGGCGAAATAGCCCAAAAATTCTCGGTTGAAAAAGAAAAAGGCAAATTACACATAGACCTAACAAGCCTAGGCTACACCAAACTTCTAGGCACAGGCAAAATATCAAAAGCACTAATCGTAAATGTAACTTCATGCTCAAAATCCGCAGCCGAAAAAATAAAACAAGCAGGCGGACAAGTCTTAACCGCATCTCAGGAACATGGAGAGTAACGATTAATCAATGGCCGGAAGATTCCTACGCCTTTTCAAACCTCTCGCAAGAGTTTTGCCTGAAATAAAAGTTCCTGAACGCAAAGTTGGGTTTAACGAGAAAATTTTCTGGACCGCGCTGGTCCTGATCGTCTATCTGGTTATGAGCGAGATTTCTCTTTACGGGATTTCTGCGAGTGTACAAGAGCAGTTTGCTCCTTTGAGAGTGATTTTCGCTTCAAACCGCGGCACCCTAATGGAGCTCGGAATAGGCCCCATAGTCACGGCAGGCTTAATACTGCAGCTACTAGCTGGCTCTGCCATTATACAATGTGACATGTCCGAGGCTGAAGACAGAGGCTTGTTCACGGTGGCAAGCAAATTCTTCTCTATACTTCTCACAGGAATCCAGGCTTCAGCTTACATAATAAGCGGCATGTACGGCGCCCTCGCAGGTCCAACAACAATAATTATATTCCTTCAACTTTTAGGCGCTGGAGTAATTGTGATTTTGCTGGACGAGCTGGTTCAAAAAGGCTGGGGACTTGGCAGTGGAATCAGTCTTTTCATCATGGCTGGAGTTGCACAGAACATTCTCTGGCAATCGTTCAATCCTGGAACAGGCTTGTTCGTCGGGTCGCTTGACTCTCTTTTGAGAGGTGGACAAACATTAACGAATTGGATAGTCGGCGCAGGGGCATATCCATCCGTGATCGGGTTCATAGCAACAATTGGAACGTTTCTGGTGATAATTTACTTGGAAGGAGTTAGGGTTGAGCTTCCGATGACCTACGCAGGATACAAAGGTTTCCGTAGCCGTTATCCAATCAAGCTCCTGTACGTTTCAAATCTTCCAGTCATTTTCGCATCCGCGCTTTTCGCCAACGTCTTCTTCTTTTCTCAACTTCTCTGGAGCACCCAAGGGCGTCCTCCTCCAGGACAGAACATTTTGCTCGACATTTTAGGCCAATATAACGCAACGGATAATCAACCATTAGGCGGTCTAGCCTATTTTGTAACGCCACCACGTAACATCCAGAGCGTAGCAGCTGAGCCGATAAGAGCCGCTGTTTATTTGGCTATTCTTGTGGTTTTCTGCGCGGTCTTCTCGCTCATTTGGCTTGAAGTTGGCGGTCTCGGCCCATCTAAAGTGGCGCAGCAGCTTATGGATTCAGGCATGCAAATTCCAGGTTATAGGCGGTCGGGAAGACCCATCGAGTCCATCCTTAAACGCTATATTCCCGTAGTCACAATTCTGGGAGGAATAATTGTGGGATTAGTCGCTGGAATTTCAGATTTCCTAGGAGTTTTCGGCTCAGGAACCGGCATCTTATTGGCCGTTGGCATAATCTACCAGTATTATGAGCTGTTAATGCGTGAAAGAGCGGCTGAAATGTTCCCCGCTTTTAGACGAATCCTCGGAGAATAGTCGGAAGACTCTGGTGCTCACACAAGACTATACCCCCCTTATATAAAGCATGAAACGTAGAGTTAACTGCTGGTTCTTTGTCAAGAAATCTTGACTAAAAACGGGCGTTGCGGGCTTGTTTAGTCAAGAAACCTTTACAAAAACCCTTTAATCACAGAACCAACCCTAGTATGACATCGGGGATTAGCATGAGAAAAAGCCTCGGTCTGCTGCTTGTTCTTACCTTTTTAGTAGTTTCATGCATAGTCGCCGTTAAGCCTGCGTTTTCCTCCGCTGACATAGCCGAAGACTCGTGGACGTCGAAAGCGCCGATGCACCAAGCAAGAGGCGGCTTAGGCGTCGCGGTGGTTAATGGGAAAATTTACGCTATTGGAGGTTCTGTTGCTGCTAGTCCAACCAGCACAGGTTATACATACAGCATGTACGTAGGAACCAATGAAGTGTATGATCCAGCAACGGACACATGGACTTTCAAGGCGCCCATGCCAACTCCGAGGGCTGGTTTTGGCATAGCAGTTTACAATAACAAGATTTACTGTTTTGGCGGAAGAACTGCTGGTCGCAACATTGGGGTAAATGAAGTGTATGATCCAGCAACGGACACATGGGAAACTAAAACGGCCATGCCTACAGCCAGATGGCTGCTACAAGCAAACGTTGTAAACGAAAAAATCTACTTAATAAGCGGAGTGAATACCGCAAGTGACCTCTTAAACGTGAATGAAGTTTACGACCCTGCTACTGATTCTTGGAGTACGAAGGAACCGATGCCGACTGGAGCGAATCTTTATGCTTCAGCCGCCGTTGACAATAGGATATACGTTATAGGTGGCTTTTCAAATGGGAATCAAATATATGATCCTGAAACTGACAGTTGGAGTCTGGGCGTAGCCCCGCCCTCAAATTCGTTATATGCGTCTGCAGGTGTGACAACTGGTGTGATGGCTCCTAAACGAATCTACGTTTTAGGAGTAACCACGCTGATAGGTTTTGCCGCTCCGCCGTGCCTCACTCAGGTTTACGACCCGAGAAACAACAGTTGGACCGTTGGCGCTGCTATACCCACAAATCGTATTAATATGGGAGTTGCCGTCGTAAACGACACGTTATACGCTATTGGAGGTCATTTTCATGGCTCATTTGGACAGATAGCGCCAAGCGCGGCGAATGAGCAGTACACGCCTTTCGGGTACGGCACCGTCCCGCCCGTGGTTGCTGTTGTTTCGCCCGAAAACAAAACGTACAATTCGAGCAGTGTTCCGTTGACGTTTGCGGTGAACAAGCCAACGCAATGGGTGGGCTACAGTCTTGACGGGCGGGATAACGTGACAGTCACGGGTAACACGACAGTTACGGGTTTACAGAACGGCTTGCACAACCTGACGGTTTACGCGAATGACACTTTGGGAAACATGGGAGCCTCTGAAACAATAAGCTTCAGCGTAGAAGTGCCTTTCCCAACAACGCTTGTCGTAACCGCTTCCGGAGCATCAGTGGCTGTGATCGGCGCAGTCTTAGCGATCTACTTCAAGAAACGCAAGCATTAAACAGGAAAACTGCTGTAAATTGCACGATTGCAGTAGCCATCAAAAAGAAAACTTGAAAACATTGCTATAGTAACAAATACAAAACTAAAGCATAAAATAATCCAAGTTTATAGAAAAAAGAACCTAGAGAACTCTACTGCAAGAGTTCACCATTTCATTTTTTACCTTTAAGATGTTTTTGTGGCAACGATACCTTTTTTCTCTCTTTAGTTTTCAGTTTCTTTTCTCTCAGCATTTGCCTATGTCTTTCTAAACCTTCCTTTTTTGATTTCTTGCTTTCAGGCATTTTTTATTCTTCCTGAAACGCTAAGCACTACTAACCTCTCTAAAAAATGTTACCCCCTATCTTTCAGATTTTAAACTTAGAAATCACAAACATTCCAAGCTATTCAAAGAAGTAATCTTAGATGAATGTTCCAAACCTTATTGAAAGTTATCTTAGATGGCTTAGCTATGATTTCTTCGCTACTCTGATTAGCTCTTTAGGTTGTGCAACCTTTTTTGTCTTCCTTTGCTTTGCACTGGTCACAGAGGTCAGATTGCGGTCTATTAAAGCGCCTTTGGTAGATGTACAGTGGATATTGTGTGCAATTCTTACACCAATGCCATCTGTCAGGCGGGGTTCCCTTAACATACTCTACCATTCTTATTCTCCCAAAATAATAACTATGTCACCACTGATATTTTTCAGTTTCGCCAGCTAGAAACTTGGCTGAGATTAATTATGATTCAATTACTCTCTTTACTTCTTTCACTTCACAAACATTCATCTTAGATAAAAATGTAAATGGTAAGTTGATTTATCTTGGATGCTTCTTTAAAAGGACAAGAGCGCCTTAAAACACTCTCTGTGATAGTAACTTCTCACTTCTCCAAGAGGACCTTTTATCGTTACTTCTTTGCCCTGTTTTATCAGCTTGCCACACTCGTTACATACCAAAGCTTTCTTTTGTTTTTCTGATTGCAGCTTCTTAAGTTCCTCACATTGCATTCTAAGTTCGGAAACTTTGCATTTCAAAGACTGAAGCCTAGCCAAAACAGCCTCAACCTTCTCCTCACGCTCCACCACATCATTATGATAGGGCTTCTCTTTTACTGCCATCTTTCAACCCAAGCTCTCTATGACATAGGCAACCTACACAGAAAGACTTTCCATCTAATTCATAATACTTTATTTCCCAAACGAAATATTCCCAAAAACCACACTTCACAAACATTTCAAGGTAGTTCATAAAAGAATAATCTTAGATGAGTTTTTGCCACCAGTCTATGTTATACAGAAGTCTAAAAATACAATTCGAGGCAAGTCCTGTGAATGTTCAGAAGGTATTTTCAATGTGCGTGCGCAATAATATGCTAAAAACTGTTCGAAAATTGCAGTTGTAAAAAACGTGTCCTTCCAAGTTTGCTATACAAGAATACCAAATACGGCAATTTTGGTTTAGCAATGTGCCAAAAAATTAAATTAAAACGTCAAAAATTTCGGGGAACAAACCCTTATTACTTCGAAGTTCGAAGCTTGAACAACAAGAATTGCTATAACCGTAGTAGTCGAATGGATTGTAGTATGAGACGCCCATTTCCGCTTGCGAACATAGAACAAGACCAAAAGTTTGATGATGCATTAGTGGAACGGCTCGCTAAAGTTATCGAAGTTTTGCCAAATTTAGAGGATTAGCTCCAGACCCTTCCAACCTCTTTGTTCTATCGACCCGCTCTTTTTGCGGAGACTTTTAGTCAAGTAATTTTAGAAAAGCCATCCCTAATAAATTAACAGAATCGTATCCAAGAGCAAAAATGGTTATTAACGAGAAGACAAATAGGCAGTGCAAGGAGAAATAAGACAATGCTCATCACAGATATTCCGTTAGCAACACTGGTGATAATGCTTATCGCTGTTACTGTTTCGTTTCTTAACATGGGAATAAACCGCTTACTGATCACCCGCATGTGCGGATGGGAAGAATACAAAGTGATGCGAAAGGAAACATCTGAATATCAGTCTCAAATGATGCAGGCCGCACGCACTAATGACAAGAAACTTATGGAGAAACTGAAAAAGAAGCAGTCGCAGATAGACAACATGCAAAAGAAGATAATGAAGCCACAAGCAATCCTCATCCCGATTTCCTTTAGTTACATAATAATCTGGTACGTCTTTCTAATTCCGGTTTACGGCGGAAATGCCGTAGCATACGTGCCGGGATTTGGTGGGATCCCTGTGTTCATCTGGTACATGGTCTGCTCGTTTTTCTTCGGAACTCTTGCTTCTCGTGTAATAGGTATAACGCCCATAGCATAAACAAGATACACGGTTGAGGTAGCGCTATGAGCAGAAACGAAAAGATGAAGAGCATTCCCGAGAAAAAAATAGTGGTCTGCATATCTGGAATGGCTGGAACTGGAAAAAGTACACTAGCCAAGAAACTCGCCCAAAAATACAAACTGAAGTACTATTCAGGCGGAGACGCCCTGAAAGAGTTAGCAAAAGACGAAGGATACAATTCATCCAGCCGCGGATGGTGGGAGAGCCCTGAAGGTCTCAGTTTTTTAGAGAAAAGAGAGAAAAACCTGAAATTCGACAAAGCAGTCGACGATAAACTCTTGGAATACACGCAACAAGGGAACGTTCTTTTAGACAGTTGGACAATGCCGTGGTTGCTCAAAACGGGTTTCAAAATATGGTTGGTTGCTTCTGTAGAAAAGAGAGCTGAAAGGATAGCCAAGAGAGATAAGATCTCTGTAAAAGAAGCCTTACAAGTGTTGAAAGAAAAAGAAGCAAGAACAAAGGCTATTTACAAGAAACTTTACGGCTTTACGTTAGGCGAAGATTTCGAGCCGTTTAATCTGGTTTTGGACACTGACAACTTGGATGCCGGAGAGGTTTTTCAAGTTCTCTGTATGGTAATGGACAATATTGTCCTCAAAAATGAAAATCTATAGCGTTCTCTGCTATTTTTTTGAATAAAATTCTTCTTTTTATAACAAAGGGAATCCGCAAGTTTTAAAACTAAAATCTATTCTATAGAATTAACTTCTAGACTTAACCTTTGTTCAGTGCCGCACTGTGGAAAAGGAAGGAGAGCGAGTAAATGAAATTCGAAAGCAGCCGCTTAGTTCTAGGGCTCTTCCTAGAAGCAATCGCGTTATGCTTGATTACATCTTTCCGTTTTATCAACATCGAATCCACCGTCACTCTTTTGATTTTTAATTTGCTTTTTCTCTCCCTCACTTTTCAATTGAATGGAGCGTTCAATAGAAAACTAGGCGTGCTAGCCTTAGGTAACATCATAGGTCTGTTTTGGAACTTTATTCTCTATTTTTTTGCCATTGCCGGAGCCATGTTTTTTGGCGAAATATTCAATGTTTTTTACGCAGTTTTCTATCCCCTTTTAAATTTCATGTGGATCGTATCCTTCTGGTCCCTGAGTCTGTCTGTTCTTCCTAACCCCAAAAGCATGCATACAGAGGTGAAACCGTGATCATTGAAGCGTTAGAAGTTGTATTTTTATTTGTAACTATACTAATGATGGCTTACCTTATCAGACATTACATTTTTACATTAACCGTTTTAAGAAAGGCCAAGAAAGCCAAGGTCGACGTTGTTGTAGACACGAAGTATGAGCCCACAGTCTCTATTCTGATTCCAGCGCGTAATGAAGAGAAAGTGATTGCGCGATTGCTCCGGAGAATGTCTGAGATGACCTATCCACACGATAAACTGCAGGTCATAGTTATTGACGATGCTTCATCTGACAATACTGGACAAATTGCTGAAGACTTTTCAAGCCGCCACGATTTCATCGAAGTGTTGCACAGAGCTAAAAAAGCTGGCGGCAAAGGCAAAGCTTCAGCTATGAACTCTGGTTTAGAGCGTTCAACAGGCGAAGTTGTTCTCTGTTTCGACGCAGATTACTACCCGCAGAGAGAAATCGTGGAAAAACTTGTAAAGGAATTTGTTGACCCAGCCGTTGGCGCAGTGCAGGGACGCCCTGTTGTCTTGAATGAAGCGCAAAACGTTGTAACGCGATTAGTAACGTTGGAAAGGATTGGCGGCTATCGGGTTGATCAAGAGGCGCGGGATAATCTAGGTCTCATACCACAGTTCGGCGGAACTGTTGGCGGTTTTAGGCGAAGCGTTTTGGAAAAACTAGGTGGTTTCGATGAGTCAATGTTGACTGAAGACACGGATTTGACGTTTCAAGTTTATCTCGCAGGCTTTAAAGTTCGCTACGCAGGCGATGCTGAATGTTATGAAGAAGCCGTGGACAGTTGGAAGGCGTACTGGAGACAGAGACATAGATGGGCGCGAGGGCACATGCAGGTATGTTTCAAGCATGCGTATAGTGTCTTAAGAAGCAAAAAACTAAATGTAAAGGAAAAAATTGACGGTTTGCTTCTTCTACATGTGTATTTCATGCCTGTCATAACTCTGGTCTCATTCTTTGTGGGAGTTTCACTTATTCTCTCTGAATCTTCACAGCTTGTTAACGCACTTTGGTTTTTCATGCCCGTGTCTTTTTACGGTCTCGTAGGCAACTTTGCGCCGTTTTTTGAGGTCGGGATCGGTGCTTATTTAGATGGAAGAACTAGAATCCAGTGGTTAGTTCCTCTTTTACTTTTCTCGTATTTGTATAATATACTCATATGTACAAAAGCGCTTTTGGACCTTTTTGCTGCGAAAATGCTTAGAAAACGCCAAAGCGACTGGGCGAAAACTCGGCATCTTGGCAATGGAAATCGTTATATTGCGAATTAAGGCATACTATTTCAAAGATTGTGATGATTCCGAATCTGACTTCGATAATTATTATATTAATTGTGGCGACCCCGATTCTCATTCTTATCATGTTCTTACCGGCTTTTCTTGAACTAAAAAAGCCAAAGGACAGGGGTCCTCGGATGATAATGGGAAGTATTCCAGAAGTAAAAACACGCACGGTGCACGTTATTCACGTTGCGAACATCGAAAAGGAGCAAAAATTTGACATTTCGCTGATCCGAACAATGGCGAAGATTATTGAAGTTTTACCAAACTTGGAGGTTTAGTGCTATCTCTCTAAGAGGAGCTTTGCGTTTTTCCATTGGTCTTTGGCCAGCGTGAGATTTCCATAAGGGCTTCCATGAAGCGAATAAAAAATGTAGCATAAGTAGGCGCACTGTGTGCATTTACTGTAAGTTTCACGTAGCAAGTTGAATTTTTCGCTATTCCATATTTTGGGTAAATCAAATACTGACCCTGTGAAGTTGTGACTGTGACAACCAGCGATTCTGCCCAAATGATCAATGACGAAAAAATTCTGAAGTGCACGGCAGTTCCACGTTCTCTTGCCCTCTAGGAAGAGGGTTCTAAGCGCCTCCAATAATTTGGTCGTCATAAGGATTCTCCTGTTTTGCTTTTTCATCTCGATGAGAGAATCACACAGTCTAACCATTGCCTGCTTATCCCTTATAATAAGCTCGTCATTCGCTTTGCCGATTCTAAAAAGTTGATTTTCGTCTTCAGTTTGATCAAAAGAATAAAGGCAGTACCAAACTGGGATTCCTTTTTGAGTGAAGTAGTTTGTAAGGTCCACGATTTCGTAAAGGTTTAATTGCGAGATTGTGGGTGTCACGCTCACACTTATTCCTTCGTTGTGTAACGTTTCCACGGCTTCCATGGCTTTTTTCCAAGCACCTGGGACAGCTTTTATGTAATCGTTTTTGGCTTCGTCTAAACTATCTATTGTAATTGCCACAAAATCCGCGTTTCGCAAAGCCTCGATTTTTTTCGTGGCCATGCTACCGTTGTCATACACTGTAGTTACGAAAAGATTTGCGGCGTGCTCGATTATCTCGCGGGCATCCTCTCTTAAAAGTGGATCTCCCCCGGATAATACGATCTCTACGACGCCGAGGTCCTTGAGTATGTCTAATCCGCGTTTTATCTCTTCAGTTGACAATTCTCTCTGGTCTTGTTCTTTCCAGACGTTGCAGCCTCTGCAACGGTAATTGCATTTCCTCGTAATCATCCACTGAGCATGGTGAGGCCTATTAGGGGTAAGCGCGTTGATCGCTATTCTGGAGACTTTTCGTAATTTTATATTCAATTGCTGAGCACCGTGTATGTCGATTGCGGCTGTTTTAATAGACCTAGCCCACACGTATATAAGTCATGAGGGGAAACGTGGCGAATCTGAGTGGATAGTTAAAAACGCAGAGTTTTGCTTCCTGAAGAGTTAAACGCTAATTCGAATACCTTTTGGCGTTCCCAGCTGAGAGTCAATAACTTGCGGTTTTATATTATGGCAGGGATAAAAGATTGACTAAGAATCTTAATTAAGAGATAGTGGTTGAATAGTGAACATGGATGTAGACGTTGTCATAATTACAAAAAACAGTGAACACATGCTTAACGAATGCCTCAAATCTGTTTATAAAAACGTTCCAGTCAACCGCCTGATTATTGTCGATGGGTATTCAACCGACAAGACATTAGAAATAGTGCGCGAATTTCAGAAGAAACATGGAAACGTTTTGGTGATACAAGACAAAGGAAATCGCGCCACGGCGAGACAGAAAGGCATAGACCAAGTGAAAACCGAGTGGTTCATGTTTGTCGATAGTGACGCGGTTCTTTGTGAGGACTGGTTCAAGAAAGCTGAGAAATACGTAGGCAAGAACGTGGGCGCGATTTGGGGAATCGAAGTCTGGTCTACAATCCAAAATCCAGCGATTCTTAAAATATTCTTGTGGATAACGCGTAAGATATTTGATCTTCGGGGTGGAACTCATGACACGCTTATCCGCACAGGCTTGGTTAAAGACATAGAAATCCCGAAGGTTCTCCATGTTTTTGAGGATACTTACATTAAAGATTGGATAACCCAGAAAGGATACAAACTAATTGCATGCTACGATCCATACTGCGTTCACTATAGACCTGCAGGCGTCTGGACTATTCGGGGTAGCTTAAACATAATAGCCGATGCAATTAGGATGGGCAGACTAACTTTGCTTGTCAAATTAACATTTCCCTATGGTTTCTACACGGCATATTCAATGTACCAATTGTTCGCAAAAAAAGCAAGACACGGAGGGTTTTAGTTTTCATGCCATTATTATCGGAAAATTCAGCTTTTTTAGTTGGGAATTGGATAAATTCTTATTTTCAATTGGTTCCATACATTAACGTTTATCAAGGAAGTCTTTGACAAGACTGGTAAGGGGCATGGTAATGCAGCCAATAGACGTCGTGATACTTACAAAAAACAGTGAACACCTACTCGATAGGTGTTTAGCGTCGGTCTATGACAACGTGCCCGTTAAGAACTTGATAGTGGTTGATGGCTTTTCAACCGACCGCACCCTGAAAATCGTGAACAAAACCAATGAAGCACACGGGAACGTTACAGTCCTGAAAGTGGACGGTTCGAGAGCCAGAGCAAGAGAGAAAGGCTTACGGCAAGTGACCACGGAATGGTTCATGTTTGTCGACAGCGATGTCATACTCAGCAGAGACTGGTTTAGAAAAGCCGAAAAAAACGTGAAAAGCGATGTTGGAGCAGTTTGGGGAGTAAATATTGACGTTATCCCTAACGTGAAAGATAAACGGATTCTGAAGTTGCAGAGTCTAATTGCAAGGCAATGCTTTGACCTTCGAGGCGGAATGCATGACACGCTTATCCGCCGCGAGGCAGTGGAGGGAATAAGAATTCCTGAACAGTTGCACGCTTACGAAGACACGTACATAATCAATTGGATAAAAGGGAAAGGATACAAAACCGTGATAGGTGACGACATTTACTGTTTACATTTTAAATCGCCTAGAAATTGGAGTTTACAGAACGGCGTTTCACAAGCTATTGTTGAATTTAGATGCGGTCTAGTTTATTCTCATATGTACGCGTATGTCTTCTATTACCCGTTTTTCATGTTTCACTGGTTTCTTCAGCTCGCCCTTCACGGCGTCAAAGGATTTTTATCGCCTCAGCGCGGTCCAAAGATGATCGGATAGTGGCCGCGGCAAAGCCTTTGTCCCGCCGTCCTTTTGCATTAGAACCCGTTGATCAGTGTTCTCCGTGAACTCGCCGATAACCGAAGCCTGAATACACTCGAGCTTCAAGTTTCTAACTGTTTCGCTTGCGCTTTTCGCTTCTGCCGAAATGAGCAATGCGCCTGAGCCGATTAACTGTAAAGGGTCAATCTGAAAGTAACTGCAGATCTGGGCTGTTTCAAGCTGGACTGGAATTGCTTCTTCAAAGACTTCGACTCCTACGTTTGAAGCGTCCGCCATTTCGTGGATTCCGCCCGCCACACCGCCTTCAGTAGGATCATGCATAGCGTGGACTCCACCTGTTTTGTAGGCGGTTAAAGCGTCTTTTACAACGCTTATCTGACTGTAAAAGTTCTTTGCGGCTTGCAACATCATGGCGCCCATGGTTTTTTTAAGTGCTTGTTCTCGGTCGGTGGCTAGGATTGCAGTGCCTTCTATTCCTGCGCTTTTAGTTAAGATGAGTTTATCTCCTGGTTTTGCTCCGCCCGCCGTGATGTAGCGTCCCTTTTCTGTTAAGCCCATGGTGCAGCCCACAACTATGGGGTTGGTCAAGCCAGGCGTTGATTCGCAGTGTCCGCCCACTATGGCTATTCCTAAGTCTTTGGCTGCCGAGTTCATTTGAACGCTTATAGTCTCAACGAGTTTTCTATCCGCGTTCTCAGGAAGCAGCATACACGAAAACAAGAAAGCGGGTTCAACGCCGAAAGTGGCTACATCATTCGCGTTCACGTTAACGGCGAGCCAGCCGATTCGCTCAACCGCCCCAGTGATAGGGTCCATGGAAACGACTAGCGACTTGTCTCCTAAGTCTAAAACTGCCCCGTCGATTCCCGCTGCGGGTCCTACAGTGACTTCTTTGCGGTCAGCGCCTAGGTTTTTGAACACAACTTCTTTTAGGATGTCTACAGGTATTTTTCCCGGCGGCAGTTTCATTTTGAACCACGGATTAAAATGTGGTAAGTCTAGCTTTTAAGTTGTGGGAAGACACGCAAAATGATGTGCATTACAGGTATCGCGACGACTAAGCCGACAAGCATCTGCACGATGTTGAACGGGACTTCCACGAGCGCTACGGCTAAAGGATAACCGAGTACTAGCTGTTCGTAGATGAAGTATCCTGCGACCATTTCCAGTCCTCCGATAATGATGGAAGCTGTAGCGCTTAGGCTGCGGCTTCGGGTTATTTTTTGGAGCTTCCTGTTTAGGAAGCCGACGATGGCTCCTTCAAAACCTTTTATTATCAACGTTCCTAGGGCGAATTGGGGGGCGACTAGAATGTCGGCTATCGCTGCGCCGCCTCCGGCAAATGCGCCAACAAGTAGTCCGAAAAGCAATGCTGCTATGTAAATCGCTGTTTCGCCTAAATTGAAGTATCCTGAGGTTGCTGGGATGCTTATGACGAGAGCTAGGGTCGCTACACACACAAGAGCAGCAAAAACTGCTGCTAACGCTAACTTAAGCGGTGTTTTGAGAATGCTTTTCTTCATATTCAAGTTGTATCACCGTGTTATAGTTGCTATATCTTGAGGGTTCCTTTTATCTCTATATTTTTCTACTTCATTTCTCTTCCTCTAAAGATGCTGCCAAAGGGGAAAATCTAAATGTGAGTGCACGGCTTGATAATAGCAAGTTGAGAGTTGACGGTTATGAGTGAAAAAGTTAGAGAAGACCCGATTAAAATGCATAAAGACGCAAACGCCCTTATGGAAGCTGGAAAATACGAGGAAGCGAGGGAGCTTTTCCTAAGAACGGCTGAGCTTTATCGAAAAGTGCAGAACTATTTTGACGCTACAACCATGCTTTACAAGGCTGGCGAATGCAGCTTCAACTTAAAAGAGTACGAAAAAGCCATTGAGCACTTCACGAAGTCCGCAGAGCTCTCGTTTGCAAAGGGATACGACAGGTTCGGCGTCAGCGCCTTGGAATACACAAGAGACTGCCAAAAAGCCTTAGGAAACACCAAGAAAGTCAAGGAGCTGGAGAAGAAAATCAAAGAAGTCAAAGCAAAACTCGAGAGCACTTTTTAGCCGTACACTTTGCAGAGCGCCGCGTTCGCATAGAACAAAACCAACCACGCATTTTTTTGTTAGCGCTTTTAGCGGTTTGCCCGTATAAGCCGCATAAGAGACGACAAGAGCCCAGAAGACGCAGACACCATAGACAAGGTTAGGGAAATCTATGAAAGGCAGTTCGCCAAAAAAGGCAAATATAAAGCCGACTAACACCAATTCTCTTGAGGCGCGAATAGAGATGGACGCGGCGGACAAAAAGGCGTTTGCTTCTGAATTCTACAATCGTCAGGTCATTTTGAAGGAGTTAGGCTGGAAAGGTCAGCAGAAACTGGCAAAATCAAAAGTTGCCGTGGTCGGCTTAGGCGGGTTAGGCACGGCTTCCTCGCTCTATTTAGCTCTGGCAGGAGTCGGGTACCTGCGTTTAATAGACCAGGACACCGTGGAAACCCAGAATCTTCACCGCCAAATCCTGTACAGCTTGGATGATTTGCATTATCCGAAGGCTGAGGTGGCAGCGGAACGGCTGGAGAAACTTAATCCGCTTTTGAAGGCTGAACCCATCTCAGAAAACGTGAACGCTAGCAATGTTGAGAAGCTCTTGGCTGGGGTGGACTGTGTTGTGGACGGGTTGGACAACATGCTAACGCGTTATTTAGTGAATCGCGCGTGCGTTAAGCTGGGTGTTCCATACGTTTTCGGCGCAGCCATCGGCATAGAGGGAAACCTTTCAGTTTTTGCTCCTCCTGAAACTGGCTGTTTAGAGTGCTTGCTGCCAAACCTGTCAGACAGCGACTTGTTGACGTGCGACACTCGCGGCGTTGTTGGCGCTACGCCTGGAATAATCGGGGCGATGCAAGCCATGGAAACCATCAAGGTTCTTACGGGCATGGGGTCCCCTTTGAAAGGCAAGCTTATGGTTTGCGACTTCAACGACATGTACTTCACGACAGTTGACACTTCAAAAGCCGCTAACTGTCCCGCCTGCCAAGGCACTTTGGCCCCCTTAGAACGGCGAGAAAGGCTTGTTTGGCTCTGCGGCAGGAACACGGCTAACATTAACCCTGAAAAACCGTTAAAGCTGAACCTTAACGAAGTTTACGAAACTGTAAGGCAACGTTTCACCGTCCGCGTGAAATCGCACCTTGCCATAATTTTTGACTATGAAAACTTGGAAGTCAGCCTGTTCAACGGCGGACGTATGCTCATAAAAAACGTCCAGAACGAAGAAGTAGCCTTGAAGGCGTACAGAGAAATCCTCAAAAAACTAAACATAAAATAATAATTTTTTCCACGAAAGTGCATTATGAAAAAGAAGGAAATAGGTGCCGGGTGTTGTTCCACTTTTTTATATGCTCAGTCCAGTTGGTAAGCTTCTTCTCCGTGCTCGCTGAGGTCGAGACCTGCATCTTCTGCTTGAGAGCTCACTCTGAGAGGCGAGAATATGTTAACCAGTTTCAACAGCAAGTATGAGCCGAAGAAGGCAAAAGGCACTACTACTGCAACTGCCAACAACTGAGCAATCAGTTGACCCGCGTTTCCGAAGAGTAAACCGTTTACACCGTTAACCGCTGCAGTAGCGAATAAGCCAGTTGCGATTGAACCCCAAATTCCGCCGACACCATGACATGCAAAGACATCTAGAGTATCGTCTATTCTTGATCTGCCTGCTCGCCAGTTAGCAACCAAGTTTGAGATTACTCCTGCAGCTAAACCTATGATTAATGCTGAAGTTACTGTAACGTAGCCTGCAGCAGGCGTTATGGCAACCAACCCAACGACTGCACCGACCGATATGCCGACTGCTGAAGGTTTACCCTTTATCACCCAGTCTAGAATCATCCAACTTACAGCAGCGGCAGCCGCGGCCAAGTTTGTGGTGACAAGGGCTGAGACTGCAAGGTCGTTTGCTGCAAGAGCGCTTCCCCCGTTGAATCCGAACCATCCGAACCATAGTAGACCTGCACCAAGTATGACGTAGGGTATGTTTGTCGGTTTGAACTCGCTGGCGCTTTCTTTCTTGGCGGCTTTCATGTGCTCTTTCCATGGGATGCCGCAGCCTTTTCTTCTGCCGATGACGAGGGCTGCTGCGAGGGCAGATAACCCTGCTGAGATGTGGACGACGATGCCGCCTGCGAAGTCAATTGCGCCTAAGGAGCGTAACCACCCATCGGGGTTCCATATCCAGTGAGCAATTGGCGCGTAGATAAGCGTAGACCAGAGAATGATGAAGATTAAAAGTGAGCGGAACTTTATTCTTTCTGCGCATGCGCCTATGATTAATGCTGGTGTGATGGCTGCGAATTTCAGTTGGAACGCGAAAAACAGTAGTTCAGGAATGTCTGGTGCGAGTGCTTGGTTGACGCTGTGTATGCCTATGTTGTTTAAGCCAACTAGCGATAGGTCGCCTATTATTCCGTTTACGCTTGTTCCAAATACGAGGCTGTAGCCTAGAATGGCCCATATTATGCTCACGACTGCGAATATGATTAGACATTGGACTATTGTGGATACCAGGTTTTTCTTTCGCACTAAACCTCCGTAGAAGAAGCCTAACGCAGGGGTCATTAGCATTACTAGTGCGGTTGCGGTCATTATCCATGATACGTCTCCTGAAGCCATTTTTCCAATTCCTCTTTTGACAGGTGTATTGAATGTACGTCTTTTTCTGTGCATTTATCACAAACAAGTATTTAAAACTATCCATTTGAAACTCAAACTCATTCAAAAATAAACAAGCATCTAAAAAATAAACAAGTAAAGAACCGCCTTTTCATTTTTCCCTCCAAAAAGCCCATCTCTACTGAAAAACCGTTCAAAATTCAGAAACCACTCACTAGACTAATTAAGAAATAAGCAGTCCAAAACGAAGAAACAGCCTTGAAGGCGTACAGAGAAATCCTCAAAAAACTAAACATAAATCAATAAGTCTTGTCTCCACAGGCACCTAACCTGCGGTTCACTCAGGATTTCAATGTATATATAAGGGGGGCTATAGTCTCCGAGAGCAAGCTAGTGTCACCTCATCCTGAAATATGTCTGGTCAGCCAACAATATTTTTATCTAAGTCTCAAACATAGAATCAGCTTGCTGGGGTGGCCGAACGGTTCAGGCGGCAGCCTGCAGAGCTGCTATATGTGGGTTCAATTCCCATCCCCAGCTCCACGGACGAATCCCCAGCCTCTGGAGACGAAAAAATAACCTCAAAAATGATTTTCCTATCCACAGGATCAAGATCAGCCATTCCCCTAATAATTAGCCTTCAAAGCGCTACTCCTCAGAATTGGCTCGAACTTTAAGCCCCCTAAACATCAACGTTTTTCCTAAAAAGCCTAACTTAACACAGGCTTCCACAAGCCAAAAGAAGACCCAAAACTTAAAGAACCGTATACACCTCTAAATACTTGTAGGGAAGATCTCTTCAATGACCCATCTCAACCAACAGGATAAAAAAAGCAGAATCTTTCTTGTAGCAGTTATTGTTAGAACAATAGTAGCTGCATTTTTTTTGACCAGTGTGATGGCTTCCTTGTCCTCTTTTGTTTCAGTCAAATTTTTTATTGAAGGGACAGACGATGAAACTTTAGGAGCCATTTTGATAGCAGATAATGAGGATTGCGGTCTTTCTGAATTGCCAATCCGCCTAGGTTGTAAACCTGGTTCGAATCACAACTTTTGGATTTTATCTGTGTTGTCCAATTCAAACAAAAAATATGCATGGAAGTCAACAGAGGGGTTATCAATTAAGCAATCAGACTCAATTACAACTTCATTAATAACGGACATGGCGGCTGGTGTTTTAAAAGCAATGTCTACGGTACCAAAACTCCCTCATCCAGCAAATTTGAGGGAGGTGAGGACTCATGAAGAGTAAACTACTAACAGTTGCATTTATTGCGATCATTCTCTATTCAGCCGGAGTCTCGCCCCTGATATCATACTGCCAAGAGGAGGAGCGAGCGCCGCCAGTGATTGTTACGCCAGCGCCAACGCCAACGCCAGCGCCAACGCCAACGCCAGCGCCAACGCCAACCCCAACGCCAGCGCCAACGCCATGGTGGTCTACGCCAACGTCGCCAGATGATGGAGGAGGGCAGAACGAAGGCCTGAATATTCCCTTAGATATAGGTGGAGCTGTATTTGGCGTGGCTGTGGTTGCCGGGGTTGCCATAGCTGCATTTGTCGTAGTAAAGAAAAGGAAGGTGAGTGAAAAAGACCTTAGAAAACTTCCACCCACTGAATTTCAAAATTGGGTTATTAAAAAATTAGCTGGCAAATCTTCTTCACTAAGAGACTCCCACGTGGGAATAGACGGATATACAGTTGAAGGTCAGCCCATTTCGATCAAGCAGTCAGATGGTATTGGCAGAAACGTAATTGAAAACTTCGCAGCTGCAATGGGACGGATCAAAGCAAAGAATGGAATAATTGTTGCTTTCAGTTTTGGTAGCGATGCATATACAGGAATAGTAAGAGCGAAACTAAATTATAGAATTGAAATAAAAATGGTAACGGTTAAGGAGCTAATAGAAGGCAGAGGAACAATATCACTGTAGCAGTTTCAACATCATACTCTTTTCTTTTTGGGCAACCTAACTTTTTCATGACAATTTCTCGCAATATTGAAAAATCAGGTTTGGCAAGCGCCTCTAGATCGGAGCCTATTTCCGTGAGCCTATTGAGCCTTTTCTGCTAAAGTTTCTCTCAGCTGCTTAGCATGCATTTTCTTCTGGAAGCACAGGGCACTAGCCCCGATGGGCAGTCTGTTACTTTGAAACTGGCAGGACGTTACTTCTGGATGTGTGGACGCCTGTATGTAGCTAGAGTATTAGGTTCACTGCAAACCGAAAGCACCAAAACCTCGCTAGTGTTGCGTTCAGTAATAAGAGTTTAAGCCAGACTCATTTGATCTGAATGGGCACTAGCTCATGCCCCTTTTTGTATTTTTAATGGAATTTATCTTGACTTTTAACCAGTTTCACATGGCTAAGAACAAATTTTTCTTCTCTGATAGCTTTTTGAATAAGGTCTTTAACGGCATCACTTATGTTGCCTGAATAGTAAGGTCTTATAATCTTCTCAGCAAACTCAGTGAGCAAAGTCGCCGAAAAATCGTGCAAAATCAAATCCACCGAGAGGTCATCTTCAGTGGTTAAAACTGTAACTTTCTTTTTCATACGCAATCACAGTTTTACGGTCTTAGGCGCAAAATGCTAAAAAAGCAAGTGTTATACCGACTGCTCAGCACAGTGGAGAGAGCTAAGTTAAAGTAATCCTTTCTGGAGGGGAAGGCACCGTAAGACATAGGAACAGTAGCAGAACACTCTTTTCGTTTTGCAAATACTCTGAAGGCACGGCCAACGTTAATAGTATTTTGAAGAATGGGAAAAGAAGTAGATGGACAAATCCTTGATTAAAATTGGCTAATTACCAAGTGGTTCTAGAGGAATTACGCCCTAAAATACCCAATCGCGTTTGTCATCTTTCTTGGTGCTCTGCCCTGTTTCTTGGATTTGTTCTGGTTGATATCCAACAACAGTCAATTCAGTGTCATTTTCTTTGGTGTTATTCTGCTGAACGGGCTCCGCAGTTTCAGTTTTTGCATGTTGTCCTTCCGCCGTTTGCGAACCTGCCGGTTTCCCTTGTAGCTCAGCCAATTTTTTCTCCAAATCGCTCTTTCGGGATTCAAGACTGCTCAAAGCCGACTTCTTCGCTTTGATTTCCTCTTTCAACTGGTCAATAATTTTTTCTTCAAGCGTCCTCAAATCAGTTTCTAGCGTTTTCTCCGTTTGAGATAACGAAGCTAACTCATTCTCCAATTCGCGTCTCTTTATCTGTAGCTCACTAAGCCCTATTGTTTCGCTCATTATGTTTTCACCAATTCCAAGATAGCCGAAAAGAAAAATAATTAATTTATGAAGAGAAAATTCGGATTTAAAGTACAGATTTCCCGTGAGTTCTGCAGCTTTTCTTTAATTGAAAAATGGACTGATTAGGCAGATGATTCTTTTGATTTCTTTGTAAGTTTTTCTGGCACGTTCACTACTTGCACTATGTTGTCATAGTCTACAACGTAAATTGGTATTCCGTCTGGGGAATACTTTTCGAGCCGTTTTGCGCTTTTCAGTTTATGTTTTACCTTGATTGTTGAGCCGTCACTGAGAGTGTATGTGCACCATTGATCCTCATTTATTGGTTCCGTTTCTCTTCGTTCTCCAGTCCATGGTTCCTCACTTGTTGGTTCCGTTTCTCTTTGTTCTTCAGGTTTTTCTTTGGTTTTGCGAGTCAGGTAAACTTGGAAAGCTATTGCTGTGATTATTACCAACCATGACATAGCAAAACCAGTTCTAACTGCAGTCCAGTATTGTGTTGCCCAATCGGCGCTAAATTGAAGCCCGTACGAATAGAGCGTTTCATTAACTATTAAGTCAATCATAAAGAGAATGCTCATTGTAGCTAAAGAGTAGGCGGCAATTAGCACAAGAGCCAAACTAGCTACACTACGCGTGAACCTCACTCTTGTCACCCTTGCAAATGGGTTGGCTGAACAAATTAGTTAAGCATTGTGACTTAGAAATCACTATTTTCAATTCGCATTATTGAATCTTATTTGCCGCTGAAGTAGATCGTTTTTAATTTCGAAATGTGAAAACGTCGCTAAAGAATATTTGGAATTTGAGACAGAATTTTCAATCTATTATATTCTTTTTGATGTAAC
>Ga0315552_1000740_pt1 | contig 20330 bp, 14 predicted proteins | sample SalMarSW160170MG_2_FD_203102 | JGI IMG/M metagenome (GOLD analysis project Ga0315552, IMG submission 203102) | Salt marsh sediment microbial communities from the Plum Island Ecosystem LTER, Massachusetts, United States - Salt Marsh Sediment SW1601-70 ...
CTGTCCGCTCAGGCGCACGGGAATTCCCTCCAGCAGCAGGGTGCCGAAGGAAAGAGCCTCGGCAAAGGCCCAGTCCACAGTGCCCCCCTGCTCCAGGCGCCGCTTCTTGTCATCCAGGATGCGTTTCAGCTTGCTGTGGATGTTGAATCCCTCGGGTACGCGGGTCAGGGTATCGGCAACCGCCTCAAGGGTCTTGCGCTTCACTCCCGTAGGCACCGATTCCTGGGTGTAGCGGCCGTGAAGTCCCTGCCACTCGTCCCCCTGAAAGGGCTTCAGGGTCGGTTCGGGAGGATGCTCCCGGGCGGTCTTCAAGGCCCGGCGCAGCCCCGCGGCATACTCCTTGCGCAGGACCTTCTGCTCCTCCGGGCTCATCACGCCGGGCTTGGCGCAGGCTTCGGCGTATTTGCTCGTGACCCCCGGATGCTCCCGGATCAGCTTGTACATCCGGGGATTGGTGAAGGAAGGCTCGTCCCCCTCATTGTGGCCGTGGCGGCGGTAGCAGATGATGTCCACGATCACATCCTGGGACATCTTCTGGCGGAAGCGAAGAGCCAGATCCATGGCGTAGACCACGGCTTCCGGATCATCCCCGTTGACGTGGAACACCGGCACCGAGGTCATCTTGGCCACATCCGTGGGGAAGAAGGTGGAGCGGGAGTCCCGGCTCGAGGTGGTGAATCCGATCTGGTTGTTGATGATCACGTGGATCGTGCCGCCGGTGTGGTAGCCCCTCAGCTGGGAAAGATTGAAGATCTCCGCCACCACCCCCTGTCCGCTGAAGGCCGCATCCCCATGGAGAATCACGGGCAGCACCCGCTTGGTCGCCCGCATGAAGCTTCCCCAGCGGTTGAGGCTCTGCACGGCCCGGGTCTTTCCCTCCACCACCCCGTCGACGCTTTCCAGGTGGCTGGGGTTGGAAACCAGGGTCACATGGACCGAAGTTCCGTCTGCATGGCCGTGGTCGGTGGAGTAGCCCAGGTGGTACTTCACATCACCGCTGCCGCCGTACTGACCGGGCTTGTGGTTGTCCTCGAACAGGGTGAAGATCTCCTCCACGGGCATGTTGAAGATCCGGTTGAGCAGGGTGATCCGTCCCCTGTGGGCCGTACCGATCACGATCTCGTCGATCCCCGACCCGCCGGCTGCGCCGGCCGCATTGACCAGGGAGTGCAGGGCCGGCACCACCACCTCCGCCCCTTCCAGGGAGAAGCGCTTCTGGCCGATGAAGGTCTTGTGCAGGAACTGTTCGAACTCCTCGGCCTTGATAAGGTCCTCGAGAATCGCCTTGCGCCGGGCGGCGGAAAAGTCGGGCTTGTTGCGGCAGGACTCCATCGCCTGCAACAGCCAGTTGCGGATCGGTTTGTTCTGGATGTGGAGGAACTCGACGCCGAAGGTCGAGCAGTAGGTTTCCTGGAAGGCCTGAAGAATCTCCCTCAAGCGGGCCCTTTCGGGTTTCATGGCCCGGCCGGCGGAAAACTCCCGGTCCAGATCCTCTTCACTCAATCCGAACGCTTCGATGGACAGCTGTTCGTAGGCCCCCCTGGCTCTGGGATAAAGGTAGTTCCGGCTCGGTTCATGTTTGGGGCGCAGGGGATTGAGATAGGCGTAGAAGTAGCCCACATCCCGGTAAGCCCACAGCAGGCTGTCCACACGGCTTTGTTTGGAACGTCCGAGTGCGTCCACGCCGGCGTCCGAGGTCGCCGACGCCGCTGCGGCGATGGGCCCGTGTACCGCGGTTGGCAACGCCCGCCGGGGTGTTCCCAAGTCCAGGGATCCGCCCCTGTCGAAGTCGCGGAAGAAGTTCTGCCAGGGGCCGTCCACCGAGGAGGGATCCCGGAGCCAGGCCTGGTAGAGCTCCTCGATGAAGGGCAGGCTTGTCAGATCCAGCAGTTCATGCATGCACTTCAGCTCCCGAGTTTCTCCTTCATCAGCTCCGGGATCTGGTCCGGCCGATCCGCAACCGGCACCCCTGCCTCCCGAAAGGCTTTGACCTTGGCTTCCGCCGTTCCCTTGCCGCCGGAGATGATGGCTCCGGCATGACCCATGCGCTTGCCCGGAGGCGCGGTACGCCCGGAGATGAAGGCCGCCACGGGCTTTCTGACCCTGCGCCGGATATACTCGGCGGCCCGCTCCTCATCCTCCCCGCCGATCTCCCCGATGATCACCACTCCTTGGGTACCCGGATCGGTTTCGAACAATTCGAGCAGATCGATATACCCCGTGCCGATCACCGGGTCCCCGCCGATGCCGATGCAGGTGGATTGACCCAGCCCCGCCAGGGTGAGGTTGTACACTACTTCGTAGGTCAGGGTACCGCTGCGGGAGATCACCCCGATCTTTCCCGGCTTGTGAATGTGACCGGGCATGATCCCGACCTTGCTCTTTCCGGGATTGATCAGGCCGGGGCAGTTGGGACCGATCAGCCGCGCCCCCTTTTCGCGGATGTAGTGGTAGTTGGCGAGCATCTCCAGCACCGGCACGCCCTCGGTGATGCAGACGATCAGGCCTATGCCGCTGTCGGCGGCCTCCCGCAGGGCGGCGGTGGCGAAGCGGGCCGGGACGAAGATCACCGAGCAGTCGGCGCCTGTAGCAGCTACAGCCTCGGCCATGGTGTTGAACACCGGCCGGCCGTGCACCTCCTGCCCCCCCTTGCCGGGGGTCACTCCCCCTACGACCTTGGTTCCGTACTCCAGCATCGATGCCGCGTGGAAGGAACCGTCCCGGCCGGTGATGCCCTGGACCAGGACCCTGGTGTTTTGATCGATCAGAATTCCCATGTCAGCTACACTCCCGCCTTTGCTCTCTCTAAAACTTTCTTCACGGCCTCGGTCATCTCCGAAGCGACCTCCAGACCGGCCTGCTCCAACAGGGCGCGTCCCTCCTTCTCATTGGTGCCGATCAGACGGATCACCAGCGGCACGGGCAGGTCGATCCGGTCCCGGGCGATTAGGATTCCCTTGGCGATGTCGTCGCAGCGGGTGATACCGCCGAAGATATTGATCAAAATCGCCTTGAGGTCTTTGTTACGAGTTAGGATCTGCAGGGCCGTGAGTACCTTCTGCGGGCTGGAGCTTCCCCCCACATCGAGGAAGTTGGCCGGCTGGCCTCCGAACAGCTTGATCAGGTCCATGGTGGCCATGGCCAGACCCGCGCCATTCACTATACAGCCGATATCCCCATCCAGGCTCACGAAGCTCAGGCCCGCCTCCTTGGCCTCGATCTCCTCCCGGCTGTACTCCTCAGCGGTGCGCAAAGCCTCCACCTCGGCGTGTTTGGGCAGGCCGTTGTCGTCGAAGTTGATCTTCGCATCCGCCGCGACCAAGGTGGTCTCATCGATTTGGGCGTAGGGATTGATCTCCACCAGGGAACAGTCTTTGTCGATCATGAGCCGATAGAGATTGAGGAGCGCTGCCAGGGCCTGATCCAGCAGTTTTTTGGGAAAGGCGGCACTCAAAAACTCGCGCAGATCCTTCTCATCCGGACCCCGGAGAGGATCGATGTAGTGTTTTAGAATCTTCTCCGGTTCCTTCACGGCCAGCTCTTCGATATCCACTCCTCCGGAGGCGCTGACGATGCAAAGAGCTTTTTTGTTGGCCCGGTCCACGGTCACGCTGAGGTAGTACTCCTTGCGGATATCCACGGCCTTGGCCACCAGAACCGCCTCCACCGGGATATCCTTGATGGTGAGGGCGAGGATCTTGCCGGCGGCCTCCCGCGCCTCTTCGGTGGTGCGGGCCAGCTTGACCCCGCCGGCCTTGCCCCGGCCCCCGACCAGCACCTGGGCCTTGATCACCGCGGGAAGGCCGATCTCCTCGGCGATTCGAGCCGCATCCTCGGCACTTCTGGCCACACGTCCCGGCGGCACCGGAACTCCGTAGGCTGACAGCAGGTCCCGGGCTTGATATTCGTGGATCTTCATCGCTCCCCCTCTTCCTTGGCCTTGGTAATCCGACGCTTGGTGAGATTGATGTTCTTGGTGACCTTGATCCCCCGGGGACAGACCCGGGTGCATTGGAAGTGATTCTCACAGGCCCACACGCCGTCGGGATGGTCGAGGACCTCAAGGCGCTCGGCAAGGCCACGGTCCCGGCTGTCGAAGATAAAGCGGGCGGCCTGGGCCAGCGCTGCCGGACCGATAAAGGCGGTGTTCTTGCCGTCCAGGATCGGGCAGGCGGAGTAGCAGGAACCGCAGAGGATGCACTTGGTCGGATCGTCGAAAACAGCCCGCTCCTCGGGGCTCTGCACCCGCTCCTTTTCGGCAGCCCTTTGATCGTTGATCAGGAAGGGTTTGACCTTGCGCCAGCGGGCGAAGAACTCATCCTGCTCGACCATCAGATCCCGCAGCAGGGGCAGATGCTTGAGAGGCTCGATCTTGACAACAGTTCCGTCGGCTTCGGCCACATCCTTGACCAGGGTCTTGCAGGCCAGGCGTTCCCGGCCGTTGATGATCATGGCGTCAGAGCCGCAGACCCCGTGGGCACAGCTCTTACGGAAGGCCAGGGTGCCGTCCTGGTAGTTCTTCACCTGCATCAGGGCATCGAGCACCCGATCGGTGGGCTCGACCTCGACCGGATAATCCCTGAAGTGGGGTTTGCCGTCCACTTCCGGATTGTAGCGCTGTATCTGCAAGGTAATCTTCACAGCATCACTCCTCGTCTCTAGTAAGCCCGCGGCTTGGGCTCGAAGCGGGAGATGTCCACCGGCCGGTAGTCGATGCGCACCTCGTCTCCCTCCAGCCAGGCCATGGTGTGCTTGAGCCAGTTCTCATCGTCCCGCTCGGGATAATCCTCCCGGGCGTGGGCTCCGCGGCTCTCCTTGCGGTTCTCCGCGCTGGCCGCAGTTAGCAGGGCCAGGTCCAGGAGGTTCTGCAGCTCGAAGATCTCCAGGAGATCCGTGTTGTAGCGCTTGGAGCTGTCCTGGGCGCGCACCTCCCGATAGCGGTCCTTGAGCTTTTGAAGCTCGGCCACTGCTTTGCGCATATCCTCCTCTTGGCGGTAGATCCCCACCTTTTCCATCATCACATCCTTCATCTCCTCCCGGATTCTTCCACCGTGAGGACCCTTTCCTTTGGTCAGGTTTTCGATTCCGCAGCGGGCGGTCCCTTCAGGGTCTTTGCCTACAGGGATCAAATCCGCCTCTTTTACGTAGCGGGCGATGCTCTGACCCGCCCGCCGGCCGTAGACAACCAGATCGACCAGGCTGTTGGTGCCCAGCCGATTGGCTCCGTGCACACTGACGCAGGCGCACTCCCCGGCGGCGTACAATCCCTCGATCAGAGCGCCGCTGCCGTCAGCCAGCACCCGGCCGTCCTTGTCGGTGGGAATCCCGCCCATGGCGTAGTGAGCCGTGGGTTGTACCGGAATCGGTGAATCCGCAGGATCGATACCCAGATAGGTCCGGCAGAAATCGGCGATGTCGGGAAGCTTGGCTTCGATCACCTCTTTTCCCAGGTGGGTGGCATCCAGGTGCACGTAGTCGTCGATTCTCCGATCCCCCCGAATTCCGTCCCCGGCCCGGATCTCCTCTATGATCGCCCGGCTGACCATGTCCCGGGGAGCCAGATCGAGCAGCGTGGGGGCGTAGCGCTCCATGAAACGTTCCTTCTTGCGGTTGCGCAGGATCCCCCCTTCCCCGCGTACCCCCTCGGTGATGAGGATGCCCATGCCACGGATCCCGGTGGGATGGAACTGGAAAAACTCCATATCTTCCAGCGGAACGCCCCGCCGCAGCAGAACCGCCGGCCCGTCCCCGGTGTTGGCGAAGGCGTTGGAGGTGGTGCGAAACATCTGGCCGAATCCTCCGGTGGCAAAGAGGATCGCCTTGGCCCGGAACACGTGAAGTTCTCCGCTGGCCAGTTCCAGAGCCACCAATCCGGCCACCTTTCGGTTCTCGATCAGTACATCCAAAACCTGGAACTCGTCGTAGAAGGAGACCTCGTTCTTGATGCACTGCTGGTAGAGGGTCTGGAGGATCATGTGCCCGGTACGGTCCGCGGCGTAGCAGGAGCGCCGTACCGCCGCCTCGCCGAAGTTGCGGGTGTGCCCGCCGAAGCGGCGCTGGTCGATGCGGCCTTCGGCCGTCCGGCTGAAGGGAAGTCCCCGGTTTTCCAGGTCATACACCGCCCGAACCGCATCTCCGGCCAGAATGACGGCAGCCTCCTGATCCACCAGGTAGTCCCCCCCTTTGATCGTGTCGAAGGCGTGCCACTCGGGTTTGTCCTCTTCGATATTCCCCAGCGCCGCTCCGATGCCTCCCTGGGCGGCCCCGGTATGGCTGCGCATGGGATGGAGCTTGGAGATCACCGCGGTTCTGGCTGCCCGGCTGGCCTCCAGTGCTGCGTACAATCCCGCTCCCCCGGCTCCGACTACGAGAGCTTCAAACTCGTGCATAGCCACTCAGGATTCTCCTTGATATATAAGATTTCCTATATAGCCTATGGATTGGGGGGCCGGAAGTCAAGTCAGTCCCCTATCCCTGCTCGCCCTGCTCGCCGATCATGGACTTCGGATCCAGCACCTTGTCCACCTCCTCCTGAGGCAGCAGGCCGGATTCGCCCAACAGCTGCCGTACCGTCTTCTTCTCCTTGTAGGCCTGATAGGCGATCTCCGCCGCCTTGTCGTAGCCGATGCGGGTTGCCAGGGGGGTAACCAACGCCAGGCTCCATTCCACCCAGTCGGCGCAGCGCTGCGGATCGGCCTCGATCCCCCGGATGCAGCGATCCCGCAGCACCTGCACGGTGTTGGCCAGCAGACTCAGGGAATCCAGCGTCTCATAGGCGATCAGGGGCATCATGATGTTCAGCTCCAGCGGCGCCGAGGCCGCTGCCATGCCCACTGAGGCGGCCTTGCCCTTCACGTACACCGCAGCCTGGATGACCATCTCCGGGATCACCGGATTGACCTTCCCGGGCATGATCGAGCTACCCGGCTGCAGCGAGGGCAGCTTGATCTCTCCCAATCCGGCCCGCGGACCGCTGGAAAGCAGTCGCAGGTCGTTGCCGATCTTGAGCAGGCTGCCGGCCAGCACGTTCAGGGCACCCATCAGCTCGGCCTGGGCGTCCCGGCAGGCCAGGGCTTCGAACAGGTTCTCCGCCTGGCGGAATGGCAGCTTGGTACGGGCGGCGATCCGCTCGATCACCCCGGGGGCGAGCTTCGGATGGGCGTTTAGCCCGGTACCAACGGCGGTTCCCCCCAGAGCCAGCTCTTCCAGGTGCGGCAGAGCGTTGCGCAAACGCTTCGCACCTTTGCGGATCTGGGAGGCATAGCCGGAAAACTCCTGCCCCAGGGTTATCGGCACCGCATCCTGCAGGTGGGTGCGGCCGATCTTGATCACTTCTGCGAAGGCTTCGGCCTTGGCGTTCAAGCTCCGCTCCAGCTCCTCCAGGGCTGCCAGCAGCTGCCCGGCGGCAATGCGGTCGGCGACATGGATGGCCGTGGGTATCACGTCGTTGGAGGACTGCCCGCGGTTCACATGATCGTTCGGGTGAACCGGCTTCTTGGTTCCCAGCGGCGAGCCCAGCAGCTCGTTGGCCCGGTTGGCGATCACCTCGTTGGCGTTCATGTTCCATGAGGTCCCGCTTCCGGTTTGAAATACATCGATCGGGAAGTGCTCGTTCCAGCGCCCGTCCCGCACCTCCCCGGCCGCTTTGGCGATAGCCTCGGCCAGATCCTTGGGCACCGTGCCCAGCTGAGCATTGACCTCAGCGGCGGTCTGCTTTATCAGGCCCAAGGCCTGGATCATCAGCGGCGGGATGCGTTTGTCCGATACGCCGAAGTTCTCGACGGCCCGTTGGGTTTGAGCGCCCCAGTAGGCCCAGGCCGGCAGAGCCACCTCTCCCATGGTATCGGATTCGCTGCGAATGCCCTGGTTGTTCTGTTCCACCTTCTACCTCCTTATCCTCACCCGCACCTCGCGGCCGGTTCAGCCGGTTCAAGGCTCAGGCCATATTGCGCAGCACCGTGTGGAGGATGCCTCCGTTTCGGTAGTAATCCAACTCCACCGGGGTGTCCAGACGGGCGATTACCGTGAAGCTCTTGGCCGCCCTTCCGTCACTCTGGGCGGTTACGGCGAGCTCCTGCCGCGGCCGTTCCACAGCCTCCACCGTGTACACCTCCTCCCCGGTCAGGCCGAGGCTCTCGGCATTCTCGCCCTCCTTGAACTGCAGGGGAAGCACACCCATACCGATCAGGTTGGAACGGTGGATACGCTCGTAGCTCTCGGCGATCACCGCCTTCACTCCCAGCAGGATCGTTCCCTTGGCCGCCCAATCCCGGGAGCTTCCCGACCCGTACTCCTTGCCCGCGATCACCAGCAGGGGCGTTTGATCCGCCTGATATTTCACCGAGGCATCGTAGATGAACATCTGCTCGTTCGTGGGCAGATAGCGGGTGTAGCCGCCCTCCACACCGGGAACCAGACGGTTGCGGATGCGGATGTTGCCGAAGGTCCCCCGGATCATCACCTCGTGGTTGCCTCTGCGGGATCCATAGGTGTTGAAATCCTCCACGCTCACACCCTGACTGATCAACCATTTGCCGGCTGGGCTGTCCTCCGGAATGGCCCCGGCCGGTGAAATATGGTCCGTAGTGACCGAATCTCCGAGTAACGCTAATACACGGGCCTCTTTGATATCCGGGAGGGACGGCAGCTGTTTGGCCAATCCGTCGAAGAAGCTGGGCTTGCGGATATAGGTGGAGGTCTCGTCCCAGGGGTAGCGGCTGCTCTCGCTGATCTTCACGGCGTTCCAGGTCTCGTTTCCGGAAAAGACATTGTCGTATTCCTGTTGGAACATCTGCGGGGAAACATGGGCAGCTACCGCCTTATCGATCTCCTGGTTGGTAGGCCATATATCTTTGAGGTACACGGGATTCTCGTTTCGGTCCAGACCGATGGGATCGTTCTGCAGATCGATGTCCATGGTGCCGGCCAGGGCATAGGCCACGACCAGAGGCGGGGAGGCCAGGTAGTTGGCCCTGACCTCCGGGTGGATCCGGCCCTCGAAGTTGCGGTTTCCCGACAGCACCGAGGTCACGGCAAGGTCCGCCTCGCGGATCGCCCGGCTGACCTCCGGGTGAAGGGGACCGGAGTTGCCGATGCAGGTGGTGCAGCCGTAGCCTACCAGGTGAAAGCCCAGGGCTTCCAGATAGGGGGTCAATCCCGCCTCCTCCAGATAGCGGGTCACTACCCGGGAGCCGGGGGCCAGGCTGGTCTTGGTGTACACCGGCACCTGAAGTCCCAGTTTGACGGCCTTTTTGGCCAGAATGCCCGCTGCCAGCATCACCGCCGGGTTGGAGGTGTTGGTGCAGCTGGTTATGGCGGCGATCACCACCGATCCATGCTGCAGAAAATCCCTGCGGCCCGATACCATCACGGGAATCCCCCCGGTCCGGGAGACTTCCCCGGCCGTCCCCTCCTCCCCGGCTGAGTCCACAGGCGTGCCGCCTTCATCCTCCCAGCGACTCTTCTCCTCGCTGCCGTTTGGGGACCGGAGGGTTTTCGCCACCTCCAGCCAGGCCCTGCGGGCGTCGGAGAGGGCTATGCGATCCTGGGGCCGTTTGGGACCGGCCAGGGAAGGCTCCACGGTGGCCAGATCCAGATCCAACACGTCGCTGTACTCGGGCTGGGGTGTCTTATCGGTGCGGAACAGCCCCTGCTCCTTGGTGTAGCGCTCCACCAGATCGAGCTGCTCCGCTTTCCTGCCCGTGAAGGAGAGGTACTTCAAGGTCTCCTCATCCACGGGAAAGAAGCCGGCGGTGGCCCCGTATTCCGGGGACATGTTGCCGATCGTGGCCCGATCGGCCACGCTCAGGGAGCTCAAACCCGGGCCGAAGTACTCAACGATCTTGCCCACCACGCCGTAGGAGCGCAAGCTTTGGGTCACGGTAAGCACCAGGTCCGTGGCCGTTACCCCGGCCGGCAGGCTGCCCGTCATCCTGACGCCGATCACCTCGGGAATGAGCATGTACAGCGGCTGGCCCAGGATGGCCGCCTCCGCCTCGATGCCGCCGACCCCCCAGCCCAGCACTCCGATCCCGTTGATCATCGGAGTGTGGGAGTCGGTACCGACCAGGGTGTCCGGAAAGGCGGTCCATTGACCGCCGACCCGGCGCCTCTCAACCACCCGGGCCAGATATTCGAGGTTGACCTGATGCACGATACCGGTGGCCGGGGGCACGACCTGGAAGCTCTCGAAGCTGCTCGCTCCCCAGCGCAGGAACTCGTAACGCTCCCGGTTGCGCTTGAACTCCATCTCCGAGTTTACGGCCAGGGCTTGCATGGTGGCGTAGCGGTCGACCTGAACGGAGTGGTCGATCACCAGATCGATGGGGATGATGGGATTGATCCTCTGGGGATCCCCGCCCAGGTCGGCCAGGGCGTCCCGCATCACCGCCAGGTCCACGATGGCCGGCACGCCCGTGAAATCCTGCATCACCACTCGAGCAGGCTTGAAGGGGATCTCCCGGTGCTTGGCCTCAATCGTGTTCCAGCGGCAGAGGGCCTTCAGATCCTCTTCGGTCACGGCGTAGCCGTCGATCTGGCGCAGCACCGACTCCAACAGAATTTTGATGGAAAAGGGCATGCGGGAGATCGGTCCCAGCCCCTGTTTTTCCAGCTGCTTCAGATCGTGGTAGACGAGTTTTCCAGATTTTGTGGAGAGAGTTTTTTCGCTCCCGATGGGATCGTATTTCTTGGACATCGTTTCGCTCCTGAGCCGGTATCCTCGAGGAATTTTAAACCGAAACTTCGATTAATATACCCAAGAAACGTGCTCAGGTTCAACGGAAGGGGATTGATTCTGGAACTCGATACCCAAGATCGAGAAAAATCGGTTGTATTGCAATCCCGCCAGTGCTGTGTTACACAGATAACTAGATTCCAACCAGGATGAAGATCAAAGTCAAGGCTGAGGATTTTGTCGTCCACGAAGAATCGACACTCTTGCCGTCACCTGAGCCTCAGGCGCATGCGGTCTTCCGGCTCACCAAGCAGGACTGGGACACCTTCGACCTGATCGATCTGCTCGCCCGAAGGCTCAAGATCCTCAAGCAGGACATATCGACCGGGGGCATCAAGGATCGATACGGCAAGACCGAGCAGCTGATCTCCATCAAGAACCATCGCGGGCTCGCAGCGGCGGTCACAACCTTACCGCCGGAGGAGAACTACAAACTCACCCTCCTCGGCTATCATGCTGCCGCGGTTACGGCCAGAGATATCCGGGGAAATCACTTCACCATCACCATCCGGGATATCGATCCTAACCATCTGGAGCGCCTCCTGGCCAATGCGGAAATCGTAAAACGTTGGGGGGTTCCCAACTACTACGACGAGCAGCGTTTCGGCAGCGCCCGCCACGGCAAGGGTTTCATGGGGAAAGAGATATTCCGGGGCAGCCGGGAAAAAGCCCTGCGTCTCTACTTCGAGCCTTCGAAGCTCGACGATCCCAGGGCCCGCAACCTGAAGTCCCGTGTTCTCGAGAATTGGGGTAGCTGGGACCGCTGCCTGGAAAGCGCTTTCGGGGAGCATCGGAGGATCCTCACCTACCTTTCCGAACACCGGCGGGCATTCCACAAAGCCCTGTCCCTGATCGACCGCCGCTTCCTCGTATTCGTCCTGAACGCCTATCAGTCCTTCCTCTTCAACCGAATCCTCTCCGAGTATCTGGAGGATCTGCAGCAGGAGCACGATTTGCACCTCGATCGGCTGCCCTACAGCCAGGGATGTTTTCTCTTCCACAGTGAGCTTCCGGAAGCGCTGTTCGATCAGCTTCGAGACTGTCACCTTCCCGTACCCGGCTGGGACACCCGGATCGAGGATCCCCGCATCGCCGAGATCACTGCCGAGGTTCTGGAGCGTGAGGGGATCGAGTTGAGGGATCTGAAGGTACGGCAGCTGTCCCGGCTCTACATCAACGGTGTCGAGCGTGCGGCGATCCTCCTGCCGGATAATTTTGTCGTGGCGGGTATCGGAGAGGACGAACTGTACGAAAACAGGAAGAAATTGACCTTGCAGTTCTTCCTGCCCCGGGGCGGATATGCTACCCTGATCGTCAGGCGTCTGGAGGCAGGCGGATAATCCGGGAGTAGATCTTAGAGAGACGATGCGGCACAGCCGCACCTGAAGAGGAGGAGAGAAGGCCATGATAAAACCCAAATCCCAGCCCCTGATCGCGGACCTGAAGGCGATCTCTCCGGTGGCCTGTCCCTGCGGGCAGGCCCGTCGGGCCTTCCTGGTTCCCGGCAACCAGGCGGCCTCGATCCACCTGGTGGACATCCAGATTGATCCGGTGGCGCACTACCACGAGAGGCACACGGAGATCTACTACATCCTCGAGGGGGAGGGATTCATCGAGCTGGACGGCCAGAAGACTCCGGTGAAGCCGGGCACGGCGATCCTTATTCCCCCTGGCGTTCGTCACCGCGCCCTCGGCAAGATCCGCCTGCTCAACGTCCCGATTCCGCCCTTCGACCCGGCGGACGAGCTGTTCGACTAGAAGCTTAGCCTAATCCGGAAACCAGAGTTTGCCGGGGCGGGCAAAGGCCCGCCTGCCCGCAAGCGCCCGGTGCAGAATGAAAAACACGATCAGGTAGAGCAGGATCAAGCCCAGCAGAGCCCAGTAAAAAAGTGGATTTTGCCGGGTATAGCCGTACATCATCAGATTGATCGCCAGGATATAGGGAATCACCAGAACGAAGGCGACTCCCGATCCGTACATGTAATCCACGGCCGCGGGGGTTTCGAACTCCGGATCGAGGATTCGCAGCAGGGCAAGACCGGTCGGCATGGTACCGGTGGATCCGCCGTAGATGACCATGGCCCGTTGGAAGCGGTGTTCGTCGAACAGGCGGGAGGCAAACCACAGAACGTAGCCGATGGTGAGCAGCCCGGCCAAGACCGCCATCACCAGGATGGGAAGCAGGTAGCGGGCCACGATCACCAGGGAGATCGCTCCTATGGCGGAGGCCACCAGGATGTCCACGGAGCTCCCGGCGATGCGGGTCAGGCTGCCGGAGTCCAGAATATGGTCGACCTTCAGTGCCCTGAACAGCTGCTTGGTTCCCAGAGCCAGCAGGGCCGCGAAGATGAAGGAGATTCCCCAGAGATTCACCGCCAGCTCTCTTCCTTCCGTTCCGGCGAAGGACAACAGGTAGGTCAGGGCTTTCAGCAGTAGAAAGGTCAGGAAATAGACTACGAACACCGTGCCCAGGTTGAAGGACAGGGTATCGATTGCTTCGGTTTCCGTAGTCAAACGCGACCCGGCGGGGGAGCGCTCACGCCGCCCGTAGATGCCGGAACGGACCCGGGCGGCTTTCAGCATCTCCCGATACTTCGCCCCCAGCCAGCCCTTGCGGATTCCGAGGTTGATCAGGAACACCCCGCCGAAACAGGCCCAGAGAAATCCCAGGGCGGCGAAGGTCAACCCGATCGTCCCGGCCCCTGCGAATCCCATATCCTCCCAGCCGATCCCGATCGAGTAGGCCTGGCCCGGACCCATCTCGAATCCCAGGGGGATAAAAAGCCCGAAACTGGGAGATATCCCGGGAATAACCAGGAAGATGAACAGGAAGGTCAGGGCAATGCCCAAAAGGGCTTGAAAGGAGAAGGAGGCCATGATCATCAGACCCGTAGACAGCACGCGCTTTCCCGCTCCCCGGCCGGGGGTGTTCCGCAGGCCCATGGCGATGAAGGACAGGCTCAGCAGATGGTAGATCAGGTCGCCGAGATGCTCCGTTCCCAGCCCGAGGTGCTGAGCAATATAGTTGTAGAAGATCAGGAGGATGAACCCGGCGGTCAAGGAATTGGGGATCAGAAAGCGCTGAAAGAAGGGGACCCGGGCGCGGATCAGGGTGGCCAGCAGGAGGCTCGAGGCAATCACCCCGAGGTGGACGAAGATCGACCAGTGGAAGCTCATAGCCGAGTTTAAACGGATTTCGTATTAGAACGCAACAGAACGGAAGGGGACCCGTGTGGGGCGGAAAATGTCGAGTCGAATCAGGACCTAGCGGGCGGATGGCGGCGCGCCGTTTTTCGCGACTCGCTTCGCGATGTCCATGATCCGCTGCAGTCGCCCCGGCGAGGGAGCAAACACGCGTTCCAGCACCTCCGGCGTGTAGTGTTTCTTCAGAAATTCCACCACCGGCAGCCGTCCTAGCCAGCAGTCCAGGATCCGGCCGCAAGGTTCTTCCCCTCCGGCGGCGCGGCAGTAGGAGAAATGGATGCAGTCCCCCAGACTTCTGCAGTAGGTTTCGTAATGGTCGTATTCGTCCATCTGCGGCTATCCCCCATTGGCTTGTATGGCATCCCACGGACGGCCTGATAAACACGTCCGTGGGATCCAAACTCATGCTGTGCAGCGCGTTCGGCCGCTTTGCGGCTCAGGCGCTGACGGGCTTCGGAAAATCCTTGATCTCTTCTAGAGCCTTGTGGATCTCCTCCTCGGGATACTCGTAGTCGTGGAGCTTTCCCTTTAAGTACAGATCATAGCCGCGCAGATCCATCAAGCCGTGCCCGCTCATATTGAACAGGATCACCTTCTCCTTGCCCTCCTCTTTGGCCTTCTTGGCTTCCCGGATTGTTACGGCCACCGCGTGGCTGGTCTCGGGAGCGATGATGATTCCCTCCGTACGGGCGAAGGTAATCGCAGCCTCATAGCACTCCAGCTGATGCACGGCTATGGGCTTCATCAGTCCCGCTGCAACCGCCTGGGAGACCTGGGGAGCCATCCCGTGGTAGCGCAGTCCGCCGGCATGGATGGGCGGAGGCACGAAGGTGTGGCCCAGGGAGTGCATCGGCGCGATCGGCGCCACCTTGGCGGTGTCTCCGTAGTCATAGACGTAGGGCGCCTTGGTCAGGGTGGGACAGGAGTACGGTTCCACGGGTAAGATCTCGATCTGGGCTCCGTGGATCTTGTCATTGAGATAGGGAAAGGCCAGGCCGGAGAAGTTGCTGCCGCCGCCGGCGCAGCCGATCACCACGTCCACCTTCTTCTCCCCGATCTTCTCCATCTGCTTCTTGGCCTCCAGGCCGACGATGGTCTGATGCAGCAGGACGTGGGGCAGCACGCTGCCCAGGGAGTACTTGGTCTTGCCGCTTTCGTCGGCCATGGTCGCCTCGATGGCTTCGCTGATGGCGATGCCCAGACTGCCCGGGGAATCCGGATGCACCGCCAGGATGTCCCTGCCCGCCTGTGTCTCTTCGCTCGGGCTGGGAACGCAATCCGCGCCCCAGACCTGCATCATGGTCTTGCGGAATGGTTTCTGATCAAAGCTCACCCGGACCATGAACACCTTGCACTCCAGCCCAATGAGGGCGCAGGCAAAGGCCAGGGCACTTCCCCATTGACCGGCCCCCGTCTCCGTGGTGAGTTTTTCAACCCCGAACTGTTTGGCGTAGAAAGCCTGGGGTACGGCGGTATTGGGCTTGTGGCTGCCCGGGGGAGAGACCCCTTCGTTCTTGAAGTAGATCTTGGCAGGCGTGCCCAGGACCTTTTCCAGCCTGGTCGCCCGGTGCAGGGGTGATGGGCGCCACCGGAACAGTATCTCGAGCACCTCCTCGGGGATGTCGATCCAGCGATCCGTGCTCATGGATTGGGCCAGCAGATTCATGGGGAAAATCTTGCCCAGCCACTCCGGGGTTGCCGGTTTCAGATCCAGACCCAGGATCGGGTTCTTGAGGGGTAGATCCGCGTTCAGGTTGTACCACTGCCTGGGGATCTCATCTTCATTCAGGACTACTTTGATAGGCATACGCTTCCTCCTCTGATGGTTGTTTAGTCGTCCTCTGGTGTATCGTGTTCTACGTAACTGTCCAAGACCGTTTTGAAAGCAGAACCCCGTTTTTTCAGCTCCTTCGATCCCCGGGTGATCTTGCAGAGACTCATCCCCAGCTGCTCGGCGATTCTCCGCTGACTCATCCCGTCGTACAGCAGCTTCACCAGCTCCCAACGGCCGGCGATCTCCTTGATCTCGTACTTCGTCAGGATGCAGATCAGGAACTCACGGATCAGCTTTCGATCCTCGATCCTCGCCAGGACGGCGGCGATTTGATCAAGTGCTTCAAATTCTTCTCTCGTGTTACTATTCATAGAAACGTTACTACGAAAAGGAACGTTACTTCATAAAGAAACGTATGTCAAGGGATATCAGCGAAAAAACAGTGAAAAAAGTAAAAAAGTGAGGTTTGGTTACCCGTCGATCAGTTGCCGCAGCTTCCGCAGCAGTTCGACCCGCGAGAAGGGTTTTTGCAGCAAATCCCCCACCGGATCGCCGGAAAGCTCCGGACCTGTGACGTCCGCGGCGTATCCGGACAGGAAAAGCACGTTCAACTCGGGAAAGCGCTCTTTCAGCTTCCTGGCCAGGATTCTCCCGTTCATGCCAGGCATGACCACGTCTGTGATCAGGACACGTATTTCCTCCAATTCCTCTGCAGAGAGGTTCAGCGCTTGTTCCGCGTTGGAGGCGGAGACGACCCGATAGCCGCTGCGCTCCAAAATCGCCTCGGTCAAACGTCGCACCGTTTCCTCATCCTCGACAAGAAGGATCTTCTCCGTGCCCGCCAGCTCCCGGCCGGATTTCTCCGCAGCAGGTTTGGTAAGCACCTCGCCGGTGCTTGGTGGAAAATACAAGGTGAACCGCGCTCCGCGGTCAGGAGCATTCTCCGCATAGATATAGCCCAGGCTTTGCTTCACGATACCGTATACCGTGGAAAGCCCTAATCCGGTGCCTCGTCCCCGTTCCTTGGTCGTGAAAAAAGGTTCGAAGATCTGAGGCAGAACATCTTCCCCGATCCCGCTGCCCGTGTCGGTCATGGCCAACAGCACGTAGGATCCCTCATCCACCTCCGGGTGTTTCGACACAAACTCTGGACCCAGGCGGGTGTTTGCCGTTTCCAGACGCAGGCGTCCTCCCGCGGGCATGGCGTCCCGGGCATTGACGGCCAGATTCATGATCACCTGCTCGATCTGGTGGGGGTCGATACGAATCGGCGCCAGGTTGTCTTCCAGCTTCGTCTCCAACGCGATATCCTCCCCAATGAGACGCTGGAGTATCTTCTCCATGCCCCGCACAGTCTCATCTATATTTACAATACGGGGCCGGGATACCTGCTTTCGGCTGAAGGCAAGGAGATGCCCCGTCAATTGAGAGGCCTGCTCCCCGGCTTTGCGGATCTCCTCTACGGTCTCACGGACCGAAGATTCCAGGTCGTACTCGTTCAGCAGCAGTTCGCCGTAGCCTCGAATAACGGTTAAAAGATTGTTGAAGTCATGGGCGATACCGCCGGCCAGTCGTCCCACCGCCTCCATCTTCTGCGCTTGAATCAACTGAGCTTGAGTCTGTTGAAGCTCTGTGATGTTCTTCCCCAACTTGTCGATCAACGAGACCTTCTGCCAGGCCGCGGACAGCTGGTTGGCAAACGCCGTGATTGCCGGAACGTCCTCCGGAATGAGAGCCGTTGAGTGAACCCCGAAAAGGCCGACAACCCTACCCTCCTCCATCAGAGGTGCACCGATCGAACGGGTGACACCCAGAGTTTTCACGATCCGGCCCGCCAGATTCTTCACCGATTCGGGCACAATGGCGCGCATCAGTTCGGTGGAATCCTCCACGAACCGGGTCTCTCCCTTATCGATAACGGCGATCGCCTCTTCGATGCAGTCAATCGGCACCCTTACCTCTCGCGCCGTAATCCCCCACAATCGCTCCACCGCTTTGATCAACTTGGTTTCGAAACTCAGGTGTTCCACCTTGAGGACGTCTCGCCCTTCGTCCAGCAGCAAGATGGTCCATTTGTAGCCCAGCCGGTCGAACTCGCCAGCCACTGCAGCGATGATCTGCCGGTGGGTCAACGCCCCCTGCATGGCCAGCGCTACCTGGTTGAGGGCCTGGATCAACCGCTCCTTTCGCCTGCGTTCGGTGACATCCCGATAGATGCCGAAGATGGCTACCTGCTGTCCCTGAAAAAAAATCGGAGCCCCGAGGATGGAGACATCAACCAGACTGTGATCCTTCCTCCGCCGCACCGTTTCAATGAGGAACTCTGCGCCGTCCTCAGCCGTTTGACTTAACCCCACTCCTTCGGCTTGAAGATGCCCGGGGACGACAAGTTCGTCGATCGACCTGCCAATAGCCTCTTCTTCGCTATAGCCGAAAAGCCGGGAAAAGGCGTTGTTGATCCGCAAGATTCGCGTCTGATTGTCCGAAAGCACGATGGCTTCAGGGGTGCTTTCGTAGAATTGGGTCAGATAAGCTTCCTCGACCCGCAGAGCTCCCTCGGCCCGGGTCGCCGACTGCAGGCGCCGGGTCAGATCCCTGGCCAGGGTAAAGGCCAGAACTCCGGTGAGGAAAAGAAGCAGGCCTTTGAAAAGCTCGCACGGCGCTACATTCTGAAGCCACGAGGAAGTGCCGGGGGCATACTTGAACAGAAAGACCTGGGAATAGCGGAATGTCGCCACGATGAACAGGTACTGAATGGAAGCCAAAGCGCCGGCGAACAGCCCGTTTCGCGGGTCGTAGCGACGCAGGGACAGTAGAATCGCCGGAAAATACGCCGCGTACACGAAAGTGAAGGCGATCGAAGCCGTAGAAGGATCTCCGCTGCAGGTCAGGATCGCCAGGACCGCGAAGGAAATGGCGCTGACATCGATGGAGGAGGAGACAAAGGGGAGAAAGCTGCGATACCCCCGCCGATTCAAATAGGTGAATACGCCGAATGAGTAGAGCACGGCCAAGCCCATGATGGTCAGGTACAGGTACTCCAGCGCGGTTCCATGGAAGGTATTGGTAACGACCTTGCAGATGAGAAACGCCGCTGCAGCGCCGGAGGCAAGGACGATGCGGACAACGGCCACGATCCGTTCGGCCTGTAACCGATTTTCCCGCATCGCGATGAGGAAGCTGTGTTCTGTCGACGCTGTACCGGTGCTCACCATGGACTGCCAGAGAGCATCATGCTAGAGATTTGGATTTCCAGTGTCAAGCAGGGCTGTTCGACTAGGATTGCTGCTGTTTCGAATCTTGAATGGGAATTTCGCCGGCCTTTTGCAGGCCTAATTTGCAGAGGATCGGTCCCACGATTTCGAAGACGATGCTGGTTGCGGTAATGGTGGTGATGATCAGGGCACCGAGCTCGGCTCCCCACGGTTCCAGGGGTGTCAAGGTCTGCTTCACTACCAGGGCAAGTCCGATGGCGACACCGGCCTGAGAGAGAATACCCAGGCCCAGGTATTTGCGGATCTTCGGCTCGACCCGGCCGACAACGGCGCCGATCCAAGCCCCTCCCATAAGCCCCGCTGCTCTACTCACAATGTAGATCACACCAACCAGCCCAAGAGCGGGAAGCAGAGCCAGGTGGAGGTTCGATCCGGCCAACACGAAGAACAGTACGAACAGCAGAGGCATAACGTCGGTCAGCTCGTCCTTGATCTTCTCGGTAAGAGCCGGTGATTGGGTGTTTACAATGACCAGACCGACTACGAGATTGGTCAGGATCAAAGACAGGTGCAACACCTCAGAGATGCCTACATTGATGAGGACGGTGGCGAACGTAAGGATGAACAGGTCCCTTCCCTCGGCCAGCCTGCGGGCCAACAGGCGATAGGCAACGGCTACCACTGCACCGATCAAACAACTCAGACCGATCTCCAACAAAGGGGTAACGATCAACCGCCACAACGCTTCCGGCGCCTCGCCGTGTTGGTGCAACAGCAGGCTGCGGGCAATGGCAAAGGCGAAACCGAAGATGATGATTGCCAGTCCGTCATCAAAGCCGACCACTGCATAGAGCGCATTAGTCAGATTTCCCCTTGCCCTGAACTCCTGTATAACGGCTACTGTTCCGGCCGGCGCACTGGCCGGAGCCAGTGAGCCGAAAATCAGTGCCAGAGCAAGGTTGCGGGTCAGGAGAAACACCGCCGCCGTGACCACGGCGAAAGCCAGGAAGGATTCGGCGATGATGATGAGAATGATACCGAGCCCTTGCCTTTTCAGTGCGGAGAAGCTGAGCTCCAGACCGATACTGACGGCCACGAAACCCAGGGCGATCTCTGTGATGAAGCCGATTGACGCTTGCAGCTCCTCCCCGAGCAGACCCAGCACCGAGGGGCCCAGCAAGACACCGACAAGCATGAATCCTATAATCGAGGGTAGACGCACATAGCGCATGGATTTGCCCAGGTAGAACCCGGCCAGGGTGATGATGCCGACAACCAGCAGCACCGGAACGGGGAGGGCGTGGAAGAAACCCTGAACTGTCTGCAACACGGCTGACTCCGGCGCGCCTTAGAATTCGAGGGAACCGCTGGAGTAGAACAACTCCTGAACGGCGATCAAAAC
>Ga0315552_1000743_pt1 | contig 20268 bp, 16 predicted proteins | sample SalMarSW160170MG_2_FD_203102 | JGI IMG/M metagenome (GOLD analysis project Ga0315552, IMG submission 203102) | Salt marsh sediment microbial communities from the Plum Island Ecosystem LTER, Massachusetts, United States - Salt Marsh Sediment SW1601-70 ...
GGTCTCCGACCATTCGGTCAAGGGACTGCGGGCGATAGCGCGTGTACGCGACCTGGTAAAAGAACTGAAGCTCGCGGCAGGAAGAGAATCCGTAATCATCAACCGGGTCCCCGGCGAAATCGACCCACTGCTCAAAGAGGAAATGGAAAAGCTGGGCATCGTGCCCGCGGCCATCATCCCGGATGATGAAGAGATGCAAAGGTACGACCTGGAGCAGAAACCGCTGTTTTCCCTGCCGGACACCAGCAGATCGGTAGCGGCAGTGAACGACCTGATGGACAGGCTATTAAAAACCACAAATGTCGAGATGAAAAGGGGGTAAATCTATGACAGCACAACTTATCAAAGGCGCCGAGGTTGCCAGGCAAATCCGTGAAGAATTGAAACAGGAAATTGCCGACCTCAAGGCCAAACATAACATAGTGCCGGGCCTGGTTACCGTCCTTGTAGGCGCCGACCCCGCCTCACAGGTCTATGTAGGCGCTAAAGAGAAAACATCGCAAGAGCTGGGCATCTACTCGGAGAGATACGACCTCCCGGCGGATACCTCCCAGGCAGACCTGTTGAAAATGATTGACAAGCTCAATAAAGACCCTAAAATAAACGGCATACTGGTACAGCTACCGCTCCCCAAGGGTTTGAACGAGGAGGAAGTCCTCTACGCCATCGACCCCAGGAAGGACGTCGACGGCTTCCACCCGGTGAACGTAGGCAAGCTGATGATAGGCGAGCCGGACTACCTGCCCTGCACCCCCGCCGGCATTCAGCAGCTGCTTATCCGCTCCGGCACGCAGATTGAAGGCGCCGAGGTAGTCGTCGTCGGCCGGAGCAACATCGTCGGCAAACCCATCGCCAACATGCTCCTGCAAAAAGCAGACGGAGCTAACGCCACGGTAACCGTCTGCCATACCCGGACGAAAGACATAGCCTTCCACACCAGGAGGGCCGATATCCTCATAGTGGCAGCGGGGAAACCCAAGGCCGTCACCGGGGATATGGTCAAGGAAGGTGTCGTCGTTATTGACGTCGGCGTCAACCAGGTCGGCACAACAGCCGAAGGCAAGAGAATCCTGGAAGGCGATGTCGATTTTGAAAGCGTCAGCGCCAAGGCTAAAGCCATCACCCCGGTTCCCGGAGGTGTTGGCCCCATGACGATTACCATGCTTATGATGAATACGGTCAGAGCCGCCAAGGTAGCGGCCGGCCTCACATAATAAAGGAGGAAGGAACATGGACTATAAGACCGTAAAAAAGGAAGCGCCCGGCCGGGGAGAGGTGGAGGTACTGGCGGAGACCTACGAGCCGGATACGCCGGTGGGGGAAGATGCCGGAAAATGGCGTCAGAAACTGGAAAGCCGGGAAGATAAACTGAAATACCTTGAATCCGGCGAACGATACTGGTACAGTGACGATTGGTTTGGCAGCGAAAAAAGGAAGAATCCGGCCTGAACAAAGGAGGCAAAATGGCATTTGAGATTCCAAAGACGGCATACAGCGGTAAAATAAAGGAAATGGCCCTGGGAAAGGGCGACAAAGCGGTAACCGTGGGCGGTGAATCAGCCTATCCGTTCTATCTTTTCGAAGGCGAAATGCCCAACCTGCCCAAGATAGCCATGGATATCTACGATTCTCCTCCCGACGAGTGGCCGGAAGCTATTTTAGAGCCTTTCGCCGGCGTTACCGACGACCCGGTAGCCTGGGCGCAGAAGTGCATCAACGACTATGGGGCAGAGATGATATGCCTGCAAATGGTCAGCACCGATCCTAACGGGATGAACCGCCCGGCTGACGAAGCAGCTCAAATAGTTAAAACAGTGGCCGACGCCATCGATGTCCCGCTGATTGTCTGGGGTACGGCCAATCACGATAAAGACACCGAGGTCTTGAGAGCCGTCGCCGAGGCTATCCAGGACAAGAGCCTGATTCTGGGACCGCTCGAAGAGGGCGACTACAAGAAAATCGGCGCGGCCGCCATCGGCTACAAGCATACCGTGGTTGCCTCAACACCCATAGACATCAACCTGGCCAAGCAGCTTAATATCCTGCTGGGCAATCTCGGTGTTCCCGATAATTCGCTCATCATAGACCCCACCGTTAGCTGCATCGGCTACGGCATTGAGTACTGCTATTCAGTCATGGAAAGAATGAGGATGGCAGCGTTAACGCAACAGGATGAAAAGCTCCAGTTCCCTATTATCTGCAACATAGCTAAGGAAGCCTGGAAGACCAAAGAGGCTAAAATATCCGAGGCGGAAGACCCCAGCATGGGAGACGCCAGGAAACGAGGTATCCTGCTGGAAGCCATGTCGGCCATGGTCCTGCTTCTGGCTGGAGGCGACGTATTAATTATGAGACACCCCGAAGCGATAAAACTGGTCAGAGAAATGATGGCTGACCTGACTGCTAAATAAGTGAGGTGAAAATTAATGGCAGAAGAAGAAAAGACAACTAAGAGCATCGATAAAGCAAGCCTGGAACTAATAGAGAAAGCAGCCAAAGACGGGGTTAATACCGTCTTTGACAGGGCTGACTCGATGAAGCCTTGTCCCATAGGTTCCGTGGGAAGCTGCTGTAAGAACTGCGGAATGGGGCCCTGCCGGGTACCCCTGCCCAAAGGCAAGGAGGAAACCCCGGAGGAAAAATTGAAGAGACGGGGCGTCTGCGGCGCTACCGCCGAGACCATTGCCGCCCGTAACTTCATCCGTATGATTGCCGGCGGCGCCTCCGCCCACTCCGACCACGGCCGGGGCGTAGCCGAACTCTTCCTGGCGGTGGCCAAAGGAGAAGCACCGGGCTACGAGATAAAGGACGAACAGAAGCTGCTGCAGCTGGCCTTGGACTGGGGCATAGAAATCGGCGACCGCAGCAATAACGAAATAGCCGTCGATATCGGTGAAAAGGCCCTGGCTGAATTCGGCAAGCAGGAGGGCGAGCTTATCACCTTGAGAAAGGCACCGCTAAAGCGCCAGGAACTATGGCGCGAGAGGGGCATCGCCCCGCGGGGCATAGACCGTGAAATAGTGGAGATAATGCACCGCACCCATATCGGGGTCGACCAGGACTATAAAAACCTGCTCAAGCAGGGTATCCGGGCATCTATCGCGGATGGCTGGGGCGGCAGCATGATTGCCACCGAGCTTCAGGACATCCTCTTCGGCACCCCGGCGCCGATACTGGGTAAGGCAAACCTGGGAGTGCTCAATGAAAAAGAGGTGAACATCATCATTCACGGCCATGAGCCGCTGCTATCCGAGATGATTGTCGCCGCCGCCCGGGAACCGGAGATGCTGGAGCTGGCCAAGTCCAAGGGGGCCGAAGGAATAAACCTGTCCGGCATGTGCTGCACCGCTAACGAGATATTAATGCGCCACGGAGTGGCTATCGCCGGGAATTTCCTCCAGCAGGAACTGGCCATAGTAACCGGAGTAGTCGACGCTATGGTAGTGGATGTGCAGTGCATCATGCAGTCCATCCAGACCGTAGCCGAGTGCTACCATACCAAGATTGTCACCACCACCCCCAAGGCTAAAATCCCCGGGGCTACCCATATTGAGTTCGACGAGCACGACGCCATAAAGTCGGCACGGGAAATAGTCAAGACAGCCATCGAGAACTTCCCCAATCGCAAGGGAAATACTTACGTTCCCGATGAGAAATGCGACCAGATTGCCGGTTTCAGCCATGAGACTATCAACTACCTGCTGGGCGGCATGTTCCGTGCCTCTTACCGCCCGCTGAACGATAATATCATCAACGGCAGGATTCGCGGCGTGGCCGGCGTCGTCGGCTGTAATAACGCCCGGGTCAAGCACAATGAGGGTCATGTCATCATGGTAAAGGAACTGATAAAGAATGACGTGCTGGTGATTACCACCGGCTGCAATGCCATTGCCTGTGCCGAAGCCGGACTCATGATCCCCGAAGCCGCTGCCAAGTATTGCGGCGAGGGACTGGCTGAAGTCTGTGAGACCGTCGGCATTCCTCCGGTACTGCACATGGGCTCCTGTGTGGACAACAGCCGTATTCTGATTGCCGCCACCGCTATGGTTAAAGACGGCGGCCTGGGCGATGATATCAGCGACCTGCCCGTCGCGGGTGCGGCGCCGGAGTGGATGAGCGAGAAAGCCATCTCCATCGGCCAGTACTTTGTCGCTTCGGGCGTATACACCGTGTTCGGCGTGACCTGGCCTACCACAGGCAGCAAAGATGTAACCGATTACCTGTTCAAAGACATGGAAGAAATGCTGGGCGGTATGTGGGACTTTGAACCGGACCCGATTCAAGCCGCCCACAAGATGATTGCCCATATCGATAAGAAGCGCAAGGCGCTGGGCATCGATAAGGCCAGAGAAAGAGTACTCTACGATATGGAAATGAGGCGCGAGCTGGAAGGTTAGGCTTCCGACGTCGCTAATATAAGGAGGTTATGAGGATATGTCCAAGATAATTGCATCAGCAGCCATCAGGGGTGCCCACAAGATTGTAGACCAGGCTGAAAAGAAGTGGCAGGAGGCTATGGATAAATGGGGAGCCAAGGAACCGGTCGGCTTTCCCAACACCGCCTATTACCTGCCGATTATCTACGGGATTTTAGGTATGAAGGTTGAAAAACTCGGTGACATGGAAGCAGTGCTGAAGAAATGCAAAGCCCTGCTGCCGCCACCGGTTAAGGCAGTACACCACCTGCCCTACCTGGGACCCGCTCTTGATGCCGGCATGATTACATTCTGGGCGGAAGAACTCATTGAAACCATAAAATACCTGGAGAACGCCGATAACTACGTCAGAGGAGAGGACGTTACCGACAGCAACATCTGGCTCGGCGCCGCTGATGATGTCATCATGAGGAAGAGAGGCGTGGAGTTTGTCGACGGCACCGCGCCCGGCTTTGCCGCCATACTGGGTGCCGCACCGACTCCGGAGATAGCCAAGGACATCGCCGAGGAACTCCAGAAGAAGAACCTCTACGTATTCATGGCCGGCAGCCACAACGGCGAGAAGTTTGCCGAACAACTGGTAAAGGCCGGCGTCCAGATAGGCTGGGGGACCCGCCTGGTCTCCTTCGGCCCTGATACCAGTGCCGCGGTTTTTGCCCTGGGCTTTGCCACCAGGGCGGCCATGTCATTCGGCGGCATTGAGGCCGGTGATTACCGGAAAATCCTCATCTATAATAAAGACCGTATCTTCGCCTTCGCCATGACCATGGGCGATGTTACCGAAGAATGGTATGCCAACGGCGCCGGGGCGGTTAACTGGGGCTTCCCGGTGATTGCGGATACCCCGATACCGGAAATTCTGCCCACGGGAGTCTGCACTTACGAACACGTCGTGGGCAATATCCCACACGATGAAATCGTATCAAAGGCAATTGAAGTTAGAGGGCTGAAAGTCACCGTTACCGAGGTGCCCATACCGGTCGCCTTCGGGCCTGCCTTCGAGGGTGAGAGAGTCCGCGGCGACGATATCTACCTGGAGGCCGGCGGCGGCCGCACCCACATGGTGGAATGGGTCACCAGCAAGCGCATGGAAGAGGTGGAAGACGGCAAGGTAGAGGTAATCGGCCCGGAACTGTCCGATATCGAAGCCGGTTCCAGACTGCCCATGGCTATAGCCGTAGAGGTAGCCGGCCGCGAGATGCAGGACGACTACGAGCCTATCCTGGAGCGGCAGATTCACCACCTCATCAACTACGCCCAGGGTGTTATGCATATCGGCCAGAGAGATATAGCCTGGATCCGCGTGGCCAAACAGGCCGTGGAAAAAGGCTTTAAGCTTGAGGATATCGGCAAGCTTCTCCACGCCAAGCTGCACCAGGACTTCGGCCGTATCTTCGATAAGATACAGGTGAAAATCTACACTAAAGACGAGGACGTCAACAATATATTGGAGAAGGCAAGGGAAGTTTACCATACCAGAGATATCCGCATCGAAGGTATGACCGACGAGACCACGGAAACTTACTACTCCTGCACGCTTTGCCAGTCCTTTGCTCCCAGCCATGTCTGCGTCATCAGCCCGGAAAGAACCGGACTGTGCGGCTCCTACAACTGGATGGACTGCAAGGCGGCCTACGAAATTAATCCTACCGGCCCCAACCAGCCGGTGCCCAAGGGTGATACTATAGACGCCAAGCTGGGACAGTGGAAGGGCGTTAACGAGTTCGTCCTCCAGGCTTCCCGCGGCAAGATAGACCACTATAACTTCTACAGCATCGTCAACGACCCTATGACTACCTGCGGCTGCTGCGAGGCAATCGCCGCCGTTCTGCCCATGTGCAATGGCGTCATGACGGTAAACCGCGATTACATCGGCGAGACGCCCTGCGGCATGAAATTCACCACCCTGGCCGGGACCATCGGGGGAGGCTTAAGCACCCCCGGCTTCGTGGGACACGGCAAGTACAACATCACCCAGAGAAAGTTCCTCGCCGCCGAGGGCGGTTTATTGAGGATGGTCTGGATGCCCAAGATACTCAAGGAGGAGATAGCGGAACGGTTCAATAAAAGGGCTGAAGAACTCGGCGTGCCCGACCTGCTCGATAAGATAGCCGATGAGACGGTTGGAATAACCGAGGACGCGATTCTTCCCTTCCTGCAGGAAAAAGGACATCCCGCCCTGACCATGGACCCGATATTGGGCTAGGAAAAGAATAATAAATTCTCTATGACCTGTAAATACGGGAGTAATGACCGCTAACTCCGTAACGGGTCAGGAAAGGGGAAAAGAGATATGGCACTAACCGGAATAGAAATCTTCAAACTGCTACCCAAGACCAACTGCGGAGACTGCGGCGTACCTACCTGTCTTGCCTTTGCCATGAACCTCGCGGCAGGCAAAGCAGAGCTAAGCGCCTGCCCCCATGTCTCCGATGAGGCCAAAGAGAAACTATCGGAGGCTTCGGCACCACCCATCTTACCGGTTACCATCGGCACCGGCGATAAAGCCCTGAAAATCGGCGGCGAAACGGTCATGTTCCGCCACGAAAAGAGGTTTGAAAACCCGGCGGGTATCGCTATTCTCATCAGTGACACCATGCCCGATGCCGAGGTGGACGCCCGTCTGAAGAAATCAAAGGAACTCATTTATGAAAGGGTCGGCCTCTCGCTGGAAACCAACCTCGTCGCTCTTAAGGCAGAATCGGGGGATGCTGCCAAATTTGCCGCCCTGGCGGGTAAGGTAAAGGCCAACAGCGATGCCAGCATCATCCTGATAAGCGATAAACCCGATGTCCTTGCCGAGGGTTTGAAGGCATGCGCCGACAGGAAGCCGCTGCTTTACGCAGCCACCAAAGACAACGCTGATGCCGTGGCCGCCCTGGCCAAGGAGAACGGTTGCGCGGTAACCGCCAAAGCCGAGGGACTGGAAGAGCTTGTCGCCCTGACCGAGAAACTGACCGCGGCCGGACTTAAAAATATCGTGATTGATTCCGGCTCCAGGGCAGTGCGCCAATCGCTGGAAGACCAGATAGTCATCCGGAGCGCCGCCCTCAATAAGAAGTTCCGCCCCCTGGGCTACCCCACCATCGTCTTCCCCTGCGAGATGACCGATAATCCCATGAAAGAAGCCATGCTTGCTTCCATGTTCATCGCCAAGTACGCCGGCATCATCGTCCTATCCGATTTCAGCGGAGAAAGCCTGTTCCCGCTGCTGGTGGAAAGGCTGAACATCTACACCGACCCGCAGCGACCGCTGGCTACTACCGAGGGGATTTACGAGATCAACAACCCGGATGAAAATTCGCCGTTAATGGTTACCTCCAACTTCTCGCTGACCTACTTCATCGTCTCCGGTGAAATAGAAAACAGCAAAGTGCCCAGCTACCTGTACGTAAAGGATACCGAGGGACTCTCGGTCATGACTTCCTGGGCAGCCGGCAAGTTCTCCGCGGATATCATCGGCCCGGCTATCAAGAAGAGCGCCATCGAGGATAAGATCAAGCACCACAAGCTCATCATCCCGGGGTACATCGCCGCCGAGAGCGGCGGCCTGGAAGAAGAACTGCCCGGCTGGGAAATATTGGTCGGTCCCAGAGAAGGGTCCCACATCCCGGGTTATCTTAAAGATTGGAAGCCCTAAGGACAAAATTAAGGAGGCAAGATGATCCTTATCGGGGAAAACTTAAACGTTATATCACAAACCCTCGGCCCGGCCCTGAAGGACAAGAATGCAGGCCCGATTGAAGAGATGGCCAGGGCGGAAACAGCGGCCGGCATAGACCTGATTGACCTTAATATCGGCCCCGCCCGCAGGGGCGGCGACGAGCTTATGTCATGGGTGGTAAATACGGTACAGGCAGTCACCGATAAGATGCTTTCCCTGGACACCACCAATCTGGATGCCATGGAAGCCGGGCTGGGTGTCCGCAAGGGCCCGGTGTTAATCAACTCGGTCTCGCTGCAGACCAGCCGTATCGATAGAGGGCTGGAACTGGCCAATAAGTTTAATGCCGATGTTATCGGCCTGCTGTGGAGTAACGATGGCATGCCGCGCGACGTTAACGAGAGGGCAATGCATACCGTCGACTTTGTTTATAAAGCCAACGAGGCGGGCGTACCCAACGAAAGGATATGGATTGACCCCATTGCCAGCCCGGTATCGGTGGAAATCAACCAGGTCAAGGCCTGCGTGGAGTTCATGGCCATGCTGGGAGAAATAGCCCCCGGCTGCAAGTCCACGGTTGGTCTTTCCAATATTTCCAACGGCGCGCCCGATAAGCTAAGATGCTGGCTGAACCGCACCTACCTGATAATGCTGATGCGCTACGGCCTTTACTCGGCCATCGTAGATGCGTTCGATAAAGACCTCATGGCCATAGCCCGCGGTGAAAGACAGGATATCGTAGAGCTGGTGCACAAAATGATGGACGGGGAGCAGCCTGATATCTCCTCCCTGCCTCAAGAGATGGCAAATTACGCCAAGTCAGCCAGGGTATTGATGGGAGAGTCACTCTATTCCGCATCGTGGCTTGAAGTATAGGTTCCCGCTGCTCGTCAACAGCTAACCGGAAAAACGGAATAAGGCGGCTCTATCAATAAAAGAAACGTGCAGATATGACAAGGGAACGCCTGACAGTACCGGAACAGAATGTACGTGAATATGCTCATGAGCTAGCTTACAAGCTCGCCTGCGAGCAACTGGCTGGTATTACCGACATTGAAGAGCAGTGCCGGAAAGCCGGCGCCGAATACATATCCTCCCAAAAAGCCGCCATCATCGAGCATCTACGGACGTATTATCGAATCGGCTCCCCCCAAGGCGATGTAGCACTCGTTAATAGCGAGGACGCCGTACCTATAAAAGATAAAATCCTGATACTTGACTATTTTACGCGTGCCGGGGGAACCCCGCTAACCGGTAAGTTGATAACCTACAAAGAGCTGCACGACGGCATCAACTACTTTCCCACGTTTTCCAAGAGGACCATCCAGCCGCTGGTGACTTATTTCGGTGATGCTCCCGAGCAGCTGTTGAAAACCGCCGCAAGCCTGGGCGGGCGTAAGGCCGATTGCGGTGATGCCGCCGTAACGTTCGATGCCTTTCCCCGCGTAACAGTAACTCTCGCCCTGTGGAAGGGCGACCAAGAGTTCCCGCCGGAAGGCAGCATACTGTTCGACAGCACCGTTTCCGACTACCTTACCAACGACGATATACACACGCTCTGCGAAAAAATTATCTGGAGATTGGTCAGACTTCTTAAAACTGGAGGTGATACCCCTGGCAAAAGATAATTTAACCAAAGCGGACGTCCAGGATAAATTAGAGGAAATCTTCTCGCGTTATAAAGGAGAGAAGCAGGAGCTTATACCCATCCTGCAGGAAACACAGGCGCAATTCCGCTATCTGCCGGCGGCGGCCATGCGGGAAATCGCCAGATTTTTACGCATGGCGGAAAGCACCATATACGGAGTCAGCACCTTCTACGCGCAGTTTAAACTGACGCCTCTGGGCAAAAAGGTAATTAGGGTCTGCCGCGGCACGGCCTGTCACGTACGCGGCTCCGCCAAGGTCCTGGCTGAAATTGAAAAACAGCTCGGACTCAAAGCCGGGGAGACTACGGAAGACTTAGAATACACACTGGAGACTGTCGCCTGCATCGGCGCCTGCGCCCTGGCGCCGACGATGACGATAGATAGTGAGACTTACGGCAAGATGACGACCAAGAAAGTTGCGGAGGTTTTAGGTGTCAGAAGCAAAGCCGAGTAATGGAAATAAGCAGCGAACGATATTTATCTGCCAGGGAACGGGCTGCGTATCAGGCAAGTCATTTGAATTAACGGAAGCCCTGAAGAAAGCCATCGAGGAGCTGGGTTTGCAGGGCGTAAATGTAGATTTTACGGGCTGCCACGGTTTCTGCGAGCAGGGGCCGGTGGCTATCGTCGAGCCGGAAGGCATCTTCTATGCCCAGGTTACCGTGGCCGACGCCCGGGAAATAGTAGAGTCCCACCTGCGGGACGGTAAACCGGTCGAACGTCTTTTCTATAAAGACCCGGTAAGCGGCGAGGCCATCCCCTATCATAAAGACATTAAATTTTACAGCATGCAGCAGCGCATCATCCTGCGCAACTGCGGGCGACTTAACCCTGAAAGAATCGAGGACTACATGGCCACCGGAGGCTATGAGTCTCTGAAAAAGTGCCTGAAAGAAATGACCCCGGAGGAGGTCATCGACGAGATAAAGCGCTCCGGCCTGCGGGGACGCGGCGGCGCCGGCTTCCCCACCGGAATGAAATGGGAGTTCTGCCGCAATGCCACCGGCGAACCGAAATACATGATATGCAACGCCGACGAAGGCGACCCCGGGGCTTTCATGGACCGCAGCACTATGGAAGGCGACCCCCATACCGTCATCGAGGGTATGACCATAGCCGCCTACGCCATCGGCGCCTCGGAGGGCTATATCTATATCCGTGCGGAATACCCGCTGGCCGTTAAACGCGTACGTCTGGCCATCCGGCAGGCCGAGGAAAAAGGATTTCTCGGCGATAATATACATGGTTCCGATTTCAGCCTGCATATGCATGTCAAGGAAGGCGCCGGCGCTTTCGTCTGCGGTGAAGAGACAGCGCTTATGGCGTCTATCGAAGGCAAGCGGGGCATGCCCCGCTCCCGTCCACCCTTCCCGGCAACCTCCGGACTATGGGGAAAACCAAGCAATATCAATAATGTGAAATCGCTGGCCACCGTGCCGGTTATTATAGCCAAAGGCGCCGACTGGTATGCCGCCACCGGCACCGAGAGAAGTAAAGGGACGTGCGTCTTCGCCCTAACAGGCAAAATCGCCAACAGCGGTCTTATCGAAGTGCCTATGGGTATTCCCCTCCGTAAAATCATCTATGAAATCGGCGGGGGCATCCCCGGAGGCAAGAAATTCAAAGCCGTCCAGACCGGCGGGCCCTCCGGCGGCTGCCTGCCGGAAAGCTACCTCGACCAGCCGGTCGACTACGAATCACTGGCCGCCGCCGGCTCTATGATGGGCTCCGGCGGCATGGTCGTCATGGACGAGGAGACCTGCATGGTAGATGTCGCCCGCTATTTCCTCTCCTTTACCCAGGCAGAGTCCTGCGGCAAGTGCGTCCCCTGCCGTATCGGCACCAAGCAGATGCTGGATATCCTGGAGAGAATCTGCCGGGGCGAGGGTAAACCGGACGACATCGACCTGCTCCAGCAACTGGGCGAGAACATTAAAGCCGGGTCACTCTGTCAGCTGGGACAGACGGCTCCCAATCCCGTCCTGACCACCCTGCGCTATTTCCGCGAGGAATATGAAGCACATATCAACGAGAAACGGTGCCCGGCGCTATCCTGTACCAAACTGATTTCATTTTATATACTGCCGGATAAATGCCAGGGTTGCGGCATCTGCGCGCGTAACTGCCCGTCGGAATGCATTATCGGCGATAAGAGAATGGTGCACGTTATCGACCAGGATAAATGCGTCAGGTGCGGCACCTGCCTTGAAGTCTGCCCGGAGAGATTCGGCGCCGTGGTCAAGGTATCCGCGGAAGAGGTGGACGTACCGAGCGAGCCGATACCGGTAAAGGAGAAACCGAAAGCCGCGGCAGCATCCCCGGGAGAGTAAACTCATAATGGATAAAATTACTCTAACCATCAACGGGCAGGAAGTCAAAGCGACCAGAGGCATGACCGTGCTCGAAGCCGCGCAGTCGGCTGATATCTATATCCCCACCCTCTGCCACTATCCCGACCTCGACCCGTACGGGGGCTGCCGACTCTGCATCGTAGAGATTGAAAAAATGCGCGGTCTGCCCACCTCCTGTACGACCCCCGCCACCGATGGAATGGTCGTCACTACGGAATCGGAGGCCATCAACGAAGTACGCCGCGCCTCTCTGGAGCTAATACTCTCCACCCACCCCTGCGACTGCCTGGAGTGCCACCGACGGGAGCGCTGCGGCCCGTACGATATCTGCCTGCGGCATGTCGCCGTGACCGACCGCTGTGTAGTCTGTCCATCCAATAACAACTGCGAATTGCAGAATGTGGTCGACTACATCGGCGTCCACGAGCTGCGCATCCCCCGGGATACCGAACCCCGGACTATTGATACCAGCAACCCGTTCTTCGACCTCGACCGCAACCGCTGCATTCTCTGCGCCCGCTGCGTGCGCGCCTGCCAGGAGATAACCGGCGTCGGCGCTATCGATATGGCCCATCGCGGGTACAGTATGAAAGTAGCCACCTTCGGCGATATGCCCCTGATGGAATCGATTTGCCGTTCCTGCGGCGAGTGCATGGTACGCTGTCCGGTGGGCGCTATCACACCCAAGGAAACCGCGAGACCGGAACGCGAGGTCAAGACCGTCTGCCCTTACTGCGGCGTCGGCTGCTCGATGTACCTGGGCGTCAAAGATAACGCCATTACCGGCGTCCGCGGTGACGAATACGGCCCGGCCAATCAGGGTCGACTCTGCGTGAAGGGCCGCTTCGGCATTGCCGAGTTCGTCAATCACCGCGAACGGCTGACCGCGCCCCTTATCAGGAAGAATGGCCGGCTGGTAGAAGCTTCCTGGGACGAGGCACTCGAACTGGTCGCCGGTAAGCTGAAAAATTACCGCGGCGACGAAGTGGCGGTAATATCCTCCGCCAAGAGCACCAACGAGGACAACTATGTCATGCAGAAGTTCGCCCGGGCGGTGCTGCGCACCAACAACATAGACCACTGCGCCCGCCTCTGACATGCCCCCACCGTGGCCGGTCTGGTCACAACCTTCGGAAGCGGGGCCTCGACCAATTCCCTGAAAGACCTCAACGACGCCGGGTGCATCATAGCCATCGGCACCAACACCACCGAAGCCCACCCGATAATCGGTATGAATATCCGCAGGGCGGTCCGCAAAGGCACCAGACTAATCGTGGCCAATCCCCTGGAAATCCCTCTGGCGCGCGACGCCGATGTCTGGCTGCAACACCGCGCCGGCACGGACGTAGTCCTGCTGATGGGCATGATGAAAGTAATCGTAGATGAAGGCCTGATGGACACCACATTCATCGAGGAAAGGTGTGAGAACTACGATTTCTTCAAGGACTCGCTCAATAATTACCCGCTGAACCTCGTAGAGAACATCACCGGCGTGCCCGGCGAGAAAGTAGCCGGGGCCGCCCGCCTTTACGCCGGCAACAGCCCGGCATCCATCCTTTACACGATGGGCATCACCCAGCATACTCACGGCACGGATAATGTTATCGCCGTGGCCAACCTGGCCATGCTTACCGGCAATGTCGGCAAGCCCGGCGCCGGCGTCAACCCGCTGCGGGGACAAAATAACGTACAGGGTGCCTGCGACGTCGGAGCCCTGCCCAATGTCTTCCCCGGCTACCAGGCCGTAGGCAACGAAATCCTCAAGGAGAAATTCGAGGCGGCCTGGGGCGTCAGTCTTAACCCGACGCCCGGCAAGACTCTTACCGAGATTATGCCGCTGGCCCACGAAGGCAAGGTCAAGGCAATGTACCTCATGGGCGAGAACCCTTCTTTAAGCGACCCGGATGCCAGCCATGTCCGGGAGGCGATGCAGCGGCTGGAATTCTTCGTGGTGCAGGATATCTTCCTCAATGAGACCGCCTTGCTGGCCGATGTCGTCCTGCCGGCCTGCAGTTTTGCGGAAAAGGACGGCACCTTCACCAACACCGAGCGCCGCGTCCAGCGGGTAAGGAAAGCCATCGAACCCGTGGGTGACAGCCGTCCCGACTGGTGGATTACCTGCCGGATTGCTCAAAGCATGGGAGGCGCCGGGTTCGACTTTACACATCCGTCGCAGATTATGGAGGAGATTGCCGAAGTCACACCGAGCTACGGCGGCATCACCTACGAGCGACTTGAAAAGGAAGGCCTGCAGTGGCCCTGCCCTACCGAAGACCACCCGGGGACGGCGATACTCCACACCGAACTCTTCTCGCGCGGCAGAGGGCATTTCGTCCCGCTTGAATACCGGCCGTCCGACGAACTGCCGGACGAGGAATACCCGCTGGTGCTTACCACCAACCGCAGCCTGTTCCACTTTCATACCGGCACAATGACCCGCAAGGTCAGGGGCCTCAATACCTTCATGGGCGAGGGGCTGGTGGCGATAAATCCTAAAGACGCCGCAGACCTGGGCATTGAAGACGGCGAAATGGTGCGGGTGAGTTCACGCCGCGGCGAAGTAACCGCCAAAGCCAGCGTGACGGAGTCCGTGCCGCCCGGAACGGTCGCCATGACCTTCCATTTTGCGGAAACCCCCACCAACGAGCTGACCAACCCCGCCCTCGACCCCATATCCAAGATACCGGAGTATAAAGTAGCCGCGATAAGAGTAAAAAAAATAGGGCGGGCGGCGGTAAAGGCGGTCTGATAGAGATTATCCCTCCTCCTGTAAGAGCCTCTGCGCCGTGATGGCGGCGATGGCGCCATCGCCGACCGCCGTGACGACCTGCCGCGGCGAGCCGCTCCTGATGTCCCCCGCCGCCATGATGTAAGGAGCTTCCGTCTGCATCCTCCCGTTGACGATTATCTGGCCGTGGTCGTCCAGCGGTATGATGCCGTCGAGGTAGTCCGTATTAGGCTCCAGGCCAATGTGTACCAGGACGCCGTCCACACTAAGAGTCTCTTTCTTGCCTTCAGCACCCTTTAGTTCTATCGCCTCTACCCTATCTTTGCCAGTAATAGCCTCGACGGTCATGCCGCAGCGTACTTCTATTTTGGGGTCGGCGTTGAGCCTGTCGCAGAGCACCGCCGTGGCGGTGAGTTCCGGCATGGCTTCGATGATAATCACCTTCGAGGCGATTTTCGCCATGTAAAGGGCCTCGGTAACGCCGGCATCCCCTCCACCGCACACCGCCACCACCCGGTCGGCGTAATGACCGCCGTCGCAGAAGGCGCATTCAAAGACACCCTTTCCCGCCAGTTCCGCCTCGCCGGGGACGCCAAGCTTTTTATTCTTAGAACCCCCGGTAAAAATCACGACATTGGTGGTATACCCCTGGCCGTTGGCGCACCCTACCCAGCGGGTGCCGGAGAAAAGCTCCAGGCCGGTGACATCCCCGGACTCCGTTTCCAGTCCGTACTTCTTAGCCTGTTCGACCATCTCCGCAGCTAACTTAGCGCCGGAAACACCTTCGGTAAAGCCGGGGTAGTTCTCGATAAGCTCAATATTGCGTATGTAACCGCCGACGGTCTCTTTTTCCAGCAGGAGCGTCCGCCGGTTGGCCCTGCTTAAGTAAAGTCCGGCCGTCAGCCCCGCCGGCCCACCCCCTGCGATGACGACATCCCAGTCAAACATACAAAATATCCCCTAAAAGTATCTTTATAGAGCCGGATTAAAATCAGGGCAGCCCGGTGCCGGGAACCTCCACCTCAACCATCTCTATGCGACCGCTCATTCTGGCTCTGGCCTCATCGGGATAGCTCGTTCCCGCCGTCATAATAAACAGCGTGCGGCGTTCCGGGCCGCCGAGCATGCAGGCATAAGCCACGTCGGAAGTCTCTATGCGGTCCGTCACCTCGCCGCCCTCGCGCACGCGGAGGACCTGGCTGGCGGACGAGTCCGCGACCCATACGGCATTTTCAGCGTCGAGGCAAATCCCGTCGGGCATTACATTCGCGGCAGTCCAGCTGGCGTGGTCGGCCGGCGAGATAATTCCGGCAGGATACGCCTCGCCGAGCTTTGCCCAGACCCGCCGTCCCGTGAGAGAGCCGTCGGCCTCGATATCGAAGGCCGTAAGACGGGAGCCCATTGATTCAGCGACTATCAGCGTGCGTCCGTCAGGGGTTATGACAGACCCGTTCGGGAAATACATATCATCGGCAGCGACATTCGTCTCTCCGTCCGGCGTTACCATGATTATGCAGGCCGGCACAAAGGACTGCCCTTCAAATATATTGAAGCCAAAATGTCCGATATATGCCCGCCCGGAATTATCCACTACCATGTCGTTGCAGTAGCCGGAGGCAAGCCCGCTCAAGTCAACCACTTCATTCAGTCCGCCGGCGTCTAGTCTCAACAGGCGCCGGTCGGTCATCGAGACCACCAGCAAACGCCCGTCGGGGAGCCACCCCAGCCCCGAAGGCATGCCCGGCACTTCTGCAATTGTGTCGGCCTTGCCATCGAGGTCGACGGTCATCACCCGATTTGTATGGAAATCAGAAAACCAGAGTTTACTATCGTGCCAGCGCGGGCCTTCCCCGAACGTTAACCCCTCCAGGAGCACTTTCGTCTTAAGCGTCATGAAAATTCCCTCTTTCCGGCGGGGTGTCTTTATTATTCCACTGTAATTTCCGCCAGCCTCTGGAGCACTTCTTCCATGGCGTCCCACTCCTCGCCGAACCCGGCCCAGTCGCCCAACTTGAGGTTTTCCCGGGCTTTCTCATAGTGCTGGCGCGCTTCCGCCACCAGTGAAGCAATTTCCGCATCTGCCGGTGTTTCCGGTTCTACCGGCTCCGGCGGTGCAGTCGGCTCCGTTGGTTCTGAAGGCACCGGCGGCCCGGGAACAGGTTCCGGCAGCGGCGCCTCCGCGCCGAAGACAGCCTCGATGCTTTTCATCAAGTTAGTCTCCATGGCTATCTTCTCCCCGACCGCCACGATGACGCGTTTCAGCTCGGGGAGTCCCCCGGCATCCGCCTGAAGGAAGACCGGCTCCACATACAGTATGGACTTGCCTAAAGGAATCAGTAGCAGGTTGCCCCGGAGAACCCGGGAGCCACCCCGCCCCCACAGGGCCAGCTGCTCGGTGATGACGGTATCCTGTCCAATTCGGTTCTCAATCTGGCTCGGACCATCCACCCACTCACCCTTAGGGAAATAATAGGCCAGCAGCTTGCCGTAGTTATCGCCGTCGCAGTGGGCCGCCAGCCAGCCGATGGTATTGTTCTTGTTAACCGGGGTATAGGGAAGCATGAGCAGAAACTCCTCCCGCTCCCCTTCGGGCAGGCGCATGATAACATAGTAAGGCTCCATGGCCTGTTCCTGTCCGGCGTAGACCTCCTTGGGCACCGTCCAGAGGTCTTCCTTGTTATAGAATACGCGGGCATCGCGCATATGATAGCTGCGGTACATGACCGATTGTATACTGAACATGTCCTCGGGATAACGCACGTGGACGCGGAAAGCCTCCGGCATGCGGTCGGCGGAAACAAAGAGGTCGGGGAAAATGGCCTGGTAGGTGCGTATCAGGGCGTCATCCGGCTCCGTAACATAGAAGGTAACATCGCCGTTGTAGGCATCGATAACGGCTTTTACGCTATTACGGATATAGTTCAATCCGCCGCCGACCGGCTCGGAATATGGATAGCGGTCGGTGGTGGTATAGGCATCCTGAATCCAGAACAACCGGCCGTCGATAATGACCATGTAGGGGTCGCTGTCCAGCTCTAAAAACGGTGCCAGATGATGCACCCTTACGCCAATGTTGCGATAGTACAGTACCCGGCTCTCCGGCGTCAGCTCGCTGCTTAATAGTATATTAAGGTCGCCGAACTGCCAGGCATAGACAAGTCGGCGGAAGAAACCGTTCAGGCTTACGTCGCCCTCACCCTCGTAACGCCCGTAGACATTTTCGTCCCCGCGGGGATAGTCGAACTCCTGCGTGTTCGTCTTTACGATAACATAGTCGTTCGTCTTCTCCCCAAAGTATATCTGGGGACGCTCTATCTCAAAGGCGCCGACGGGCGGTATGTCTTTCAAAAAGAGACTCGGCAGTCCCTGGGTGGTTATTTCGTTGACGGGACTTAACACGACGCCGTAGCCGTGGGTAAACTGGAGCTTGCGGTTGACCCAGGTCTGCGCCTCACCGGCCAGCTTCTCGGCGGAAAGCTCGCGGGCGGAAAGCATTACCTGGCGATAGTCGCCATCGATAACGTAGCGGTCGACATCAACATCATAGAAATCGTAGTAGAGACGGATAGACTGTATCTGGTTATAGGTGTCCTTCAACGGGCGGTGGTCCCAGAGCCTGATGTTATTAATCGTCGCCTTGTTATTGGCGATATCCTGTGCGGTCAGGGACGACTCGGCGGGAAAGGCCTGCTCTTCGATACGGTTCAGGGCGTAGGCCTCGCGGGTGAACTCGATATTATATTCGATATAAGGGCCCTCCCGGACAAGCTCGCTGGGCTGCACCTGAAAGCGCTGGATTATGGCAGGGTAGATTGCCCCCACGATGATAGCCATTAATATCCATCCGGCGATTCCGTAGAGAGGCCAGCGGAATTTGCGCTTGATTACGGAGGCAAGGATAATCCCCATGACAACAACAACTACCACCAGGAGTATCCACTGGGCGGGCAGCCTGGCATGCACATCCGCGTAGCCGGGGCCAAAAACCGCGCCGTGCGCCGAGTAGACCATCTCCCAGATGCCGAGCCAGTAACCCCAGGCAAAAAGACCCAGTATAGCCATTACCAGCCCGCCGATGTGGCCCAGCACCGGACGGGAATAATCGAACTTTAACCGCTGCGCGGCAAAGTTAAAAAAGTAGGTGGCCATTACGGCCAGGAAAATAACAATCAATGCCCCCAGGAACCACCCCTTGATGAAGTTCATGTAGGGCAGGGAGAATACGTAGAAGCCGATTTCCTTATGGAAAACGGGGTCGGTGATGCCGAAGGGCTGCCAGTTAACGAATTTCAGAATAGTCTGCCAGTTCCCCTGCGCTACCATGCCGAATATCAGGGAGAGAACGGCCGTGCCGAGAATAACGTTCCACCGGATGATGCGCTGGAGTCGACTTACAATAGCCCAGGGCCAGAAATGCGCCTCCTTCTGGGGGGTAAGCCGGGTAGCCAGCACCAGGTTCCCCATGAACAGGAGGCAGAAGATTATAGCAGCTAAAAAGAAGACCAGTAACCTTGTCTTGAGGATGGTGGAGTAGACGCTGCCGTAACCCAGGCTGCTGTACCAGAGCCACTCCGTATAAAAATCCTTGGCTATGCCGGCTAGGATAAAGAGTATTATAACACCGGCCACGGCCATGATTACCCTGCCGGCTATTTTACCGCGCCGTGACGGAGGCTTATCTTCCCCGGGTTTATCCTCCGGGAACCATCGCTGCCAGTCTCTCGTAAATGAATCCAATCCAATCACCCCCCTGCTTCTATTATACCTGTCATTAACAGGATAACAGACACTTACACGACGGTCAATTTCTTGACAATGCCAAAACCGTCGTTGATAATTGGCAGGTAATTATCTTTTGCGACGAGGAGATATGATGAAAGTACAGAACTACCGTGAGGTGGCGGGGAACAAGGTCGTGCCGGGGGTCGTCATGCACGTGGTGGCCGGACCCGCCGAGGGCGCCCCGACCTTCGTGATGAGGGTTTTCGAGATAGAGCCGGGGAGCGCCACCCCCCACCATACCCACCCCTGGGAACACGAAGTCTTCGTGGTCGAGGGGCGGGGCACGCTGAAAAGCGGCGACACGGAAAAACCGCTGCAACAGGGCGACGCCGTCACGGTGCTACCCGGTGAACCGCACAGCTTCCTCAACTCCGGTAAAGACATGCTGCGCGTGATATGCGTGGTGCCGCTGGTGGACGGCAGGATGCCGGGGATGCTGGCAGGTGACTAGACTATGTGTTCCGTAAATCCGGTATATCGCCCCTTTTCTTCCTGGAAAACCGAAGAAATCGTCAAACATGCCTGTGATGCCGCCGCTAAAGGCGACCTTGAGGCTTTTAGCTACTGTCTGGCAGAACTATCGCCGAAGCACCGGAATATAGATTTAACATCATGGCTGAATATAACTGAGTTTGCATATAAGCTGGGACTGGAACCG
>Ga0315552_1000752_pt1 | contig 20159 bp, 15 predicted proteins | sample SalMarSW160170MG_2_FD_203102 | JGI IMG/M metagenome (GOLD analysis project Ga0315552, IMG submission 203102) | Salt marsh sediment microbial communities from the Plum Island Ecosystem LTER, Massachusetts, United States - Salt Marsh Sediment SW1601-70 ...
CGCTTCAATTGCATCGCGGGGAGATGAAAATGTAACTGGTTTGCCATTGATCAAAATTACACCCGCATCAGGCCGGTACAAGCCAGCCAGGATGTTCATTAAGGTGCTTTTCCCAGCTCCATTTTCTCCTAACAACGCGTGAATTTCGCCTCTTCTCAGCTCAAAGTCAACAAGATCGTTGGCTAACACACCTGGAAAGCGTTTAACGATCCCCCGCATATCCACGACCAGATCTTCGCTTTTCCTGGTATGGTCTTTATTTTCTTGGGTATTTGTCATCTGTTTGTTTAGTCATCAGCTCAATAGATCGGTTGGCCTGGTGATAAAACCATGGACTTTCAAGATATTTTGAAGTGTAGGGGCGGGCTTTCCCCACCCCTACACTTGCGGGAGGGTTCACAACCATTGAACCCTTCAAGAGAAATTTACAGGAGATTACACCCGGGGCCGATAACTCATCAGATCAAGCCCCTGGCAAGCGCCTGGTTTATCCGCCAGTTTCGGGCAATTCCGCGGTGATGCCATCTGCCCACCAGTACATGCAATAACTGCATTCCAGGCCGGGCGCCCCAGGTGGGAATTGATCCAAATCGGATTGCTGCATCTTCTCACCTGCTGGCACAATCGTTACACCCTTATTATCCACAATGGGGCCGGCGAACACGTCAAACCGGTTGAACTCGCCCTTTATCATTTTATCCAAGGTGTCTTTTACTTCCTGGATGACTTCCGGTGGTAGCTCAGACACGCCCTTGGTCATATCTTGGCCATCCATGAAGCCAAACAGGCCCAGACCGCCGCTGTCAGCATCGAAGTAATCCCAACCGACTTGATAAGTTCCATCCTTAACGCTTTTAGTGATTTCAGTGTAAACCGGACTCCAATTCCAATAAGGTGCCGTCAAGCAGCGTTCTACCTTGCAGGAACCAGACCAGTCATAGGTTATACCCCACTTGCCTTTCTCCTGGGCAACGTCAGCTACAGCCGGTGTATCCGCACCAGTAAAGACGACCTGGGCTCCTGCATCAAACAGGGAGGCTGCCGCATCCTTCTCGGTGATGGGATCATGCCACGTGTTGATCCAACGTACATCCATGGTGCACTCCGGGCAGGTCTTCTTCATACCCAGAGCGATGGCGTTACCGAGGCGTAACTCCTCAGGGACGGGGAAAGTTGCCATGTAGCCCAGCTTTGGGTTTCCATCCATCTTGGCGCGCGCCCCAGCCAGCATACCCGCCAGGTACTTCATGTCTTCCATCGCCCCGAATAGGTTGCCGAAATTGGTCCCATTGGACTTGTAACCACTGATGTGTACGTAGGTGACATCAGGGAAATCACCGGCGACTGTCTCCATCGGGTCCATATATCCAAAGGAGGTGCCGAGGATTAAGTCAAAACCCTTGCGTGAAAGGCTGCGAAAGATCTGTTCTGAGTCAGCACCCTCGGGTACGTTCTCGATGTAGGCAGTGTGTACATCTGGTACATTCTGTGCTACATATTCCAGACCTTCATAATGAGCCTGGGACCAGCCGCCATCATCGTGTGGGCCAATCAATACCATACCAATGTTGAATTTTCCCTGTTCGATTTCTGGGATCTGGAAGCCTCCCACCACTTCTGTTGGAGCTGGTGTCTCAGCCGCAGGTTGTTCAGTAGTCACGGGTGCTGTCGCCGGACTGGCACACGCGGCTGCAACCATCGAAACCAGCACCAGTAAAACCATCATCTTCCAAAATTTTTTGAGTTGCATTGGGTACTCCTCCTTGAGAGTTCAAATGTAGATCGGTTTATCTGCTGAAAGTGTATTAAGTATTTTGGTATTAAGGACAAAACCTCCTTTCCTTATCAATATAACACAGGCAAGTTTCAATTTATCCTTCATTGGGTGTGTTAAAGCATATCTATGGACTCTTTTTATGTCTAATGTCATTGTTCCTGTTTTAACAAGGTCGGATGGCATTCTTCTGTCACTTCTAGGTCCTATGGTTAGAACAAAACAATTTAAATCTGATAGTAGTTACGCAGTTCAGGGGAAAATCGGGGGTGTTTGGGCGGGCGTTGCTCGCCCAAACACCCCCATCCTCTCACCAACTGCGTAAGTCCTATCTGATTGAATCTCATTGTGAGGGTGAAGCGATCACGGCACGATCCAGGTGCCGCTTTCACCTTGAAGAGCAAGCCCAATATTCTCGGGATTTGTGATGATAGCTTGCTTGCCACCGGCTTCCAAAAACCAAATGACGGCTTGTATTTTTGGGGCCATTGAGCCTTTGGCGAAGTGAATCCCTTCAGCCAGATATCTTTTAGCCTCCTGCATGGTCATGCGGTCAATCCCTTTTTGATCAGGTTTTCCGAAGTTTAACGCCACCTTTTCAACTGCGGTAGAGATAATTAACAATTCAGCCTTAATCAACTGCGCGAGCAGGCTACTGGCGTAGTCCTTATCGATCACAGCAGCCGTACCGATATATTCTCCACTCCCTTTATCAATAACTGGGATGCCCCCACCCCCCACTGTAATAACAACCACCCCGGCATTGATAAGCGTATCGATGGACTCAAGTTCGACCACCTCTTTCGGAAGGGGAGAGGCCACTACTCTCCGCCAACCCCTTCCGGCATCTTCAACCACGCTCCAACCCAGATCAGTTGCCCGTCTATTAGCTTCCTCCTCCTCCATAAATCCCCCAATCGGTTTGCTCGGGTTTTGAAAGGCCTGATCGTTTTTATCCACCAGAACCTGAGTGATAACCGTTGCGACTGACTTCTCTATGCCCCGACGATGCAGTTCATTCTGTAAATTCTGTTGCAATGCATAGCCAATTGCGCCCTGGCTGTCCGCTCCGCAGACATCCAAGGGGATTTCGTGCATCCCCTCCACCCTGTGGGCAATTTCTGATCTGCGTAGGATGAAGCCTACTTGCGGTCCGTTGCCGTGGCCAATGGCAATATCCCATCCAGCCTCGATCATATCGGCGATATGGCACGTGGTTTCTTTAGCTGCCTGATACTGGTCTTCCACCGTCTGGTGTTGTTTGTCTTTTATCAGAGAATTACCACCAATCGCTACGACGGCGACTTTTTTAGGATTTGGCTTCCCGCTCATCTGGCTACCTCATCGTCAGCGCCATCACCGCTTTTTGTACGTGCAAGCGGTTTTCAGCTTCATCATACACAACCGAGTGAGAGCCATCCATAACTCCGTCGGTGACCTCCACATTGCGGTCCGCGGGTAATGGGTGCATGTAGATTGCGTCTGGTTTAGCGAGCGCCATTTTCTCATCGTCTGTGATCCATTGCTGATATTGATCTTGAATGCGTTTGCCTTCATCCGGATCGTCTGTGGTGAGAAGAGGCCCCCAAGATTTAGCGTAAACGATATCGGCTTTATTAAAGCCCTCTTCCATGCTATCAGTCACCTCGAATCCGGTATTAAACTTTCTGGCCTGCTCGCGGGCTTGATCCACAATATCGTTTTGCAGCTTAAATTCAGGTGGATGAGCCAAAACGATATCCAGTCCAAAGCGCGGCATTTGCAAAATCAAAGATTGAGGCACAGAAATCGGTTTTAGGTAAGAAGCAGCATAAGCCCACGATACCACCATCTTCTTTCCACGCAAATTGCTTCCCTTTTTCTCAACGATCGTCATCAGATCGGCGAGAATTTGGAAGGGGTGGTAATAGTCACACTGCATATTAAGCACAGGCACTCGTGAAGCCTGCGCCACGAAATTAAGATAGCGGTTGCCTATGCCCCAATCAACATGGCGGATGGCGATGCCGTCAAAGTAACGCCCGAAAATCTGGCCCATCTCCTTTTCTGTATCGCCATGAGAGATTTGCGTAGTTCGTGACTCGATGAAAGCTGCGTGCCCTCCAAGTTGAGCCATTCCTGCTTCAAAAGAGCCGCGCGTTCGAGTGCTGGAGAAGAAGAACAACATCGCCAGTACTTTATCCCGCAAGTAAGGATGAGGTTCACCTAAAGCCCGCTTGCGTTTGAGATCAAATGCTACTTCAAGCACAGTTTCGACTTCTTCTTTGTTGAAGTCAAGGTCTCCAATTAAATCTCTACCACGAAGGTCGCTTTGCATTGTAGTCTCCTACTCCGTGGCGCCTAGCACCAAAGCCAGCAATGCCATACGCATCACCACACCGTTGAAAGCCTCAATCCAATAACGCGCGTGGCGGGTATCATCAACCTCGACTGAAAGTTCGTCCATGCGTGGCAGTGAGTGTAAGATGATTGCATCCTGTTTAGCTTTACGCATCAACTCTTTTGTGACTTTGTAATTCGCGGGAGTCATACCTACTTCACCCGACCGTTCGTCGCGGGATTTGGTGTAATCCGGCTGGACAACCGGTTCCATATAAATCACATCGGCTTCGGCGATGGCTTGTTCCACGTGTTGAATCTCCCGGAAGTTCAGGTTTAAAGCCATCAACTCGCTCTTGAACTCCTCGGTCAAGCTCATTTCCGGTGGAGAGATATAAATCGCATCAATATCAAACTGGCTCATTGCGTAAGACATGCTGTGCATTGTGCGCATACGCATATCGCCGATTAATAAGAATTTTAATCCGTCCAGGCGTCCTTTTTCTCCCATAATCGTGTACAGATCCGTCAGTACCTGGGTAGGATGTTCACCCCAACCGTCTCCTGCGTTGATCACAGGAATGCTGGCCCACCTGGCGGCTTCGTGAGGGGCGCCTTGCTGGAAATGGCGCATCACTAAGACATCACCATAAAACTCCAACATCCTGACCGTGTCTTTTATCGATTCCTGGTAAAAATCACCGGCCCGAGTCATCTTCGCGTCGGCGAAGCCCAGTACATGGCCGCCCAGACGATGCATGGCTGCTTCATGCGCCAACCTGGTTCTGGTGCTGGGTTGGTAGAAGGCAGTGACCAGCGTCTTGGCTGCCAGCAAGTCGCTGTTCTGACGATTACGAGCGATTGGTGCCAACCGGTCCGCTACTTCAAAGATGCGGAAGTATTCCTCCCGTCCAAAATCTTTTAGTGACAGAATGTCGCGTCCGAGAAAACTGCGCATTGTTGAAAACCTCCTGGATTTCATTTTGGATTATGTAGAACAAGCTGAAGGATGACTTCACTATACGCATTTATGATCAGCCAGATTCAGCCTGTCACGTTCATTGATATACCAATGCCTCGGTTAGGCCAGCTCTCTGACCACATGAAAGCGAAAATAACCGGGCAAGAAGTAACTAAAAGAAAAATCAATCACCCTGCCGCCCAGGGAATAGAGTTTAGAATTGAAGCATAAAAGCGCATCGCCACGCTGGATATTGAGTGCTCGGGCAATCTCAGAACTTGCTGGAGCTGCGTTGATTTCGCAACGTGAACTGACCAGACGTGGATCACCACGTTGCAGCAACCAATCCAAGACCGATCCGCTAAAGCCATCAGCCAATTCCTTTGGAGTAATGACATCATCAGGCAAGATATCCACCAAAAAAGCGATCGGTCGTCCTTCTGTCAGGATGACTCGCGAGACGTGGACCACCCTTTGTTTTGCATCGATTACCAGGGCTTCATTTTCTTCAAATCTGGCAGCTCGATGGACGATTTTCAGTTCCCCCTGAGTAACCTGAAGCCCTTCACGGCGTGCCAGGGCTTCTATACTTTCCAGAACCTCTAAACCGCTTTCAATCACATGGGAAGGGCGAAGGACAAAGGTCCCTACTCCCTGCCGTCGTTGGATCAGTCCCCGGGTTTCAAAGGTGCGCATCACCTCTCGTAAAGTGGCTCTGGAGACGCCCAATTTGCGGGCCAACTCAGGCTCTGATGGTAAGCGTTCACCCGCCTTGGTAGTAGTGATTACTTGGCCTAGATTTTGGTGTAATCGTTGAAAAAGGGAATTGGATTTCATGGATTTCCCTGGCTGCCAGGATCATTTTTCTTGATCAACGCTCCAACACGGGAATAAAATCGAATTTTGTCACGTCTACCAAGCCCAAATCAGAAATCCTTAACTCCGGTATCACCACCAGGGCTAGCAGACTTAGCTGCATGTTTGCGTTGTTTAGATCACATCCACAGGTCCTGAACCCCTCAAGCACACTTGTAGCCTTTCCAGCAACCACCTCTGCGCGTTCGTTCGACATCAAACCTGCAATTGGCAATTCAACCAGACCGATCACCTTGCCTGCTTGCACAACAATTTGACCGCCGCCAACCCTGGCCAGTTCATTCGCTGCCAAGGCCATATCCGCCTCATTCGTGCCCACCACGATCATGTGATGGCTATCATGAGCTACCGTCGAACCGACAGCACAGGGAAGGTTGAACCCAAATCCATGCACCAACCCAACTTGCACCGCTCCGGTGCCCTGGTGGCGTTCGACCAGGGCAATTTTTGCGATGTCAGCCTGCATATCGATCCGCACCTCGCCATCCTCGGCCGGCACATCCATGATTAAATGACGGGTTGGTGCTTGGTTTTCTATCACGCCGATCACGTTGGCTCTGACTCTATCACCGGGCAGACTCGAACCAGCTGGTACAGGCAGGCTGAAATCCTTGGAGGTCAAAGAGCGACCGAGATGGACCGAATTGACTGCCCATTCCGGGTAGGAAAAGGGGGGTAGATCTACTAACAACCGCTCGCCATCTGTCACTACCTGCCCTTTTGCTATGACCTGATCGATCATTAGATCCGGCAGATCACTGACTAGCAAAATATCCGCATACCTCCCAGGAGCGATCATGCCGACCTCTCTGGCCACACCGAAATGCTCGGCTGTGTTAAGGGTCGCCATCTGGATGGCAGTGATTGGTTGTAGACCTCGAGCAATCGCCTGTTTCACCGCCCGGTTCACATGCCCCTCTTGTACCAAGGTCTCTGAATGAGAATCGTCAGTGCATAGGATAAAATGACGTGTCTCTAAACCCAATTCAGTCACAGCTCGAATTTGGGCATCCACATCGTGCCAAGCGGAGCCCAACCGCAACATTACCTTCATACCCTGGCGTATGCGTGCCACAGCATCTTCCAACCGAGTGCCTTCATGATCATCCTCAGGCCCACCTGCAACGTACCCATGGAAAGGTAATCCCAGATCCGGTGAGGCGTAGTGTCCACCGATGACCTTACCGGCCTGGCGTGTCTCTGCCATCTCAGTGTGCATCTTCAAATCGCCCTGAAACACTCCAGGAAAGTTCATCATCTCTCCCAAACCGATCACGCCTTTCCAGGTCATAGCCTGCTTGACTTCTTCAGGACCTATGCTGGCTCCCGGGGTCTCCAATCCGGGAGCTGAGGGCACACAAGAGGGCATTTGCACCCACACGTGTATCGGCATGGACGCAGCTTCATCCACCATCAGGCGCACTCCTTTTAATCCAAAAACATTAGCAATCTCATGCGGGTCAATAAACATCCCCGTCGTACCATGAGGGATCACCGCCCTGGTAAACTCACTAACGGTCAACATGCCAGATTCGATATGCATATGGCCGTCTAGCAATCCGGGGACGAGATAACGATCGGTAGCAGCTATTACTTGGGTGCTCCTTCCGATGGTGTGGGATGCGTCCCGCCCAACGAAAGCGATGCGTTTCACGCTGACCGCTATATCGGTATTGGAGATAATTTCACCAGACTGAACACATACCCAGCGCCCGTTTTTTATGACCAAGTCAGCTGGCTTACGCCCCATGGCGACATCAACCAAAGTCCGCCTGATCTCAGAGTAATTTTGATCTGTCATAAGGAGATTTTTTCCTGGCAATATCCCTTTATCTTTATCCCGAACCTATGCATCAACACCTAACCATCTAGTAATCGTTTTGAGGCCTGGTTGTGCGCTTCCAGCAACCTCGCTAAATCAAGTGTAACTGCTTGCCCTTCTTTGACCACGAATTTCCCCCCGACTACTGTGTAATCGACTTTGACTGGAGCGCAGAAAACCAGGGCAGCAACAGGGTCATGGAGTGCCCCGGCGTAATCCAAGCGGTTCAGGTTCACTGCGTAAAAATCCGCGCATTTTCCCGGCTCTATCGAGCCAATATCTTCACGTCCTAAAACAGCCGCGCCGCCCCGGGTTCCTAGCTCTAAGGCCTGTCTGGCTGTCATGAGTGCGGGTGTTTCCTCGCCGGACAATGACGCCCCCCTCAACCCGCTGCGTAATCGCGCCACCATCATAGCCTGGCGGATCTCAGCGATCATATGTGAGCTATCATTGCTGGCTGATCCATCTACCCCCACACCAACCTTCACCCCCTGGTTAATCATATCCAGAATTGGCGCAATTCCGGAGGCCAATCTCATATTGGAATTCGGGCAATGAGCAACACCACACCCAACCCGGGCGAAATCCCCGATTTCATCCTGGTTCACATGCACAGAATGGGCGAACCACACATCATCTCCCAGCCAATTCAATTGCTGCATATAAGCCACCGGGCGGTATCCAAACTTTTCAATGCAAAAAGCTTCTTCGTCTTCCGTTTCGGCCAGATGAGTATGCAGCTGCACGCCGTATTGGCGAGCCAGGTCGGCACTCTGACGCATCAAGCTCGCCGTCACGCTGAATGGCGAGCATGGCGCCAAGACCACTTGGGTCATCGACCCTGGATTGGGATCGTGAAATTTCTCAATCACGCGTTGGCTATCTTTCAGGATTAAGTCTTCATCCTCCACCACGCTATCTGGTGGCAATCCGCCCTGGCTCTCTCCCAGACTCATCGACCCGCGGGAGGCGTGTAGCCGCAATCCAACCTCCTTGGCTGCATAGATCTCATCGTCGAGTCGCGATCCGTTCGGAAAAAGGTAAAGGTGATCGGATGCCGTAGTACACCCCGAAAATGCCAGCTCGATTAAAGCAGTTTGCGTGGAGATACGGATGTCTTCAGGGGTCAAGCGCGCCCAGACGGGATAAAGCGTTTTCAACCAATTGAATAAATTGGCGTTTTGGGCTTCTGGTACAGCTCGTGTCAGGGTTTGGTAGAAGTGATGGTGCGTGTTGATTAAACCCGGCAAAACAATGTGGTCGTCCAGATCCAATACTTCATCAGCTTCAAGGGGAAGTTCTTGTGTCGGGCTGACCTGTTCTACCACACCATCGCGAATGAAAAGACCACCGTCGGGTATCTCCCGGCGATGGTCATCCATGGTAACTAGCACAGAAGCGTGGCGGACGAGTAATGTTGGCATAAAATTGGTATCAATTGGATTCAAATCGAGTTGAAAAAGATACAATGGCTGCTATCCTAAAAAGGACTTGCAGGAAAGATCCCACTAGTTGTCTGACAATTGCTAGTTTAACAGAGAAACTCCGGGATGTCAATTGTCTGACAATTATGCCGCCCAATTCGCTTTCGCGGTAACCATCCCTAATTTAGCAATGGCGCCCAGCAATCCAGCTAACCGGACGGTTTGATCATACATCTCCACGAACGTCAAATCTTAAAGTAATGTTCTCACCTGACCACTACGGAATAATCAAAATTCATCACCAATTCATATGTCTGCTCATTACCGCCGGTATCATAAACAATTCGAAAGCCATACAGATAGTTGCCTCCGAGAGACTGCCCCAGGAAGATCACGCGCACATTAAAAATGTCGCCTGGTTTCAGGTTGAAATTAGTGCCAGCTGGCATGCTGCCATTTGGTTCTAATACGATCTCTTGATCCCCAAAGACCAGCATCACCTGCTTCACATCTACATGCAGAATTTGACCCGCTAACATGACGTGCAGTGACTTTAAATCGACGGGCTCTGTTCCCTCGTATTTCACCTGATAATCGCTTTGGGCGTCTTCCCGAATCAGGACAAGTAAATCCTTCTGACCTTGCTCGAGGATAAATGCATGTTGGTTTTGTGAACGCCACACAAAAAATGCAACCACACTTATGATCAATACCCCCAAAACAACCCACAAAATCCATAGCATCCTGCGTTCGCCGGTGCGCGAACCCGATTTCAAAGATTTTCTCTCCTTGCTCTGATAGCCCATACTCGGAAATCACCTCCATTGAAAAATTTTGAAGCCTATTGAAAAAAAAAAACAAGATGAATGCAACTGGCGCAGATGCCTGTGGATCTTAGCCGCCTTATGGCGGTGAAAGCACCGGTCGCCAGGCTGGATCAAAATCTAAAGCAGGATCATCCGTCAACTTCTGCCGCCCTAATCCGTTGGTGGTCATAACATAAATATCATGATTTAACCCATCCGGCCAGCCCTCATATGCAACCCAGAATCCATCTAGGGAATACGTTCCCTCACGCATGGGGATTATCTCAGGTATCACCCGGGTTTCTGTAAATATATCCCCCTCGAAACGAGCTGCCACCAACCTTGGTACGCCTCCCAACACCTCACTTTGGGTGTAGAGTATCACCGTTCCATCTGGTGACCAGACTGGGTGAGTATCCTTCAAGCTTCCACTACGGGAGAACAAATTCTGGTCGTCCCCATTACCGGACATAATCCAGATCTGAAAAGGTCCTCGTCTTGTGCTTATAAAAGCAACCTCGTCTCCATCCGGGGACCAAGCCGGTTGTGCGTCACGCACCTTGTTATTCGATAGCGAGGTAACAGTATTATCAAGCAGATCGATTACATATACTTGTGCGCGGTTGTAATCCCTAAGGGAAGTAAACGCAATTCGAGTCCCATCGGGCGACCAGTCGGGATCAAAATCTCCACCCGGCATGGTTGGTAGCGCTTTCCAGCCCGTGCCATCGGCGTTGATGATAAATAGACTGGCTCCTGGATAGGTTTCTTGGTTGAAAGCGCAGGGCGAGATGAATACCAGTTGCAATCCATCGGGTGACCAACTCGGCTGGCAGGCGCCTTCAGGCATGTCTGTGATCTGGCGCTGGGCTGTGCCATCAGCCTTCATAACCCATATTTGAGGTAAACCCAGGCGGTTTGTAGCAAAAGCGATTTCTCCCATTCCACCGCCAACCGGAGTGATTGTAAGCGTAGGTGTCCTTGTAGGTGGAATGATCAGTACGGGTTCGCTTGGAGACGAAGGAGAATTTATCGGTTCCGGTACCGGAGTGTCCGTGAACTTCAGGGTGGCGGTCGCAGATAAAGTGGATGTTTCCACAACCGCTACCTTCGAGACATCGACCAAGGGCGGATTGGCAACCGCCGAGGGTCTGATAAAAGTGACCCACGGATTTAGCAAGGCTGAAAACTCATTAAACACCGAGGGTCTTAGATAATAAATCCCGAGAATGCTTCCCACGAATAATCCTGCCACCACAGAAGTTATCAAGCAACCCCAGCGTGTCTGGCGTAAAGGCGTTTTAGGCTGGCTAACAGGTTCTGATATGGGCGTACTTATTGGCATAAGCGGTGAACCGATTTCAGATACAACCGCAGGAGATGAAAATGGTTTCCTGACCTTATTGACCGCCGAGGGCGTCTGGGAATTGTTATTAGCAACCAGCTTACCAACAGCTGCAATTTCCGGAGTTGGGGTCAATGTCAGATCTCTTGTGTTCCGTTTACCGGTGATCGCTTTGGATTTGAGTAAGGCTCCTTTAAATTCTTCAGCGCTCTGATAGCGATCTTCTGGGCGAAGCTCCAGGGCTTTCTCGATAACCCCTGATAGGCGTCGTGATACTTTGGGATTATGTCTGCGGATCTGGGTCAATTCTGCTTGCCCCATCGCCCGCATGAGCGCATCCTCCGGCAAGACTCCCGTTAAAGCCACATAAAGCGTCGCTCCTAATGAATAGATATCGGTACGGTGGTCAGTCCTGGCTGTCCCGTATTGTTCAGGCGGTGAATAGCCGGGTGTCATGGCGCGTGCTCCGGTGGAGGTCATCTGGCTGCCTTGCAGCACTTTCGCCAAGCCAAAATCTACCAAGGTGATATGTCCGTTTGGGGAGACTTTTACGTTTCCGGGTTTGATATCTCGATGAACAACCTGAGGTTTGCGAGTGTGCAGATAATTCAAGGCATCGCAGATCGCTATCCCTAAGATTACAGTCTCTTCATCACTTAAAAGGCCGTCCCGGTCCATGCGCTCCCGCAAATCCTCACCATCGATGAAGTCCATCACCAGGTATTGACCTTGTCCATTAATGACAAAATGATCGGTGACTCTTGGCAAGTTGGTATGCCGTAAATTGGCCAAGATGACGGCTTCGCGTCGAAATTGGCGCGCGTACTCATCAGTGGTGAAGAGGTTCTCCTTAACCGCAACGTCTACACCTAGATTCTCGTCCACTGCGCGGTAAATTGACCCCATACCGCCCTGTCCGAGAATCTCAACGATACGGTAACGTTTATTTAATAGAGAACCCCGTTCTAAATTCATTTCATCCAGCTAATTTGATTTTGGCAAGGAATGATACGATAGGATATTCCCTCAGTGGTACAGGCTATCAAAAATACCATGAGGAGATGTTCCAAGAATTATCAGGCATCATTACTCCTAAATATACTACCAATTCCAGAATGTCAGCCTAGTTTCGTTTAATATTATCGATTCCCCCCATCTGCTTCGCTAAACAGGCCTCGCTTCTTCCACACACGAGCTAAAGCAGCGAAGCGAAATCATCACCTGGTTATCTGTTCCCCCGCCAATTGAATATTGCTTGAAGGAGTAGTCATTCATCACCAGCGAAAACCTCAGATATCCAGGTTCCGGACCTCATGGGCATGGGTTTGGATAAACCGTCGGCGAGGCGGTACAGCTGAACCCATCAACATATCGAATGTGCGGTCTGCTTCAGCAGCATCTTCAATCGTCACCAGCAGAAGTGTACGGCTGTCGGGATCCATCGTAGTATCCCATAACTGCTCAGGGTTCATTTCGCCTAACCCCTTAAATCGCGAAATCGAAACTTTAGAAGTGCTCGACTCCTTGACCATTCGATCTTTTTCGGATTCTGTGTAAGCGTAGTTCACCTGGCTTTTAATAACCAGGCGATATAAAGGAGGTTGTGCAATATAAAGGTGACCTTCTTCGATCAAAGTCTGCATATAGCGGAAAAAGAAGGTTAGCAGTAGGGTCCGGATGTGGCTACCATCTACATCAGCATCCGTCATAATAATTATCCGTCCATACCGCAATCCTGAAAGTTCAAAGCCTTCTCCAATTCCGGTTCCCAAAGCCGAAATCAGCGCTTTCACCTCATTATTCGCCAGGATCTTATCCAGACGAGCACGTTCGGTGTTTAGGATCTTACCTCGCAATGGGAGCACTGCCTGGAAGTGACGGTCGCGGCCTTGTTTGGCGGAGCCACCCGCCGAGTCACCCTCCACGATGTATAGTTCTGTCCTTTCGGGATCCCTCTCCGAGCAATCCGCCAGCTTTCCGGGTAATGTCAGACTCTCTAAGGCTGACTTACGGATCACCAGATCCCTGGCTTTCCGGGCGGCATCACGGGCTCTTGCTGAGGTCAGGCATTTCTGTACAATAGCTTTTGCAGCTGAGGGGTTCTCTTCCAGAAAAGTGCCAAACGCATCGCTGACCACCTGCTGGGCGAGGGTTTGCACCTCTGGGTTCATGAGTTTTACTTTTGTTTGGCTTTCGAACTGCGGTTCAGGATGCTTGATGCTGACGATGGCAGTCAAACCCTCCCGCGTGTCATCACCGCTAAAATTCGGATCGGAATCTTTGAGCAATCCGCTGCGTCTGGCATAGTCGTTAATAGTGCGCGTCACCGCAGTCCGCAAACCGGTTAGATGGGTGCCCCCATCCACCGTATTGATCGTATTCGCAAAAGCGTAAACCGATTCTGCGAAAGCATCCGTATATTGGATAGCCGCGTCGATTGTGATCGATTCGATCTCCTTTTCGACGTGAACCACTGGGTGTAAGACTGATCGATTGCGGTTCAGGTAGCGCACAAAGGAAGTAATCCCGCCCTCAAAATAAAACGTCATTTCCCGGTCGGAGCGCTCATCCGAAAGGAAAATAGTTACACCTCGCGTCACAAAAGCCATTTCGCGAAAACGCTGGACCAATGTATCAAAGCGGTAATCCAAATCCCCTATAAAAATCTGAGGATCGTACTTAAAGGTAGTGAGTGTGCCCGTTTCATTCTTGTCAGTTTTGCCAACCACCTCCACAGGACCAGTGGGATAGCCGCGCTCGTAGCGTTGTAAGTGCAATTTGCCATCACGCCAGACTTTCACCTCACACCATTCGGAAAGCGCGTTAACTGCTGAGACACCCACGCCATGCAACCCTCCCGACACTTTGTAGCTACCGCCGCCAAACTTACCGCCCGCGTGTAGTACAGTCATCACCACTTCCAGAGCGGCCTTCTTCATCTGCGGATGAATGTCAACCGGTATACCCCGTCCGTTATCGGTTACTGTCACACTGCTATCGGAGTGGATAATCACTTCGATGCGATCGCAAGATCCGGCTAGCGCCTCGTCAATTGAGTTATCGACAACTTCATATATTAAGTGATGGAGTGCCTTGATGTCAGTACCACCCACGTACATGCCGGGTCGGCGGCGTACCGCTTCTAACCCCTCTAGTACCTGGATGTCTTTGGCTTCATAAGAAATAATCGGAACGTTTCCTTTTACCACATAGACCTCCATTCAGGAAACAATGGGTTTCGTTGCGTCATACTAAAGATGCTAAATCGGAAAAACCTAGATCTAAACGATAATCCTCTGGGATTATTTCCCTCTGATAGGGTCTTGCTGCGAAGCGACATTTACTTCCTTGGCTATGGTTTGTAACCACTGGATAGCGTCCTGGTAGTAAACAAAACTTGCCGCCAGCAGTCCAGTCGTCACGAACGCATGCCCAGTTATTCCTATCAACATGAACCAGGACGTTTCAGGAGGCACCACCCATAAGGCATCCAAGCCCTTGCTGAGTAAGACCACTGCCAGAAAGAATAATAGCGTAGTGAAGATTGTCCTTCTCGTCAAAACAATGCTGGTTTTTAAAGAATGGAACATATTTTGCCGGTTGACAAATATTCCGTGAGATGAGAACAGCAGCGGAAAAATCAACCAAACCAGAAACATGCCGTACAATATAATCGCGCATTGTCCTAAAGTCAGCCCACCCAACACACTTAACGATATGATAAAACTTCCCGGAATGCTAACCCCGATTAATAGCCCTGCCAATAAAAGGCTTAAAAGCAGCACCTGTAGAGAGGCCCACGGCCATTGGGTTAATGTTGACCGCCAATTTACCTGGCCGGATAAGGCTGCATTGGATACAGCAGCAAAGTAAATCGTTCCAGCCGCCAACCCCACCAGGGTAATCAGCACCCAGATTATGATTACCCCACCCAGAGTGTGAATTTCCCATCCTGTCGGAGCATCGATTGGTGCCTTGGCTGGCGAAAGATATGCCATTAAACTGGGGATGCCTACCGGATAAGAACGCAGGGCTGATAACAGGTTGAACTGCTCTGCCAGCTGTGCCCATATCGTCTGACTGGATTGCAGCATCTCTTTGGCTCCTGGATCCTGTAAAGTATATAAAGAACCCAATTGTTGGACAATCGACTCAATCAGTTGTGTCAATCGCAGATGAGGTCCCAACCAAAGCAGCGAATCCAGGGCTATCGGGAAGAGGATAAGGGCAATATTATTCGTAATGGCATCAAAACCCACCCTCAGGGCTGATATCAAGCTCGGAGGGGATGGTAGTTTCCGTGTATTGCTGGTATTCATCAGATATGTAAGATTTTACCATACCGGCTTACGAATGGAGTGGTTGATATTCGAACGTAAGTTCGGTCTTTTTTTATCGGCTGGCAGCAAAGGCCATCATTGAAATTAAAGAAATCCATACAGCTAGGACCTGTTTTCCCGAAGAGCCCATTAGGTAGGTGTTGGCGCAGATTATCCCCTGTTGGCTGATACAATTCACCCGATCAGGTAGAAGCGGTTGACATTTCGAAGTTTTATGCTATTCTTTTCATAATCCTCGGGTAAAGTGAAAAAAAGAACAAATATCTTTTTCTCACCAAGACCCATAACGCCTATCTCCATAGCAGAAGATTAGATTTGTGCAGAAGTTTTCAACCTCCATCACCCTTGGCCTACACGATATTTTGCGGCTTAACCACTACGATCCTCCAGTAAGTTTTTCTGGCAAACTGCATCATGGCCCGTTATTTGTCTCGATATCTGCCGTTCGCGCTGGTTCTGGCTGAGCTCCTCATAGCCTGTACCCCGTCGGCGCCCCTTACATGTTTTGATCCGCTTGGATGCATCGCCATACCTGCGAACAAACCTGTTCGCATAGGATATATCCTCAGCCTCACTGGGGTCGATCAATCTTTTGGCGAGGACATTCTAAATGGCATTGAGCTCGCTATTGACGATTATCAAGGTCAGTTATTGGGACATCCGCTCGAATTATTTGGAGAAGACGCAGGTTGCAGCCCAGAAGAGATCCAAAAAGCTGCCACCAATATGACCCTGCAAAACGACTTATTGGGGGTCATCGGTCCTCATTGCCCCACGCCCTTCCAGGCAGCCGCTTTAACCCTTAGCAATGCGGGGATGATCGCAATGCCGCTTATGGCAGCCGCACTTTCACTACCCCAAAACGATCGGAATACAACTCCAGGTATACTTGGCTTGACCGTTGATCCATCCTTTCAGGGGCAGCTCATAGCAGAATTTGCTTTTCATCAACTCGGGACTCGCCGGGTTGCTTTGCTTTATGATGGTAGTGCTTATTCGGATGCTTTGGCACATTCTTTTAAAGAGGCCTTTCAAAACCTGGGTGGTGCCATCACCTATGAGGGTATAGTCGAGCCAGGTAATATCGATATGCGCCCCATCCTCAACTCCATCCAAAATGACCCTCCTGAGGCGCTTTACTTTCCAATCTTCGAGCGTTCGGCAGATTATCTGGTTTTACAAAAAACTGATTTCCCCAACCTTCAAGAGCTGGCTTTAATAACCAGCGATGAACTCTTGGTAGATAGTTTCTTTGAACATACCGGAACTGCCGCTAAGGATATCTATCTTTCTGGTTTGGATATGAGCAGCGCTGACTATCCCATTTTTTTGGAAAAATGGCTGGTCAAATACAACCAACCGCCGCACAGTACCTATCATCTGATTTCCTACGATGCTGCTCATCTATTGTTTGAAGCCATCAGCAAAGCTGCTGATCTGGAATCAAATGGTAACTTGCTCATTGGTCGTCAGGCATTGCGAGAAGCTCTGGGCGAAATCAAGGGCTATTCGGGGCTCAGTGGTTCAATAACCTGCACGAAATCTAACCTTTGCACGACCGATCAGCTCCTCGAAATCTACCGCAACGATACTTCAGACGATTTCCGAACAAAATGGCCCCCGCAACCTGTTTGGGAATCAGACCAGAGCCAATCCGGGAGCCAGTAAATAAATAAACCATAAATAAACGAATTTTGGCCCCCTTTTCGAAATGTAATACCCGATTTTTGGATCGTACCTCTTGACCATCTATGTGCCCTCCGGTAAAATCAAGCCTTAATTATCTCGAGGGGCAAGGTACCAGGATAGTTGAGTATCAACCAATTCTTCCATCGGTACCATACAAATACATATGTTCCATTAATTAGATAGAGAGGAGGTGTATCCGGGTAAATCTGTTATAAACAACATCTCGAAAGTCAGTTTTTTCCAACCCGTTCAAACGGGATTATCTTTATCTTTTCCGGAGGAGGAAGAGAATGAATAAACGTATTTTTTCTATATTATCATTGCTGGTGCTAGCCAGCATGATCCTGGCAGCTTGCGGGGGTCAGCCAACCACTGCAGCGCCAGCCGCGACCGAGGCTCCTACCGAAGCCCCGGTCATGACCGAAGCGCCCACTGAAGCTCCAATGGCGACCGAAGCGCCCACCGCCACTGAAGCGCCAGTGATAAGCGCTGTTCCAGCAGAATGTCAGGACAACCCCGACCAGAAGGTTTGCGCTGTATTCGCCCCCGGCGATACTATAAAAATCGGCTATGCTGGCCCAATGACCGGTGATTATTCAGCCTTTGGTATAGACATTTCCCAAGGCGGTCAGATAGCTATTGACGATGCCGAACCCTTGGATGGCTGGAATTTCGAACAGCTGGTCGAGGACACCCAGGGTAGCGGTGAAGGAGGCGCAGCCGTCGCCAACCTTTACTCATCTAACCCCCAGGTCGTCGCCATTGCTGGCCATACCTTCTCTGGGTCTACTGCGGCAGCCATCCCGATCTACAACGCTGCACGTATCCCTATGCTATCCCCTTCAGCAACTCGCGCCGACCTGACCCAGGGTGACCAGGATGTCTTCAACCGCATTCCATTCACCGACGATACTCAGGGCAAAAATGCTGCTGATTATCTATACAACAACCTCGGCGTAACCAAGCTCGCCATCATGCACGATGGTGACGCCTATGGCAAGGGTCTGGCTGAAAAGGTTCAGGAAGTGTTTGTTCAAGACGGCGGTGAAGCCGTTGCCTTCCAGGCCATCACACCTGGTGAGACCGATTACACCGCTCCCTTGACCGACATCGCTGCCCAAGGCCCCGAAGCCATTTTCTACGGTGGCTACTATGCTGAAGCAGCCGTAATCGCCTCCCAATTGGGCGTGGCGGGCATGCCCGACGCTTTTATCTTCAGCGATGACGGTACCTACGGTACAAAATTCATCGAACTGGCTGGTGCTTCGGCGGAAGGTACTTATGCTACCGCCGCTGTGCCACCATCCTCCGCGGCGAAAGATAAATTCGTGGCGGAGTATATGGCCAAATACGGTGTAGAACCCGGCACGCTGTCCACCTTCACCTGGCAGGCCTATGATGTCGTATCGGCTTTGATCTATGTCATAAGGCAAGTAGCCATAAAAGGTGGCGATGGCAACCTGTATATCCCGCGTGAGGCGATGGTACAGGGTGTCCGCCATCTGTCCGGATTCCAAGCCCTTACCGGTGAAATTGCCTGTAACGACGTAGGCGAATGCAACACCGCCGGCCCGACCTTCTTTGTAGTCCAAGATGGTGCTTGGGTTGAGGCACCAAAGTAAACCCTACTATCCAAATAACATCATGACCCTCTGGCGGGGCAAGCAGACGCCCGCTTGCCCCGCCAATACTTAGACGAATACCACCCCAGCTCTTCAAGCGCTAAGATCCGAAAAAGGTCTATCATGGAAGATTCCGCTTCACCCCGAATGCGTATGCCGCTGGATACTTACCGAATTGCTCAGGTCATCCTGGGCATATTGTTTGTTGTTTTCGTCAGCTGGCGTCTCTTTGAGGTATTAAAATCGGGAGTTTATGGGCCAGATACTTGGCTTCGCTTCGCCATCAGTGGGTTAATCGTTGGTGCAGTCTACGCTGTCATTGCCATCGGTTATACGCTGGTCTATGGCATTTTGTTTATGATCAACTTTGCCCATGGTGAAGTCATGATGATGGGAGCTTTCAGCGGTTATTTTGTGTTTGAAGCGCTTAAAACTTGGGTGGTTGATCCCTCAAATAATCTGAACTTTTTGAACGCCCATCCCATCCTTTCAATTATCTTGGCTTTTCTGGCAGGTATGACCGTCTCCACGGTCGCCGGTATCTACCTGGAACGCATCGCTTACCGCCCGTTGCGCAATGCACCCCGTCTGGTTCCTTTGATCAGTGCCATTGGCGCCTCGATATTCCTGCAAAACGCAGCCCAATTAATCTTCAGCCCGCAGAGACGTAATTACACCAATCCAAGCATTTTGGAGCGCGGTAACGGTTGGACGGTCCTGGTCAACAACAGCAAAGTCATCATTACCTATACGGGTGTGTTTACTTTTGTCCTTTCCATTTTGCTGCTCATTGGGCTATTTATCCTCGTCCAGCGCACTCGTTTTGGACGAGCTATGCGTGCTGTAGCTGAAAATAAACAAACCGCAGCCCTGATGGGCATCAATGTGGACGGGGTCATCAGCGCCACTTTTGCCATCAGCGGGACGTTGGCTGGCGCAGCTGGCGTCATGTGGGGCATCCATAATGGCATAATTTACCACTTCATTGGTTTTATTCCGGGTATCAAAGCCTTTACTGCAGCCGTTTTGGGCGGCATAGGCAACATCCCCGGTGCCATGCTCGGGGGCATGTTTCTGGGGATCATCGAATCCATCGGGCCAGCAGCTCTGGGTATCGACTTTCAGCTCAAGGATGTGATCGCCTTCTCCATATTAGTGCTGGTCTTGATCTTCCGCCCATC
>Ga0315552_1000756_pt1 | contig 20112 bp, 18 predicted proteins | sample SalMarSW160170MG_2_FD_203102 | JGI IMG/M metagenome (GOLD analysis project Ga0315552, IMG submission 203102) | Salt marsh sediment microbial communities from the Plum Island Ecosystem LTER, Massachusetts, United States - Salt Marsh Sediment SW1601-70 ...
ACGATATGTGGAAATTACCAATCTCGGAGAACAACCTCAAGATTTGGCCGGGTGGATGCTACAAGATATATCAGACGGGTATCCTTCATTCATTTTTTCTGCTTACATCTTAGGGCCGGGAGAAAGCGTTCGAGTTTATACTAATGAATATCATCCTGAATGGGGAGGTCTCAGTTTTGAATCTAGTCGAGCTATTTGGAACAATAGTGAGCCCGACATAGCTGCACTCTACAATAGCCAGGGTGAAGAGATATCCCGAAAAAGCTACTGAATCTAATAAGTTGATAAACTATTAACTCAGTAGTAGAATATCATTGCAAAAGGGGTGGGTTCTCGCCAAAGTGAGGTGATAGGTATGGAAACGGGAACTTGGAAGGTTAAAACCGGTCTGGCCCAGATGCTCAAGGGCGGGGTGATAATGGACGTGGTCAGCGCTGAGCATGCCAAGATCGCTGAGGAGGCTGGTGCCTGTGCCGTGATGGCCCTGGAGAGGGTGCCCGCCGATATAAGGGCGGCGGGCGGCGTGGCCAGAATGGCCGACCCGACCATCATAGAGGCCATTATGAAGGCGGTTTCCATACCGGTGATGGCCAAGTGCCGCATCGGGCACTTCGTTGAGGCGCAGGCGCTGGAAGCGCTCGGCGTGGACTACATCGATGAATCGGAAGTGCTCACCCCGGCCGACGAAAGCCATCATATCTGGAAGCATGATTTTAAAATCCCCTTTGTCTGCGGCTGCCGCAATTTAGGGGAAGCCCTGCGCCGCATCGGTGAGGGAGCGGCGATGATTCGCACCAAGGGTGAAGCCGGCACCGGCAACGTTGTGGAGGCGGTCAGGCACATGCGAGCGGTGATGGATGGCATCCGCGAACTGGCCAATACCCCGCAGGAAGAGCTGATGGCCAAGGCCAAAGAGATGGGAGCGCCTTTTGAACTGGTTGCTGAGTTGCACAAGACGGGGAAACTGCCCGTGGTCAACTTCGCCGCCGGTGGCGTGGCCACGCCGGCGGATGCCGCCTTGATGATGCAGCTCGGCGCGGACGGCGTCTTCGTTGGCTCAGGCATTTTCAAGTCGTCGAACCCATCGGCGCGGGCGCAGGCGATTGTCAAGGCCACCACGCACTACAACGACCCGCAGATTATTGCCGAGGTCTCCAAGAATCTGGGCGAGGCGATGCCCGGACTGGATATAAAGCAAATTCCATCCGAGGAGTTGCTGGCACCAAGGGGATGGTAATATGAAGATTGGCGTCCTTGCCTCGCAAGGAGCCTTCATCGAGCATATAGAAAAACTGCACCAGTTGGGAGTTGAAGCTATGCCCGTCCGTTTGCCCGAAGAACTTGAGGGTCTGGACGGGCTTATTATTCCCGGGGGGGAGAGCACGTCCATCGGACGGCTGATGCGGGATTACCGGCTCACGCAGGCGATTCGCGACAAGGTCAGGAATGGTATGCCTGTTTTCGGTACCTGCGCCGGCATGATACTCATGGCAAAGCGAAGCAAAGATACGCGCTTCGAGCCGCTGGGGCTGATGGATATCAACGTCAGGCGCAATGCGTTTGGACGGCAGCGGGAGAGCTTTGAGACGGAACTAAATGTGCCGGTGCTGGGTGAGAAGCCATTCCCCGGCGTTTTCATCCGCGCTCCCCTGATTGAGCAGGTAAATGGTACCGTGGAAGTGCTGGCAAAACTGGCCGACGGCACCATCGTGGCGGCACGCGATGGTAAAACGCTGGCGCTGGCCTTCCATCCCGAGCTGACCGATGACCCGAGGTTTCATCAGTATTTTCTGGAGATGGTTTCCGGAAAGAAATAAGTGGTTACGGGAGGGGGTAGTTGCAGAAGGTAATTACCGACGACCTTGATGCATTGCTCGATACCCTGCCGCCTCACATAAGAAAGCCGCTCTGTGAGCAGAAAGACCTCAGTGACCTGCTGGAAGTGGTGCTGGACCTGGGGCGTTCCCCGCAAGCTCGCTTCCCCAGCCGGGAGGTGACGCTCAATCCCAAAGAAGTTGACGAGACAGATATCGATTATGTGGTCTCACGCATCGGCAGCTTCGGCGATGACAACCGGGCCGGCATTGAGCGGACACTGCACCGTATATCCGCCATCAGAAATCGCAAGGGGAGAATCGTCGGGCTGACCTGCCGCGTGGGCCGAGCTGTCTTCGGTACGATAAAGGTAATCGAGGACCTGGTGGAGTCGGGCAAGAGCGTCATGCTGCTGGGCCGTCCCGGGGTGGGCAAGACAACGATGCTGCGGGAAGTCGCCCGGGTGCTGGCCGACGATGTAAACAGACGGGTCATCATTGTCGATACGTCCAATGAGATTGCCGGAGATGGCGATATCCCCCACCCCGCCATCGGCCACGCCCGCAGGATGCAGGTGAAGACGCCGGCCATGCAGCATGCGGTGATGATAGAAGCGGTGGAGAACCACATGCCCGAGGTCATCGTCATCGACGAGATTGGCACCGAGCTTGAGGCACAGGCGGCGCGCACCATCGCCGAGCGCGGCGTCCAGCTGGTCGGCACCGCCCACGGCAACACCCTGGAGAACCTGATGCTCAACCCCACCCTCGCCGACCTCATCGGCGGCATACAGTCGGTCACCCTGGGGGATGAGGAGGCGCGGCGGAGGGGCACCCAGAAATCCATACTGGAGCGGACGTCCCCACCCACCTTCGATATCGTGGTTGAGATTCAGGAACGGGACCGCGTGGCCATCCACCCCGATGTCACTGCGGCGGTTGATGCCACGCTGCGGGGTCAGGCCGTGGACACCGAGATACGCTGGATGGATGAAAACGGTGAGGTGAGGGTGGAAAAACCGCTGGTGGAGCCGAAAAAGGGCAGGGAGAAGAAGCCGGCCGGCCGCGACCAGCAACGTATTTACCTTTTTGGGGTCAATCGCACCAGGCTGGAGCAACTGGCCCGGGAGCTGAACCTGAGCCTGGAGATTGTGGAAAACCTGCGAGAGGCCAACCTGTTTGTCACCTCCAAGAACTACTACCGCCGCAAGCCGCAGAAGGTCAGGGACGCCGAGGTGGCCAACCTGCCCATCTACGTCCTGAAAAGCAATACCCCGCCCCAGATACGGCAGATGCTGCAGAATATCTATCCGCTCGCCGCTTCAGGCAAGCGTGACTCGTTCCAGATGGCACTGGCCGAAGCTGAAGAAGCGGTGGAGCAGATAAAGAACGGTGAAAACGGCGAGGTGGAACTCAGCCCGCAGAGCGCCTATATCCGCCGCCTCCAGCACCTCATCGCCGAACGAAACGAGATGGCCTCGAAGAGCGAGGGCAAGGACCCGAACCGAAGGGTGAGGATTTATAAGGGATAACGAGGTCGCAATTAGATGCCCTTTTATTATTATTATTTTTACTAATTAAAAAATAGGCCACTATATCTTAATGTTGACGGATATTTATATATTTCATAAAATCAAAGATGCAGGTTTTCATAGGAGTTTGGTCATTGCAAAATAATAGAGCTCCATTTATCGTAGTTGAAGGTACAGACGGGTCAGGAACAACTACTCAAGCAGAACGGCTTGAGAAAAGACTTCGAGACGAAGGCCGGGAAGTCTATTTAACAAGAGAGCCTACCAATGGTCCGGTTGGTGCTATGATACGCTTGGCTTTATCTGGAAGGTTAGTACACCAGAAAGGTAGTCCAGAACTGGACCCATTCCAGCCACAGACAATGGCACTTCTATTTGCTGCCGACAGATTGGATCATTTGTATACCGATATTATACCAAAGCTGGAAATAGGAATAACCGTAATTTCAGATAGATATTACCTTTCATCATATGCTTTTCAGGGTCTTGATGTGGACCTTGATTGGTTGCAGAAGATTAATTACTTTTGTCTAAGACCTGACCTTACTATTTTTTTAAATGTAGATAGCCAGATTTGCTATAAAAGAATGCAGCGTAGAAGATGGCACGTTGAACTTTTTGAGGAGCAAGCTAAAATAGAAGAGGTACGACAAAATTACCTTAAAGTTATTCAGCATCTTATATGGCAAGGAGAAAATATTATTATTCTTGATGGAAATCAACCAATAAATGTAATACATCAACAAATACTTCGAGAAGTTGAGAAACCTGTACCCAAAAATAAGCTTATAAATTCCCCGCAGTTAAGCTTTTTAGAAGAGGAAATTAGAAGAGGTAAAGCGATACAAGGGTAAATAGTAATGGCTGATGAAACTCTCATAGATCAAGAAATTAAGAGTTTAGGTGATGAATTAATAGAACCATTTGCACCTGAGTGTATTAAGGGTGCTTCCTACGATATTAGAGTAGGAGAAATCGCTATATTGCCACCGCCTCAGGGTGAGAGCCAACTTAGGGCAATAGCATTAGGTGTACCTGATGCGCAGATGTCAATTCCCATACCTCCAGGATCAACGTGTATTCTTCGAAGTCTTGAAAAAATACATATGCCTCAAGATATGAAAGGGCGCTTATCTTTACGGGCTTTTCATGCTAAGAGACTAATCTTTTATCCAGGCGGAATTGTAGACCCAGGTTACAATGATTTCCTTTTTTTACCTATAGCCAATCTGGGGGATGCGCCAGTTGAATTAAAATATGGGGAGGCTCTGGTTACCGCAGAATTTATTAAGCTAGATAAAAAAGCTGGCGCATATGAGCCTGGACAGGAGCCACCTTCTAAAGCAGCGGTACCTTCAGTATTATTTGATAGGGTAAAACTATCCGGTCAAGTTCAACAGAATTCTGATTCAATTCAAAATATATTTAAAAAGCTTGAAACGAACGAAACTTTGATAAATGCTAGTCAAAGGATTCTTGATCTTGTAGTGCTTGCTGCAGTAGCAGCTGGAGCAGTTACAGCTATAGTTCTTTTATTTCCCACCTTGTCTTTCCCTTGGAATGCTGTAGCGATAGGGTTGGGAGCGCTGCTTGGTGCTGGAGCAACTACTCTCTTAATTTGGGGAAGGCTTCGTCAATCATCTGGGAGAAGATAAGTAGGTTTCTTTCGTGTAAAGTGAAAGGGTGTTTAAGAGGGGCGAAGCCCCTCTTTTTTAATTCTTCCCCTTCCCATGGGGAAGGGGATAAAGGGGATGGGGTTGTCAAATACTGGTCAAAGACCGTCTTTCGCCGAGGAAGAGGAACTGCTGGCCCGGGGAATCAGGTTTATCGCCGGGGTGGATGAGGTGGGGCGGGGCTCCATAGCCGGCCCGGTGGTGGCCGCCGCGGTCATACTGCCGGATAATCTTCGTGTATCGTGGCTCGCCGAGGTAAGAGACAGCAAACAGCTGAGTCCGGCAAAGCGTGAAATCCTGGCCAGACATATCAGGGAGACTGCGATATCGGTCGGCATTGGCGCGGTAAATCACAGACTTATCGATACAATGGGTATCGTACGGGCCAACAAGCTGGCCATGAAAATGGCAATCGATAAACTCTCGCCGATACCACAGTACCTGCTCATCGACTACTTAAACCTGCCGGCGGTGCCCCTGCCACAGAAAGGAATCACTGACGGCGACTGCAAGTGCTGTTCCATCGCCTGTGCTTCTATCGTGGCCAAGGTGGCCCGGGACAAGATGATGGTTAAACTGGACCGACTTTATTCGGGATATCGGTGGGCGGAAAATAAAGGATACTGCACGGAAGCACACGTGGCGGGACTGTCACGGCTGGGGCCATCGCCCATCCACCGGCGGACCTTTGAGCCGGTCAGGTTATATTTCTAGGCAGGCACCATGAAGCGCCAGGAAACAGGCCATCTGGGGGAAAAGATGGCGGCGGGATTTCTGCAAAAGCGGGGATATCGTATCGTCCAGACCAATTACCGCTGTCCGGAAGGGGAAATTGATATCGTGGCCCGGCATAAAGACTGCCTGGTTTTCGTTGAGGTGCGGACAAAGCGCAGTTCAGCATTCGGCAGTCCGGAGGAATCAATCACGCCGGCGAAGATGGACAAGCTGAGGCGAGTGGCGGCTCATTACCGGCAGACACACGAGGATATACCTCCTTCCTGGCGGATTGATGTGGTTGCCGTTGAGCTGGACCGGCAGAACCGGCCGCTGCGCATCGAGCTTATAGAAAATGCCGTCGGTGAAACATAGACCGCAGCCAGCTTTACTGGCTTAATCGGCTGTGCTAGAATTAACCCGCCTGAAAATGGAAAAATTGCCCGAAAAAACACTGCGCATTATCGATGCCAATCTGAACCGCATCGGTGAAGGTCTGCGCGTCCTAGAGGATGTCAGCCGGCTGTTGCTTAACAGCGCCGACCTGAGCCAGCAGTTAAAAAACCTGCGCCACGAGCTGGTGAGGGCGGAGCCGGCACTTGACCGGCAGCTCATTCAGGCGCGGGACGCTGCCGGCGACGTTGGCCGCGACCTTGAGGTGCCGGGAGAGGCAAAGCAGAGGGACTTGCCGTCCATGGTGATGGCTAATTCGCGCCGGGTGCAGGAATCGCTGCGCGTTATGGAAGAGCTGGCGAAGCTGCCGGGCATAGGTCTCGATTCGGAAAAGTACAAACAGGCCCGATTCTCACTCTACACGATAGAAAAGGAGCTGATGGGCCGGCTGGCAGCGTAGCGGAGGTCTGCCGCCGGATAATCAAACGATTCGAGGTAAAGAAGTGAGCCGATTAAGTGATAATCTGGAAAATATTGCCGAAGGGATAAGGCGCGATTTCACCGAACTGGATGCGGCCAGAGAGAAGGCGCTGCCCTGCTGCCGCGAGGTGATTCGCAACTGCAGCCAGGCCATCCGCGCCGTGCACCGGCAGGAGTTCGACCAGGCGGCGGAACTGCTGAAGACGGTCCGGAGTCTGCTCAACGAAGCGGAAGGGACAGTGGCCGATTATGACGAACTGAATTACACCGGCTTTTTCAGAGACGCGCAGAAGGAGTATGCCGAGGGAAGCACCCTTCTCTCCGTGGTGAACGGGAAGCCGATACCTTCGCCGGAGGAACTGGGCATTGATAACGCCGCCTACCTGAACGGGCTGGGGGAAGCGGCTGGTGAACTGAGGCGTTACCTGCTGGACAGCATGAGGCAGGGCGATGTATCCAGAGGCGAGGAGCTGCTGCTGGTAATGGACGATATCTACAGCGTTCTGATAACTATAGACTTTCCCGATGCCATTACCGGCGGACTCCGCCGCACCACCGATATGGTTCGTGGTGTGCTGGAGAGAACGCGCAGCGACCTCACGCTTATTGTGAGGCAGAAAGACCTGGAAAACAGGCTGGAACAAATAAACAGGGAGTAAAAATGCTCATTGACTGAGGTCAAAAAATGCGCTAAACTAACAACGTCAGTGAGCAAGCAAAAAATGAGGTTGAGTTTGAGAAGGCTGGTTCGCAACCGCCTTCTTTTTTCTTTTTAGGGAAATGATTTTCAGGAGGTCTGGTATATGAGTGAAACGGCTTTGCGCGTACTGATTATTCTGGCGGGGGTGCTGGCCCTGGGCTTTGTTGGCTACCTCGTGTCCACGATTCTGCGTGAGAGCCCGGGCAATGAGAAAATGCGCGAGATATCCCATGCCATACGGCAGGGGGCGATGGCCTTTCTGCGCCGCGAATTCACCACCCTGGCCATCTTCACCGTGGTGGTCTTCATCATCCTGGCGGTATTCATTGCACCGAGGCCATCTGTCGCCATCGCCTATTTATGCGGCACGTTTACCTCGGCGCTGGCGGGATGGCTGGGTATGAACATCGCTACCTTGGCTAATTCCAGAACGGCCAATGCCGCCATCGGGAGCTGGGCCAGGGGACTGAAAATAGCTTTCTCCAGCGGCGCGGTGATGGGCTTCTGCGTCGTCGGCCTGGGACTGCTGGGCCTTTCCATTATCGCCTTTATCTGGGAGGACAGTCACGTCTGGCTGGGGTTTGCCTTCGGCGCTTCTTCCGTAGCCCTGTTCCTGAGGGTGGGCGGGGGCATCTTTACCAAGAGCGCGGACGTCGGTGCCGACCTGGTGGGAAAAGTGGAGAAAGGCATTCCCGAGGATGACTCGCGCAACCCGGCGGTAATCGCCGACAACGTGGGCGACAACGTGGGCGATGTGGCCGGCATGGGCTCTGACCTTTATGAGTCTTACGTTTCCGCAATCGCCGCCTCGATGGTGCTGGGGGTTATCGTCCTCGGCGCGGTGAAAGGCATGCTGCTGCCTCTGGCGCTGAGCGGGGTTGGCATTGTGGTTTCTATTATCGGAGCTCTATCGGTCAGGCCGAAAGAAGTCGAGGCCAACTTTGAGAAGCAGGTGGCCAAAGCGCACGCTACCATGAACTGGGGCGTATATATAAGTACCATACTGATGATAATCGCCAGCGGCCTGATAATCTGGTTTTACGTTGGTGAACTCGGGCTTTTCTGGGCGCTTATTTCCGGGCTCATCGCCGGTCTCCTCATTGCCAAGGCGACGGAATACTTTACCTCGACGGAGTACGGTCCGGCAAAAAAGCTGGCCCGGGCGGCGGAGAGCGGGGCGGCGGTGACCATTATTGAAGGCATTGCCACCGGGTTTATGAGCACCGTTATACCAATTCTCCTGGTGGCGATAGCCACCGTGCTCGCCTACATTTTCGGCGGGCTGCTGGGCATCGCCATCGCCTCCATGGGGATGCTCATCAACCTGGGGATGTCACTGGCCATGGACTGCTACGGGCCGATTGCCGATAACTCGGCCGGCATCGCCCAGATGGCGGGCTTGGGAAAACAGGTTCGGGAGCGGTGCGAGGCGCTCGACTCGGTGGGCAATACCACGGCGGCGCTGGGCAAGGGATTTGCCATAGCTTCGGCGGCACTGGCCTCGCTGGCCTGGCTGGCGACCTATTTCGAGGTGGCCAAAGTGGAGATGGCCAGCCTGACCAATGTGGCGGTTATCGCTGGCGTGCTGATTGGCGGGATGCTAACCTTCGTTTTCTGCGCTCTGGCAATGCGTGGCGTCGGGTCGGGTAGTTTTGCCATTGTCAATGAGGTGAGACGGCAGTTCCGCGAAATCAAAGGGCTGATGGAAGGGACTGCCAAGCCCGATTACGTAGCCTGTGTGGATATCGCCACCAAAGGGGCACTGAAATCGATGATGCTGCCTGGCATCCTGGTGCTGGCCGTGCCGCTGATTCTTGGCTTTACCTTAGGCCCGAAAGCGGTGGCCGGACTGCTCGTCGGCTCGCTGCTTACCGGCTTTCTGATGGCGGTGATGATGGCCAATGCCGGCGGCGCCTGGGATAACGCCAAGAAATTCATTGAGGCCGGCAACTACGGCGGCAAGGGCAGCGATGCACACAAAGCGGCCGTTATCGGCGATACGGTTGGTGACCCGTTCAAGGACACCGCCGGGCCATCGCTCAACATACTCATCAAGCTGGTGGGTAAAGTGGCGGTCATCTTCGGGCCGGTCTTCATTGTGCTGGTGGCGCTGTAAGCCATAAGGCCCCGGTTATTAAATATTCAGGAACGGGTTGCTCCGTCGTTCCGCGCCTATCGTCGTCCGGGGCCCGTGGCCCGGATACACGATGGTCTCGTCGGGCAGAACCATGAGCCTGGCCTGAAGGCTGTTCATGAGCTGCGCATAGTCCCCGCCGGGCAGGTCATAGCGGCCAATGCCGTAATTGAAAAGGGTATCACCGCTGAAAAGCACCCCGTGTCCGAACAGGCAGATGCCGCCGGGGGTATGTCCCGGCGTGTGAATCACCTTGAAATGCAGGTCGCCGATGTCTATGCTGTCCCCATCGTTGAGCAATTTGTCTGGTGGGGGTGGTGTGGGGCAGCTAAAACCGAAGGCGAGGGCGAGCGCCCCTTGCTTATAATATTCGGCGTCACCGGTATGGACCGCGATTTCGGCACCGGTGGCTTCCTTGACCTCCTTCAGCGCCGCGATGTGGTCGGGATGCCCGTGGGTGAGGATAATGGACCTGATGTTTAACCCAAGCTCCTCAACGCTTCGCAAGATAACCTTAGCTTCATCCGCCGGGTCAATGATAACCCCTTCTCTGGTGGACTCATCGCCAGCAATGTAGCAGTTGGATGCCAGCGGCCCGACAACCAGCGATTTAAGATTCATTGCTCTTTCGCCATAAAGTTGATATTGAAAAGCGTCAGCCTTTACTGACGCCGACCCTGCATTTTACCACTATACGCAGCGCTGCTCAAGAACGGAAACTTGTTATTTGAGTATCAAATACGGTAAACTAGATATGATTGCCCCTTCATGTTACCAGCAAGACAGGAATTCCATTGATGGCTGACATCCGTCCTTTCCGTGGTGTCCGTTATGACCAGGCGATAATAGATGACCTGGCACAGGTGATTTGCCCGCCTTATGATATCATACCCCCGCAGGTGCAGTCGGAGCTCTACGCGCGCAGTGATTACAACTTCATACGGCTTGAGTTTGCACGGGAGCTGCCTCAGGATACTGCTTCGAAAAACAAGTACACCCGTTCGGCATCTACGCTGGAGCAGTGGCTCGGGCAGGGGATTCTCGCCGTTGATGAAACGCCCGCCGTTTACCTGCACGACCACCATTTTCGGTATCGGGGGAAGGAATACCGGAGAAGGGGTATCATCGCGCTGGTCGGGCTGGAAGAGTGGGAAAGTCGGGTGATACGTCCTCACGAGGGTACGCTGGCCAATCCCAAAAGTGACCGGCTTGCGTTATTGCGTGCGCTCGAGTCCAATACCAGCTCCATTCTGGCCCTCTATGAAGACCGGGAACGGCGGATGGCATCGGTGCTGGTGAGAAAGGAAAAAGACGAGCCGGTTATTCAGTTCAGTGCCGACAATGGAGAGAAACACGTGCTGTGGGCCATCGGTGAAGCGGAAATCCTCGCTCAAATACGGCAGAATCTGGCCCTTAAGCCCCTCTATATCGCCGATGGGCACCACCGCTATGAAAGTGCCCTGGCCTACCGGAGAGAACGGCGCCGAAAACTGGGCGGACCTTCAGGAGATGGTTTCGATTTCGTGATGATGATGCTCGTTGATTTCGCTGACCCCGGCCTGGTTATTTTGCCGCCACACAGGCTCATCCGCGGTTTGCCCGCGCCCAAGATGGACGGACTTTTAAATGAGGTGAATTCACTTTTTCAGGTTGAGGAACTGCCCGTGAGCGCTCCTGAGGCATGGTCAAGAGCAGAGCATTTTTTGTCTGAGGCGGGTCAGGGCAGCATCGTCCTTTGCCGCGACAGGGGAAAGAACCTGCTGCTGAAGCCGCATGATTCGAAATCGCTGGAGAAGTTCATGCCCGTCTCTCGTTCGGAGCACTATAAAAAGCTGACGGTCAGTATTCTCGACCACGTGATACTGGAGAAGCTGCTGGGCCTGCAACGTGAACAGGAGGATAAAGCACTGGCCTACAGCTATGACCATCTCGATGCTGCCAGAAAAGTTCTCAGCGGAGAATATCAGATGGCCTTTCTGATAAGCCCGGTAAAGACAGAGGCGATTAAAACGATTGCTGATGTCGGCGACCGGATGCCCAGAAAGTCGACCTACTTCTATCCCAAGCTGCCTTCGGGACTGGTATTCTACCGGATGGCAGAACATTAGTGCCCGGTCGAACATTATGTTTCGTTGACGCTTCGGCCTGGCTTGTGTTACCATTAGGACATCGCAGAGGGCTGGTCAACACGGGGTTTGCCTAGAGCCCCTTTTTCATTTTATCCTTGTAGCAGGCTATATGTAATCAAAAGGCAATCGCCGATAGAGAGAAGAAGCGATGCTGGTCGAGGAAGAGCTGGCCCGGTTTTCACCGGATAAAGATACGCTCGTCACTGTTGGTGTGTTTGACGGTGTGCACCTCGGTCACAAACACCTGCTCTCCCAGCTGGTGGGTAAGGCAGAGCAGGAAAATTCGTTGAGCGCGGTGGTAACGTTTCGAAAACATCCCCAGGAGGTACTGCACCCGGCTATCAAATTGCCGTTTCTTACCGACCTTGCCGAGAGGGAAAAGCTGCTCAGGAATGAAGGCGTGGATATAGTCGTTCCGTTAACCTTTACGATTGAGACCTCCCGACTCAGTGCTGGCGATTTCATGAGCCTGCTCAAGAAATACCTGCGCATGCGCGGAATGGTCATCGGGCCCGATTTTGCTCTGGGCAGAAAACGGGAAGGCAGCGCAGATGCCCTCTGTGTGATGGGACGTGAGCTGGGCTTCAGCGTTACTGTGGTGCCTCCGGTGGTAATCGATGGCGAAATTGTGAGCAGCACGGCGATAAGACAGGCTCTTTTGAGCGGAGATGTGCGTAAAGTCAGACGGCTGGCCGGTCGCGGCTTCAGCCTACAGGGGCCCGTTGTCGCCGGCGCGGGGAGGGGAGTGGCGCTGGGGTTTCCCACCGCCAATTTGGGTGTCGACCCGGAGCAGGCTTTGCCCGCGGATGGAGTCTACGCCAGCTGGGCGGGCATTGACGGCGAAACTTTTCCGGCAATGGCCAATATCGGTACCAACCCTACCTTCGGTGATAAACGGCGGGCGGTGGAGGTCTATATAATGGATTACCAGGGTGACCTCTACGGGTGTAAAATACATATCGAGTTTGTGGAGCGGCTGCGTGGGGAAAAGAGGTTCAACAGCGTGGAGGAATTGAAAAGGCAGATGGCTGAGGATGTGGAAAGGGGCGTCGCCATACTAAGCGCTAAAGGTGGAAGGTAAACATGAAAGACCGAGCAAGAAAAATCACCGGGCAGGAGAAAAATGCCCTTCTGCGACGAGGGGTAGCCGAGATTATAGTCGAGGATGAGTTAGAAGAGTTGCTCCGCTCCGGGAAAAAGTTGCGGCTGAAAGAGGGGTTCGACCCCAGTTTCCCTGATATCCACCTCGGACACATGGTGTCGCTCCGAAAGCTGCGCCAGTTTCAGGAACTCGGACATCAGGTGGTGCTCATCGTGGCCGACTGGACGGCCCAGATAGGCGACCCGAGCGGAGTCTCGGCCACCCGCCCCATGCTCACCGCGGAACAGGTAAAGGCCAATGCCCAGACCTATATGGACCAGTTTTTCAAGGTTGTGGACAGGGAAAGGACCGAGGTGAGGTGGCAGAGCGAGTGGTTCGGCAAGTTCACCCTGACTGAGGTTATTCAGCTGACCAGCAAATTTACCGTTGCCCAGATGCTGGCGCGGGATGATTTCAATGCCCGATACAATGACGGGCAGCCGATTGCGCTGACCGAGTTCATGTACCCGCTGCTCCAGGCATATGACTCGGTGGCCATACAGGCGGACGTGGAGTTCGGCGGCACCGACCAGAAGTTTAATTTCCTGGTGGGCAGAGAACTCCAGTCCATGATGGGGCAGCGTCCCCAGCAGTGCTTCATGACGCCGATTCTGGTGGGCACCGATGGCAGCCAGAAGATGAGTAAAAGTCTGGGGAACTATATCGGCGTGGCCGAGCCATCTTACACAATATATGGCAAGGTAATGTCTATTCCAGATAGCCTAATCCTGCAATACTTTGAACTGGTAACTGATGTCTCTGATGAGGAACTTGAGGAATTCAGAAAGGCGCTGGACAATAATGCGGTGAATCCCATGGAGATGAAGAAGCGCCTGGCCAGGGAACTGGTCACCCAGCTTTATGATAAAAAAGCGGCCAGTGAAGCCGAGGCGAATTTTGAGAGGGTTGTTCAGAAGGGGGAGATACCGGAGGAAATAAAGGAATATCACCTGTCTTTCAGTGAATTCGCGCCCGACTTAACTCAACCTGTAAATATAGATATCAGTCGACTACTGGTGAAAATAGGACTAGCTAAAAGCCGTAGCGAAGCAAGCCGATTCATTGCTCAAGCAGGTACTACTATAGCTGGTGAGACAGTAACTAGCCATATAGCGGAAGTCCAGAGTGGAAGCATTATAAAAGTAGGTAAGCGCCGCTTTGCCAGAGTGATTAATACTGATATTGAGAAAGAGGAAGGTAAATAAATATGGGACAGTTGCGTATTCCAGGGCCTACCCCGTGCCCGCCGGAAGTCCTGCAGGCGATGGCCTGGCAGATGATAAACCACCGCGGGCCGGAATTCGGGGAGATGCTGCATGACGTCACTGCCAAGCTGAAGCAGCTATTCCAGACAAAAAACGACCTCTATCTGCTGACGTGCTCCGGGACAGGGGGGCTGGAAGCGGCCATTGTCAATACCCTCTCTCCGGGGGATAAAGTGCTTTCTGTTACCGTGGGCGCGTTCGGCGACCGCTTTACCAGCATGGCGGAGGTGTTCGGCGCCGAGGTAATCCCGGTACGTGCGGAGTGGGGGAAGGCGGCTGACCCCGATGAAATCCGGCGCGCATTGCAGAAGGAGCCCGGAATCAAGGCCGTAATGATAACGCATAATGAAACCTCGACCGGCGTTACCAATGACCTGGCAACCATCAGCGCCGTGGTCAAGGAGTTTGATAAACTGCTGCTGGTCGATGCCGTCAGCAGTATAGGCTCGATTGACCTGCCGGTGGACAAGTGGCGCTGTGATGTAACTGTGACTGCATCACAGAAAGGGTGGATGGTGCCTCCCGGTATGGCCATGGTCAGCGTCAGCAAGGAGGCGTGGCAGGCTCACGCCAAAGCCAGGATGCCCCGCTTCCACTGGGACTTTGCCAGAGCTCAAAAATATCTGGAGATAGGGCAGACGCCCTGGACGCCGGCGGTATCAATCGTGTTTGCCCTCTCGGTAGCGCTGGATATGATGCTGAAGGAAGGTTTATCAAACATCTTCGCCCGTCATGCCAGGGTGGGCCAGGCGGCCCGGGAGGGGATAAAGTCGCTGGGGCTATCTCTCTTTGCCGACGAGAAATACGCGTCCGACACGGTTACCGCCGTGTCCGTCAAGGACGGCCTGGATGTAAAGGAAATGCTCAAAATACTGCGCGAGGAATATCAGATAGTACTTGCCGGCGGCCAGCAGAGCCTGCAGGGCAAGATATTCCGCATCGGGCACCTGGGCTTGATAACGGAAGAAGATATCAAGGAGATACTCTCGGCCCTGAGGGAAGTATTGCCCAGGGCAAGCTCATAGCATACTGCAAGGTTAATGACAGCGAAGAGCCGGTGTATACTGACAGTACTGGGCCTGTCGATGGCAGCGCTGATACTGCTTTGCACCTGTTCCAGGGAAGAAGCAGTCGAAAGCCCCGGTCAGGTAATCGAAGACATCAAGCTTGAAGAGGCATTTACCCTGATGGAGGACAACCGGGGCAGCGATGATTTCATCATCATTGACCTGCGTTCCGCCGAGAAGTACGCAAACGGCCATATAGAGAAGGCGATTAATCTGGATTGCGGCTCTCCTGATTTTAACCAGCAACTGGACGGGCTCGACCGCGATAAGGTCTATCTTCTCTACAGCCGTACCGATGCCGTGAGCGGTAAGGTCCTGGATATTATGGCCGAGCTCGGCTTCGTCGAGGTTCACAATATGCTGGGCGGGATGGAGCGCTGGGAGGAAATCGGCCTGCCGCAGGTAAAATGAGGGCTGCTCACTAAGCCGCATCCGCTGGAGGAGCATGCGCCCCTCGCTTCATTTCCACAGCTATATTTCAAATTGACTTGACATATAAGGAATGTTATCATAAATACAGAAGCTGAAAGAATCAGTTATTAAGCTTGATTGAATTCCTAGTAACATGTCGACGCTAAATGAGCTTAATCAGGAAATCGCCGGATGTGTGCTGTGTGAGATAGCCAAGTATCGAACCAATACCGTGCCTGGGGAGGGGCCAGAGGATGCTGAAATCATGTTTATCGGTGAAGCTCCAGGCTGGCATGAAGACCAGCAGGGACGGCCTTTTGTTGGACCGGCCGGGCACTATCTGGACCAGCTGCTGGCATCCATTGGCCTGACCCGGCGGCAGGTCTTTATCGCCAATGTAATCAAGTGCCGTCCCCCGGATAACCGTGACCCGTTGCCGACGGAAATCCAGAACTGCCAGAGATGGCTTGACCACCAGATAGAGATTATCAAGCCGAAAATGGTCGTTACCCTGGGACGCTATTCCATGGCCAGGTTTTTCCCGGGTAAAAGCATCAGTAAAATTCACGGCACGGCGGTCAAGCAGGGCAACACTATTTTATTCGCGATGTACCACCCGGCAGCGGCGCTCCACCAGCAGAGCCTGCGGCAGGCGATAGAGTCCGACATGAAGAAGATACCGGTCGTTCTTGCCGAGGCAAAAAGCCTTCCCGAAACTGAATCCGAACCCCAGCAATTGAGTATGTTTTAGGACTGTTTAGATGGCTAAAGCAAAGCTGAAGCTCATTCCTCTCGGTGGTCTCAGTGAAATCGGCAAGAACATGCTCCTGCTGGAATATGGGAACGACATTCTGATTATTGATGCCGGGCTCATGTTTCCCGGGGAAGAAATGCTCGGCATTGACCTGGTAATCCCTGACATCAATTATCTTCTGGATAAGAAAGATAGAGTAAGGGGCATTGTCGTTACCCACGGTCACGAGGACCATATTGGCGCGCTGCCCTACGTTTTGGCGCAGCTTAATGTTCCCGTCTACGCTACCAGGCTGACCAGCGGCATGATACGGGTCAAGCTCAAAGAGCGGAGAGCGCTGGCTCATGCCAAACTTAAAGTGGTATCGCCTGGCGAACAGATCACGCTGGGAGCATTCAGGGTGGAGTTCTTTCCCGTTTGTCACAGTATCCCCGATGCCGCCGGCCTCATCATATATACCCCGGTTGGCGTTGTGGTGCACAGCGGCGATTTCAAGCTCGACTACACGCCGGTCAGCGGCCGGCCAACCGACCTTTCCCGTCTGTCTCAGGTGGGGTCACAGGGGGTACTGCTCCTTCTCTCCGATTCCACCTACGCTGAACTCCCCGGCTACACGCCCTCGGAGAGGGTGGTTGGGGAAGCCCTGGACCACATTATGGCTGATGCCCCGGGGAGGGTGATAGTCACCACCTTTTCTTCGCTGGTGTCGCGCGTCCAGCAGGTGATTGATGCGGCGGCCAAGCACGGGCGACGAGTTTTCATTGTCGGCCGGAGCATGAGTGATACGGTACGCATGGCCCTGGAGCTCGGTTATATTAAGGCTCCTGATGGCATCCTGGGCAGAATTGATGAAGCCCGTGGCCTTCCCCACGATAAAATCGTATTTGTCACCACCGGGAGCCAGGGAGAGCCTACCTCGGCGCTGGTGCGCATGGCAAACCGTGACCACCCCAACGTTAACATCCACCCTGGGGATACCATCGTGATTTCGGCGACTCCAATCCCCGGCAACGAGGCCGTCGTCAACCGCACCGTGGATAACCTCTTCAAGCAGGGGGCACGGGTACTGTACGACAAGTTGGCGCAGGTTCACGTTCACGGCCACGGCAGCCAGGAGGAACTGAAACTATTGATCAGCCTGGTGAAACCAAAGTTCTTCATGCCCATTCACGGTGAATACCGCCACCTCAGCCTGCATGCCAGACTGGCCGAATCAGTGGGCATACCGAAAGAAAACACTTTCGTTCTGGAGGACGGAGATATTCTTGAGCTCAGCGAGCAGGCGGCCAGAAAGATTGGCAAGGTAGGTTCAGGCAATGTCTATGTTGACGGGTTGAGTGTGGGTGATATAGGCGGTGTGGTGCTGCGGAATCGGCGCATGCTCTCCAAAGACGGCATTGTGGTGGCGATAATCGCGGTAAACCGGCAGACGGGCAAGCTGGTGGGGCGTCCCGATATCGTAACTCGCGGTTTTGTTAATACCAGGGAGTCCAAAGATATGCTTGAGGAAAGCCGTGACCTGCTGGGCAGGATCCTGGACCACAGCGGCGGCAAGGCTGCCGAGTGGAGCTTTGTCAATGCCAAGGTGAAGGATACGCTGGACAAGTTTTACTATGAGAAGACCAAGCGCCGCCCGATGATTCTACCATTTATGGTCAGGGTGTAACCGTTATGCCAAAAAGAAAACCGAGAGCCGACAATGAATTTTTGAACCGACCAAAACGGCGGCCGCGCTCTTTCTGGGGTGGGCTGTTCCTGTTCCTGTGGCTGCCGCCGGTGCGCTCTGCCATTCTGCTGGCGATTATCGGCCTGTTGGCCTGGTGGCAGTGGTCGGCGTTAACCGCTTTATTTGGCTGGGGGCTGCTCTTTATTGCCGCCGCGATTATCACCGTTATCGTTCAAATAAAGCGGCGGAAGCTGGCCTCGTTTGTTCTCCGCTTCAATCGGTGGCTGGGAACCGCTGCCTTTGTCCTGGCGACCTGGGGGTTGCTGGCGATTTTTGACCTGGGGGGCAAATTCGGCGCTGCGCTTATCATGGAGCCGGCACCGGTGGTTGATGTCCTGATAGTTATCGGGCTGTTTATCATCGGTGTAATCATGGTTTCTCCCAAAGCCTGCATACGGCTGGCGGCCAAGTTCTTCGCATGGCTGGGAGGCCAGTTCCAGCGGCGGCCGGCAAAGGTTCCCCGATATCTCGAGAAGCAGCTTGAGCAGGAACGTGCCGCCATGTCACCTCATATGGAGCTTCATCCGAGGCCGCCCCTTGAGGGAAAGCCGGCTATGCCGAGCGAGATGGAGCAGCCGGCGATGAGGCCGGAGAAGACGATGCCGAAATCGCCGCTGATGACTCCTCCAGAGAGGGAAGCCGTGACCAGGGCCCCGGCACCCGCGCCGAGCACGCAGGAGCTCAGGCAGGTGGCGCAGGAGGTGTGGAAAAAGTACGGACAGTCGTCTGATTTGGTGGAGGTTGATGGCTGGCGGCTGCCGCCGATAGATATCCTCGACACGACGCCGGAAATCGAGTTCAGTGAGGCGGATAACGTACAGCGGGCGAAAATCATTGAAGACGCGCTGGCCAGCTACGGCGTTGACACCAAGGTGGTGCAGATAAACGCCGGTCCCACGGTAACCCAGTTTGGCGTGGAGCCGGGCTGGGATAGAAAGCTGAGGGAAAGAAAAGAAAGGGACAGAAACGGCGAGGTAACGGTGACGCTGGAGGAGGTGTCCAAGACCAGGGTCAAAGTTGACCGGATTACCTCCCTGGCCAACGACCTGGCGCTGGCGCTGGCGGCCCCGAGCATCAGAATTGAAGCGCCGGTCCCGGGTAAGTCAATCGTTGGCATTGAGGTGCCGAACGTCAGTGCCAGCGTGGTCAGCCTGCGCGGCGTTATCGAGTCCAGCGCGTACCAGAGATTGCAGGCGCGGTCAAAACTGGCCCTGGCGCTGGGCAAAGGTGCCGGTGGTGAGTCAATGGCGGGGGACCTGACCCGGATGCCGCACCTGCTCATCGCTGGAGCTACCGGCAGCGGGAAAACGGTCTGCCTCAATGCCATTATCAGCTGCCTGCTGCTCTACAATACCCCGTACGATACCAGATTCATCATGGTTGACCCCAAGCGCGTTGAACTCACGCCCTACAACAGCATCCCGCATCTGGCCACGCCGGTTATCGTTGATACGACAAAGGCTTTGAGCGCCCTGCGCTGGCTGAGTCAGGAAATGGATCAGAGATATCAGAAGCTGGCCACAGCCGGTGCCCGCAACATCGAGGGCTACAACAAGAACCGCGAGGGCGCCGATAAGATGTCTTACGTGGTGCTGGTCATTGACGAGCTGGCCGACCTGATGATGACCAGCTTCGATGAGGTGGAGCATATTTTGTGCCGGCTGGCCCAGCTTGCCCGCGCCACCGGCATCCACCTGGTCGTGGCCACGCAGCGTCCCTCAGTGGACGTGGTCACCGGGCTTATCAAGGCCAACTTCCCCACCCGCATCAGTTTTGCCGTTACCTCCCAGGTGGACTCGCGCACCATCCTTGACGGCGCCGGCGCGGAAAAGCTGCTGGGCCGGGGTGATATGCTCTACATGCCCACGGAGGCCGCCAAGCCCAAGCGACTCCAGGGATGCTTTGTCTCCGATTCCGAGGTGGAGCGGCTGGTCTACTTCTGGAACAGCCAGAGGGAGCAGGAGGCGGTTCCGATTAAAGTACAGGAAATGGTGCCGCCGGCCGCGATAACCAGCCGTGGCGGCCAGCAGGAGGACCCGCTTCTGGACTCGGCCCGCGAGCTGGCGCAGGAGCACGAGCACATCTCAACGTCTTACCTGCAGCGGAAACTGCACATCGGCTACCCCAGGGCCGCCCGCATTATGGAGCAGCTTGAGGAGGAGATGGGGGGAGATATTGG
>Ga0315552_1000768_pt1 | contig 19917 bp, 25 predicted proteins | sample SalMarSW160170MG_2_FD_203102 | JGI IMG/M metagenome (GOLD analysis project Ga0315552, IMG submission 203102) | Salt marsh sediment microbial communities from the Plum Island Ecosystem LTER, Massachusetts, United States - Salt Marsh Sediment SW1601-70 ...
CCTTCATTTTCGCTTCCGTCCGGAGCAACATAAAAAAGGTCATTAAGCGTATATCCAGGGAAGGCCTTTAATGCTCTAATGATGAATTTCTCGCTGATGCTGCATTTGCCCTGTCTCACCCGATAAATCTGGAAGGGCTTCATTCCCATAGCTTGAGCCACCTCAGGTAAGCTCGTGTACTTCCTGTTGTATAACTCAAAGACCCTTGTTTCCAATTTCATAGTCATAACCTCGCTACGAGACTTATGTCCGCCGCTTTCCCCTTTCCCCTTTTTGTCAATAGGTCGGGGCTTTGATAGTCCCTTTAGGGTCACACTATGTTCTCTCACGGACAATATCATAATACGCCAAAAACCGGAAGTCAAGGCCATCCGACCTATCTTTAACTAACCTTTCCTCTCGAGTTTAGTACTTCTTTCCCATGACTATTGCCTAATGGAATTAGGGCATTTTTTGTTGACAGCCCGCAGTATGGTTTTGTAAAATGTAACTATGAGTACAAGAGAAGTCCCTGTAGTATCATTTCTAAAAGAAGTAATGCGGCGGCGGAAACGCTTGCCGAGTCAAATGGCGTCCGATTTAGGTATTAGCCATGCCACTGTTAGCCGCTGGCTTTCCGGCGCAGATATTCCCAGTACCAAGTCCTGTCGTAAGTTGGCTGAATACAGTGGTGTGCCTATGGAAAAAGTCCTCTCAATTATTGGTCACCTGCCTAGGGTGGCTGAGGCAGCATACCCCGCTTGGCCTGAATTTCGTGAATACGCTCGTCAGATGTACCCCGATGAACTTGACGATGACCTGATTGTCATGATTGAGGGCTTGATTGAGAGGCGAAGGCAAAAGAGGTACAACAGTGAGGAGAATACCTAGGTGGGAAGCTGATCTGTTCTTTGCTGGAAGCTATCAATAATTGGGGCGGACTATGGTAGCTTGATTTATGACATTACCAGAGCTACAATCCCATAAGGTGAATAAGTACAATATGAGGAGGTAAAAGGATGAAACAAAGAGCACCTGCTTTACCGGATTCCACTACCTTCCAACAGCTTTGGGATGCTCTTGGCTCAAAGCTAATTGAAGCCGCACAGGAGCGCTTGCTTTACACGCAGGGGGTCACAAGTTCGAGTCTTGTACCGCCCACCACTCCACCCCTCCCAGACTCGCACATCTACACCTTCTCCCCCGGCACCTCCCGATGGTCAAGTCCTCTACCGCCCACCCCCCGACCCCACCGAGGACTTGCCTCTAGCACCTTTACCCACCACTCCGCCAGAGGTGCAAGTCCTCTACCGCCCACCACCGCACCTCCCCAGTCCTCGTCCCTTACCGCCTTTACCCACCACTCCGCCAGGGATGCAAGTCCCTCCGCTGCCAGTTTTTTTATCTTTAACTGCACAAAGCAAGCATTTGCTCAACGTTGACTTAGGATTTATAATCGAAAAGGCGGGATGCCAATTGCCCGATTACAGCTGGGGCTACCCACACGGGAGGGGGAGGTGACAACATTTAAACCAGTTGGGGGCAGAAGATTAAAAACCCCCTGGTACCCCAGTTTCCCCTGGCAGAGCCCGCCACACTGTGTAATCTTCTGCCTAGGCTATTTTCTAACAATTATCTATGAACTCCTAAATTTTTTAAGCCATCAATGCTCAAAGCCTTTGGTCTTTGATGCCATTCCCTTTTTGATGCTCTCTATTATCTCCTCACCTTTGAATTCAGGCTTTCTCTTCTCGATGAAAGCCAAAAGCCCTTCTTGAGCATCACTAGTCATCATAAGCCAACTGGAAACTTCAGACTCAAGCTTACGGGCACTTGCCCAGTCCATATTAATCCCGTTATTCAGCATTAACTTGGCTGCCTTCAATGCAGCCACAGGTTTTGACATAAGTTCTTTTGCCAGAGCTTTTGCTTCCTCCATGAGACTAGCCGATGATACTACTTTGTTCACTAGTCTCATCTCCAGTGCCTCCTTGGCATTATAGATTTTTCCCAGCATGATGGCTTCTTTTGCTTTAGCCAGTCCTATGATATAGGGTAGTTCAACCGTACCCCCGGTACCGGGAATTATCCCAAGGTTTACCTCAGGCTGTCCAAATGTGGCATTTTCTGAGGCGATGCGGAAATCACATGTACAGAGGAGCTCTAATCCACCTCCCAAAGCCATGCCATTTGCTGCCCCAATTACTGGCACCTCAAGTTCCTTGATCTTTCTTAAAGCAGCACCAGCGTTAAGGTTATATTCCCTAACATTAACAACCGACCCTCTTAACTCATAGAATGCTCGAACATCAGCCCCACCACAGAATGCCCGCTCACCACCGCCGGTAATGATAACCGACCTCACTTCTTCATTGGCCGTAATAAAGGTAGCAGCTTCCTGAAGTTCAGCGTATGTTTGATATCTCATAGCATTCACTGGAGGTCGATTTAAAGTTATGATGGCAATTCCTTCTTCTTTAGAAAAGATTATATCTTCAAATTCCATGTTCCCCTCCTCTTCCCCCCGGTCTCGACGCCCCGGTAACAAGAGCTACCTTCCCTTCTAAAGACATATTCTCTTCTCCTTCAATCAAGTTACTGGCAGCTTAGTATTATTTTTTGCTTATTTAACGCGCTCAAAGGCGTAATATACCCGGTCGCGTATCTGGGTTTCCCGCTTAACCTCTATGGGGTGTGACGGAACTTCAAAGACCGCAAGCTTGACTTCATCACCCTCTTTTAGCTCGCCCTCAGCACAGTTCACGATGCGCACCAGCAGGTGCTTGAGCGGGCTGTCCTTGCCGAAGTTAAGCCAGGCCATGATTATCGGCGGAGGAAAACCGATAGGGGCACCGGCCTGAGTCTCGGTGAATGTGACTACCCTGGCCCTCCGGGGCAGGTCTACCCACTCCAATTCTTCGGACCAGCACTTAGGACAGATAACACCCGGTGGGAAGGCGATATGCCCGCACTTTTTACACCTGGTGCTGGTAAACCTGCCCTCTCTGAGGTTATCGTAAAATTGATGGAGCCGATTAAATTCCGGGCATTCCAACGGCCACATATCCATTTCCGTAATATATCTGCCATCCAGAGCTGGAGTCCCGACTATTGTTGCCTTTTCTAGTTCCGCCATCTTCTTTCTCCTTATCCTTATTATAATTTATTCAACCGGTTCCGTCCCGTAGATTACCACCGTGTGCTGGGCACAGGCACCGCTCAGATTATGCGCCAGGGCGAACTTGGGATTTTTCGCCTGATTTATAGCCCTCCCCTGAAGTTGCTTACAAAGCTCAAGGGACTGGCGGGCGCCGGAGGCACCGAAGGGGTGTCCGCAGCTGATAAGGCCACCATCGGTATTTATGGGACGTTCACTACCAAGATTGAGGGCACCTGAGGCGACATAAGCACCGCCTTCTCCTTTCTTACAGAAACCAAGCTCCTCCATCTCTATAATCTCGGATATGGTGAAGCAATCATGGACCTGGGCGACATCTATATCCTTGGGGGTGACCCGGGCATTCTTGTAAGCCACCTCCCCCGCCTTCTTCAGATGGGGCCACTCGGCCAGGGTTTCACCGGGCCACCCGGCCGACATGCTGTGGGTGGCGTGCTGCCCCGTGCCGCGAATGTAGACCAGCGGCCGGTCGGACATCTCCCTGGCTCTCTCCTCCGAGGCAATGATAACCGCCGAGGCGCCATCAGTTAGGGGACAGCAGTCGAAAAGACCGAATGGGTCAGCAATTAGCCGGGCATCCAACGCCTCTTCCATGGTGAGCGTTTTCGAGTAAAAGTGCGCCTTGGGATTGGTTGAGCCGTAGTTATAGTTGGCTACGGAGACATGAGCCATCTGCTCCTTGGTCGTCCCGTAGCGCTTCATGTGCATCTTGGCAATCATGGCAAAGAAGGGTGGGGGTACGCCCAGGCCCATGGCGGAGTCCCAATCATGGTCATTGACCGCCAGTTCTGTATAGTTTGTTTCCCATCGCTGGGGCAGGTAACTCTTCTCGGCGCCTGTCACCAGAACTACCTCAGAAATACCGCTTTCTACCATTCCCTTGGCCAGAATAATCCCCGTGTTGGAGCCGGCGCACAGGGTATCCAGCCTGGTGCAGATTGAGGTCGGTTTTAATCCCAATCTGTGAGCTATAAGAGGCGCTGTGTTCAGGGCGTTGGAATGCCTCCCTACCTTTGTGGAACAAAAGAGGAGACCATCGATGTCTCCGGGCTTCAGTGCCGGAATGTCATCAGAGCAGGCTTTGGCTGCTTCCTGAACCATATCGAATAAGGTTGCCTGTCTTACGCCAAATTTACTCACCCCTCCACCAACAATTACCGCGTTCGTCTTCTTCGCCATAAATTCCTCCCTTTCTTTAACTCAATATATTATCTGGTTTAAGCTATCCCAAGGCGCCTTTTAATATCTTCTTTCAGGGCTCTCTTATCTGCTTTGCCCACTTTCGTTAACGGGATGCTGTCAATAAACTCAATTCTCTCCGGTAACTGAAGCACGGAAGCCGCTTTACCCTTCAAAAATGAGATAATCTCTTCAAAACTAAGGTTCGCCCCCGATACAGGCTTGATATAAGCACATATCCTTTCTCCCAATTCCTTGTCAGGCATACCGATTACTGAAACATCCTTAACGCCCGGGTGAGTAATAATCAACTTCTCGATTTCAGCAGGAATTATATTTTCACCACCTCGGAGAATGATATCCTTAATCCTGCCGGTTATCTTAATTCTCCCCAAATCATCGATAGTTGCCAAATCGCCAGTCTTGAAGAATCCGTCCCCGGTGAAGCTTTTCCTATTCTCCTCAGGGGCATTAAAATAACCGCTAAACACGTCTGGCCCCTTGGCTACTAGTTCTCCATCTGTGTTTAGTGGCAGCTCTCTTTCAGCTTGGTCAATGATTTTATATTCAGTGTAAGGGCAACAAGGTCTTCCCGAGGTGCTGCAGATGGTATCTAGGTCATAATCCAACCTCGTCATACAGTTCAAGCCTTCAGTCGAACCGAGCCCAATAACATACTTGCAGCCAATCTTTTCGTGGATCGCTCTGACCAAATCAGGCGGGCTGGGAGCACCACCAACATGCAGTTTTAATAAAGAACTCATTTCGTAATCTTTCAAGCCCTCAAAATTGGCAATCCTTGTAGCTAGGGCGGGAACCGTGACGGCACAGGTTGCCTTCTCTCTTTGAACTGTCTTACAGAAGTCCTCTGGCATAGTAGAATCCAATAGAACCAGTTTGCCAAAGGTAAAAATAGTGCCACAAATATTAACAGTAAAAGTCATATCATGCCCCACGGGAGCCATAGTTAGGCATATGTCATTATTCTTCAATTCCCATGCCCTGGCCTTGTATTCAACATCACAAATAAGGTCATTGTGGGTGCGTGTAGCTACCTTGGGTAAACCTGTGGTGCCGCCAGTTGGTCCCATATGTGCAACTTCCATTGGGTCAGGCCTTCTATCAGCAAGTTCGTGAATACTATCCTCGCTCAACTCAGCATTCTGTATCAGCTTTTCGAGGTTAGGGAACCGTTCCTTTTCTTTTCCTCTGACCAAAATAATGTGCTCCAATTGTGGGTTTGCCTGCAAAACATCCTCTATAATAGGCATGTAGTCAATATTACGGTATTTCTCCGGCAATATCCAGGCTGTTGCTCCCGTAAGATGGCAAAGGTGGACAATCTCCGTTTGGGCGTGCCTCGGAACTAATAAAACAGCAATCGCCCCGATCTTTTGAAGGGCAAAGTATGAGTAAACAAACTCGCTCCAGTTTGGAAGCTGCAACAAAACACGGTCCTGTTCCTCAATACCAAGCTTGATTAAGGCGATAGCCAGTCTATCTACCTTGTCCCTAAGTTGGGAATAAGTTAAGCGACTATTATCATCAACTAAAGCTTCTTTACCAGGGTATAAATCAGTGGCCTTATCAAACATATCGCCAAGGGTAATCCCGGGCCACCATCTGAATTTATAATATTTCTAAACGTCTTCTTTCTTATGTGCGGTAAATCCTTCTACAGCCATAATCCCCTTTGTGACTCAAGTATTAGTTCCCGGTAGTTCTTCTTCTCCGCCATTTCTCTAACGTCTTCCTTTCCAATCAGAAGCAACCTAAAAATTATTCATTTAGGTATCAGAGATAACGTTGTTTCCTCCTAATAGCAGGCAAAACCAGGCAAAAAGGTGGCAATCTGGGGGAAAACGAACAGTATAATGGTACAAATAATCAAGGCAATAATGAAGGGGAATATCCCCCTAAAGATTTTCTCAATGGGTATATCTGGAGCAATCCCCTTAATGACAAATACATTCACCCCCACCGGCGGTGTGATTACCCCCATCTCGACGAACAATTAGGTGAGACTAAAGACCAACTCAAAGGTTCTACCTATCGTACAGTACCGCCCACACCACCCACCTCACTAAGAAGAACGCCTGCCAGCGTCACACCTGGTAGCCCAGCAGGCCCATGATTTCCTCGCCGTATTTCCGCATTATCAACAGGCGGTCCGAGCTTCCCAGCTGTTGCACTGCCAGCCTGAGCTCCCCCACCTTTTCCGGGTCGCTTTTAGCCTGGGCATAAAGCTCCTCGATGAATTTGAGCGACGCGGGTAGCTCTAGTTCAGAGGGCAGCAGTCCCCTGTCTTTAGACGCTTGTTGCTCGCGCTCTGCCAGCACGTCGAGGTAGTGGAGAAAATCGATGACTCTTTCGTCGGCGGATTCCCGCAGCTCGCCGAGCTGTAGCTCCGTCCGCTTGTCCTCCTCGGCGAGCAGGGTATCCAGGTCGGAGAGGTCGGGGGCTTCTATTTCGAGCATCTGGAGCAGAGCCCTGACCAGCACCCGGCAGGCCCTGATGTTTCTTTCCTCGGGCTTATAGGTGGGTATCTCGCTGACCAGCCCGATGGCGTCGATTTCCTTGCTCTTAGCCATGCCCAGCAGCCAGGCGTTCAGGTTATGGGCGATGTTCATCGACGGGGCGTCTACGATGTGGCGGCTATGGAGGTATTGCCGTAGTTCGTCATTGGTTGCCGAGCCGTAGAGGGTAGGCTCGCTCAAGTGGTGGATATCGGCCAGAAAAGCACCGGGCATATACAGCCGTTTGAGCCCGAAACCCTTAGCTACCTCCAGCACATAGCCGGCCAGCTCCGGCACCTTGCCGGGGAGGGGGTGGGTATCGCCGGTGAAGAATATGATGTCGTGGCTCTGGCCCGACTTCCAGTAGTAAAACCGGTTGTGGGGCTGGTGCTCCCCCGCTTCTATGGGGGCGGTTTCGATGAGCCCGTCGCGGAAGGTGAAGCTATAGGGAGGGGTGAAGAAGTCGCCAGGCTCAATCTCGGCGAAAAGCTCCGCCCCCAGCTTTTCCTGGAGGTAGCTGACCGTCCTTAAGCCCACGTTGGCGGTGCCCGGCCCCGCCGCCACCAGAAAGGGCTCTTTGAGCGGGGGGTTAGAGTAGCTCTTTAGCAGTTTTTCGTCTGGCTTCATCCCTGCCATTATAGCATCTCGCCGTCAGACGATGAAAACGTTGTGGTCGGGTGGCTAAAGCCTCCGGGGCTAAACGGATTCCCTTAAAATCTCGGCGACATCCTTGACCGCCATCTTTTCGGCCAGCCCCTCGTCCTTTACCGCCTCGCCGAGCATTACGGCGCAGGACGGGCAGGCTACCGCTATGATTTCAGCCCCCGTCTCAGCGGCTTCTCTCACCCTGATTCGGGAGGGGCTGTTTTCGCCGCCGCCGAAGAAATCGGTGTAGAAATTGCCGCTGCCCCCGCCGCAACAAAAAGAGTTTTCGCAGTTCCTGGCCATCTCCACCAGCTCGACACCGGGAATTGCCTTCAGGATTTGGCGCGGTGCTTCGTATTCGCCGGCGTGCCGGCCCAAGAAACAGGGGTCGTGGTAGGTTACCTTAAGATTTATCTTTGCCGACGGCTTTAGCTGGCCCTGCTCGATAAGCTCGCTGAGGACGCTGGTATAATGATACACCTCAAAGCCATCGGGGTACTCTTTGCCGAAAACATGGTGGGAGTGGGGGGAAAGGGTAATAATCTTCTTTACCCCCGCCTTCCGGAAAAGCTCGGTGTTCTTATCTCGGAGCATACCGAAGATACGGCTCTCGCCCAGTATGTGAACTTCGTTGCCGTCGCACTCTTCGGCGGGACCCAAAATGCCGAAGGAAACGCCGCCTTTAAGCAATAGCTCGCCCAGCGCTTTAGCCGCCCGCTGCCCCTTCTCGTCGAAGGAGCCTACGCAGCCGACATAAAAGAGGTATTCCTGCCCCGCGTAGGGCTCTACCTCAATGTCCTCAGCCCACCGCCCCCTGTTTTCCCTCAACTCCCGGTAGGGGTTGCCGTAAGCCTCGATGTTCTGGAAGAAACGGGCTACCCGGGGCATCACCAGCCCCTCGGCGACCATATCTTCCCGGGCGGCGTTTATCATGTTGACGATGTCCTTGTTGAAGGGAAACTTGCAGCTCTGGGCGCAGTTATTACAGTTCGTGCAGGCGTAGAGCATCCTGCCCAACGACTCCGACCACTCGATTTCTCCCCCCGCCCAGGCCTGAATGAGCCAGAGCAGCCCGCCCGGCGAGCCGCTCTTGAAACGGAATCTGTTATAGATGGGGCAGTTAAACGCTGAGTAATCAAGGGTCAGCTGGCAGTAGCCGCAGCCGAAGCAGCGGTGGATGACCTCTTTATAATCCTGTAGCGAGATTTAAGCCACCTCCCAGTTTCCCGGGTTCATGATGTCGTTGGGGTCGAGCATCTTCTTTACCCGCTTTATCAGCTGGCGGGTGTTGGCGTCCATCCTTTCCAGGATGAGCTTCTGGGCGGGCAGCTCCGGCTTCCAGGCCACCCCGCCCAGCCCCAATGTCAGGCGGTTGGTGTCGTCCAGTGCCTTTCGGGCTCTCTCGAACTCATCCGCCTGGGCGCGGTTGAAGGCATATGAATAGGCGAGCATGACACTGTGCCCGTTGGGCAATAGCTGTATGCCCAGCTGGTATAAAAAGTCCTGTTTGTGGGCAATCTCGATACCTTTACGCCAGGCTTCGGGTATGACCTCTATGGGCAGTATGGCTCCGGTGTACTCGAAGCCGCCGCCCTTCCTGAAATCGGCGGCGGTGGCGGCGAAGGGGGGCACACCCAGAAACCGCTCCCGCAATGCGGCGAGCGCTTTCTCCTCAGCCACGGGCTCCACTTTGTATTTCTCGAAGATGCCCTCGTGCATCTTCTTCTTGACCTCGAATTCCTCTTGGGATTCGCCGGAAACGACGATAATGTAGTATATGCGCTGCGCCCACCTCGGCTTCTCCTGGGTGATGATGAAACAGTTTTCCAGCAGATTAATCTGGCTGAACTCGGCGATAAGCTCTGGAATCAGCTCCACGCTGTCGGAGACGAACAACAGCAGGTCTCGGAAGGCGGGTTTGGGGAAAAGCTGGAGGGATAGCTTGGTGACGATTCCCGTCGTTCCCAGCCAGCCTAAGAAAAGACCCATCAGGTCGGGGAGGGGATCGCGGCTGAACCAGTTGGGGCTTATCGAGCCCGAGCCTAATTGGCAGACCTCGCCCGTGGGCAGAACCACCTCCATGCCGTTGACCATCTGCGAGTTGACGCCGTATCTCGGCGTGAGGTGGCCGTGCCCGTGAATCAGGATGTTGCCCACGATGGTGGCGGTGGGGGGCGATTCGGGGGTGGAGTGCTGGAGGCGGGGGTGGTTCTTCTCCAGGTAGGCGCTCAGAGCCGCCTGGGTGACGCCGGCTTCAATCAGGACGTAGCGGCTGGCTTTGTTGACCTCCAGTATACTGTCCATCCGCTTCATGTCGAGGACGATGCCGCCCTTTAGCGGCACGTTCAGGGCGGAAAGGGTCAGCCCCGCCCCCATCGGGGTCAGGGCGAGCTTTTCCCGGTTGGCCAGAGCGACTATCCGCTGCACCTCGTCCACCGTTCTGGGCATGACGACGCCATCGACTTTGCGCGGCAGCTGGGCACCCGGGTCGCGGGAATAGAGATAAAGCTCTTCGGGGCGGTCGGAGAAGTAGTCCGAGCCGACGATTTCAGCCAGTGCTTTGGAGAGCTCCGCTTTCATGGGCAGCTACATTCTAGCATAATACAGTCTATCGGGCACTCATCCTTGCCCGGTTATCTACTTGCTTTCAGCTTTTCAATCCTGACCAGAATGTCAGCCACGTTCTCGGATAGCTTCCGCACTTCCTGCTTCAGCCCCTCCGTCAGAGCGGGTTGTAATCGGTGATGGTGCGCTGGCACCCCGGCTCCCAGGATTTCATTTATGATGTAACCCGCCATAGGGTTCTGCTTGCAGCCGAAGGGCGAAGCTCTGCCCTCGGCGACGGCTCTGGCGAACTTGCCGCAACTATCGAGGCCACAAAAGCCGCAGTCCCGCTGGGGCAGGACCTGGTAGATTCTCTTTATCTTCTCCTTAGTGTCAGTGTCCATGCTCCTTAATCCCGGATGTCCGCCATGGGTCTCAGAAATGGGTCGACGGCGCTGGGCATCTCGGCGGGCTCCCAGACCGGTTCGGCGGGGTTGCTTTCTTCGGCGGTCTCGCCCGCGTTTTCCAGGTGCCCCCGGTAGCTCTTGCTGAAACACAGGTAGTAGTGTCGGCCGCGGTAAAGGGGACACTCCTGGCATAATTTCCCGGAGAAGGGACATAACATTTTTTCCTTAGCCATTAACTGCTGTCTCCAATCGTGCTCGTTAGTGCTCGCGGTAAGCCTTTTTCCAGGGCTCCTTCTTCATGGCCAGGTAGTCCCTGATGGCCGCCTTCAAGGTGTCCGCCGCCAGCAGGGCGCAGTGCTCGCTTTCCTCGGGCAAGCCGCCCAGGGCGTTGAGGACATCTTCCTGGCTTATCTTCCGGGCCTGGCCGAGTTTTTTGCCCTTGGCCAGCTCGGTTACCATGCTGCCCGAGGCGACGCTGGTGCCGCAGCCGTCGGTGAGGAAGCTGGCTTCCTGGATAGTCTCCCCTTTTAGCTTGAGCCATAGCTGCATGGTGTCGCCGCAGGGGCCGGTAACCCTGGCGCAGCCGTCGGCGCCTTCAATCTCCCCCATATTTTTGGGGTTCATGCTGTGCTCGACAACCGCCTCCGAATAGACCTCGAGCATCTTGGCTCTAACCATTTCCTCGAACTTATCCCATGATGACGACACGGTGTTTCTCCATTTCTATTAGTGGTCACATATGTTATCGCCGCTATCCAGTTCTATTAGTGGTCACATATGTTATCGCCGCTATCCAGATTTCCCTCCAGATAGCTGAGTACCGCCTTCTCCGGGTCGCTCTCGCTGACGCCGATGATGACGCCGATGCGGTTTTGCTGGAAAAGGCTCTGGGCGTGGGAGCCCATGCCGCCGGCGATTACCAGCGAGACTCCCTGCTCGGCCAGCCAGGCTGGCAGCAGCCCGGGCTGGTGCTCCGGCGAAGGCGCCAGCTCTTTAGATATAATCTTTTTCCCCGGCTCGTCGATGTCGAACAGGACAAAATGCTCGCAGTGGCCGAAGTGAGCCGACAACATGCCACCGCTTATCGGTACGGCATACCTCATCTAGAAACCTCCTATAATTCGTACTACAAAGCGTTTTAGGGGTGGGAGATAACGTCCCACAGCCCCTCTATCTCCCGCGAGACCGCGCCGTCGGCGTATTCCACCACGGGCACGCCGCGGACTATGGCCTCGGTTACAGCATTATCGAAGGGGATTTTCGCCGCCAGCTTGATTTCTTGACTTCGGCAATAGTCTTCAATGCGGCGGGTATTCTCCTCGTTTAGATCGTACTTGTTGATACAGACCATGGCCGGCACGCCGAAGTGGCGGCAGACGCCGAGCACCCTTTCCAGGTCGTGTATCCCGGAGAGCGTGGGCTCGGTAACCATGAGCGCCAGGCTGGCTCCCGACAGCGAAGAGATAACCGGGCAGCCGATGCCCGGAGGCCCATCGCTGATGATGTATTCCAAGCCCTGTTCTTCGGCGATTCGCCTTGCCTCTTGCCTTACCTGAGCCACCAGCTTGCCCGAATTCTCCTGGGCGATGCCGAGCCGGGCGTGGACCAGGGGCCCGTATTTGGTATCGGAGACGAACCAGTGCCCGGACATATTTTCCCGCATGGTTATGGCTTCTTCCGGGCATATGTGCGAGCAGAAGCCGCAGCCCTCGCAGGCTATCGGGTCTACCTTATAGTCCTTGATAGCGTCGAAGCGGCATAATTCCTGGCAAAGCCCGCACTGGGTGCACTTTGCCTCGTCGATTTGAGCCACCTGCCCGCTCCAGAACTCGTTTTCCTGTTTTACCGAGGGGCTGAGCAGCAGGTGAAGGTCGGCGGCGTCCACGTCGCAGTCGGCCAGCACCTTGCCGCTGGCCAGAGCCGCCAGCGAGCCGACGATACTGGTCTTGCCGGTGCCGCCTTTACCGCTTAAGACTACGACTTCTCGCATCCACTATCTCCTTAATTCCCTCGAAAAGCCCGACGAATTTGTCTTTCCACTCGGGCATGCCTTCGACCAGCGTTATGCCCCTTGAGTACAGACGGGCGATTTCGGTATCCAGGGGTATGGTGAGCAATATAGGTATGTTCTCTCTACGGCAGTAGTCCTCAACGCTGTTATCGCCGACGCCAGCGCGGTTGAGGACGACCCCGCAGGCTATGCCGAGCTGCCTCACCGTTCCCACCGCCAGTACGAGGTCGTTGAGTCCGAAGGGAGTGGGCTCGGTTACCAGCAGGCAGAAATCGCTGCCCTCGATTGATTCCACCACGGGACAGGATGTCCCCGGCGGGCTATCTATAATGCTTATACCGTCGCTATCAGTATGCCTTTTTGCCGTCCTGATTACGGGCGGCGCCATGGCCTCGCCGACGGTGAGCTTACCCTGAACGAAATCGATGCCGTCCGCCCCGCCCCACTCCACTACGCCCATTTCCCTCTTTTCCTCGGATATCGCCTTTTCGGGGCAAAGATAGCTGCAGGCGCCACAGCCGTGGCAGAGCTGGGGAAAGGTGAGCACGTGCTCGCCGAGGACGGCGATGGCGTTAAAGGCGCAGACCTCGGCGCACTGGCCGCAGCGGGTGCACTTGGCCTCGTCTATCTTGGGGACGGGTATGAAGACGGGCTCGCTGCCGCTGATATTGGTTTTAAGAAACACGTGGTCGTTCGGCTCCTCGACATCGCAATCGAGCAGCCTGACTTTCTGGCTATCCTTGAGGGCTAGGGCAAGGCTGGTGGCGACCAGCGTCTTACCCGTGCCGCCTTTACCGCTGGCGATAGATATTATCATTTAGGCTCTGGTCATCTTGGCCCCGCACTTGGGGCATTTGATATCGTAGCAGGGGACGCTTCTCTGGTGCGCTACTTTTGTTCCGCAGGCGGGGCATACGCATTCACCGCTAGGGCCGGCGCCGGGGCGATTGCCCTTCATCCTGCCCCTGCCCCCTCCGCTACCCGTTCCGGGTCCGCTTCCCCAGAGAGGTCCCATTCCGTCTCCTCTAGGCATAATTACACCTCCCCTGTGAACTGACTAACTTCAAACCTATCTCCATACTTAGTGACCATTAACAATGCCCCAGTGTGTCTGACTGTATCTTCACCTCGTCCCCATCCTTTAGCTTTGACTCAAGGCCGTGATTTAAAAGCACATAATTCTGGCCGTTAACAAACACGTCGTAATCTAGTTTTATATCCTTGGTTATGGGGCAAATCGGCTCAAAATCAACACCCGCTTGCTTGTAACAAGACCCTACTTCGGCAAGCAATGCTCTCAGCGTGTCACCTTCCACATCTATTTCGGCAAACCCTTTCTCCCGGGCATCTGGCCAGGGTGTAAACAGTGCCGGTAGGGATGAGACAGGAGTGCCCGGAGTCACCTGCCCGTCGTAATTAACCAGAACTCTCAGTTGCTCGAAATTTGGAACTATGGCGATCCTCATGCTCATTCCCCTGGACTTTTATCTTTCTTTTCCAGTTCTTCAATACGGCGCTGGATTTCGTTGAGCTGCTGGGCTAAGTCCTGTGACTGGGCTTTGAGCGTCCCGATTTCCTGCGCGGGGCTCTGGGGTGGGGCTGCCGAAGCCATAGGCGGGTTCATGCCGAAGCCCATGCCGCGACCCATGCCTTTGCCCATACCCCGGCCCATGCCTCGTCCCATTCCACCGCCCATGCCGCCTCCACCTCCGCCCATGCCGCGTCCCATGCCACCGCCCATGCCTCCGCCCCCACCTCCACCCATGCCGAAGTGGTCGGGCACGTTGGGCTGGGAGCTGGCCTTGAGCTTGCCGTCGCGGTAGTTTTCGATGATGTCTTTTACCTTCCCCGACGCACCGGTTATCATTTTTACGCCGGCAGCGGACAGAACCTGGTGGGCGTTGGGGCCGCAGTTACCGGTAATAATCGCCTCCACGCCCTTGCCGGCGACCATCTGGGCGGCGGAGATACCGGCGCCGCCGCCCGCCATGGCGCTGGCGTTATCAATCGCCTCGAATTCCATCGTTTGCGGGTCGGCGATAATGAAATACTGGCAGCGCCCGAAGCGCGGGTCTACCTCGGCATCGAGGGTAGGGCCGTTAGCTGAAATAGCGATTTTCATAAAGTGCCTCCTTATCCCTTTTTCTCTTCCTCTAGCTCGTGCATTCTGGTTTCAATCTGCTCCAGTTGCCCTTTTATCGCCTCCGCTTGGTTCTTCAGGTAGTCGAACTCTTCTTCCCTGGTCGGGGGCGTAAAGGGTGTGTATCCCGGGGCAGCGGCTTGGCCGTAGAAAGCGGGCGGGGGCGCGCCAGCGCCGCTCAGGAAATAGCCGCAGCGCGGCAGTCCGCCTCTACCTCTACCTACATAGGGCCAGGGAGGGGAAGCGCCCCGAAAACCAAAGCCCATACCTCCGCCCATGCCTCGTCCTGAACCTCTGCCTCGTCCCATTCCGTTATACATATTTTTGCCTCCTTCCCGCTAGTTAACCATGGTTAGCTGGCGGATTCCTTTAATTTGTCGATAGGTCGCCCCCTGGCTGACACAGTTCATCGCCAGCCGGGGGTCGGTAACTTTAGTGCCGCATATGGCGTTAATGCCGTGGTCGAAGAGCACTGGGGAGAGGGGGGCGGTATCGCCGACGGTGACCACGTAGGCTTCAGGGCGGCATAGTTTTAGCAGCTTCTCGATGGTGTGGTTGGTGAAAGCCGTCCCGGTTATGCCGACAACGTCGGCTTGCGGGACGAGATTTTCCGCCTCGTCCTCGGTGAAATCGCCCGGGCGCGGGTTCTTCTCGATTACCCAGAGTTCAGCCACCACCTCCCGCAGGCGGGGAACAAAGGGGAAATGACCGATAATGGCCACTTTTTTGCCCTTGCCCTTTTCAGCGATAATCTCGCTGGCATTAAGCTCCCGGCATTGTTTATCGTTAACCTCAAGCAGCGAGTTGATGGCGGCCATGCCGATGGCGGCTTCGAGTATGTTATCCGAGTAAGCCATCCGAGCCAGTTCTGAGGCGCTCTTCTCCAGAAGACGCCCCGGTTCTTTGACCGAGGGCGGCTCCTGCTTAAGGGCGTCGCGGGGGAGCGTCGCCGCCAGCCCGCAGTTACGCGTCAGGACGGCGGTGTGAAAGAGACCCATTCGGATGTCTTTTACTTCCGCGTCCGTGTCCAGCGTTGCCATCAAATCATCAAGGACTTTCATAGTTCTTATTCGGTAGGGCGCCGCCAGTTTCGCCGGCCCCGGCCGCCCATACCCCGGCCGCGGCCCGTAGGCCAGAGCGCCACGATGTCGGCCGTGCTGCAGGTGGGGCAAAGCTCCGGCGGCTCCTTTATCATTTTTTCGAAGGGGACTTCCCACTCGTGGCCGTTGTCGCAGCGGAAGCGGCGCACCGACATCTCGTAGTTGCCGCCCTCGATTCTTATCGCCTTGCCGTTGAGCAGGGCGTCGGCCATCTTCTGCCGCGCCGAGAGTAGTATGCGGGCGAAGGTGCTGCGCGATACTTTCATCTTTTGGGCGCAGCCGTCCTGTTCCAGACCCTCGATATCCTTCAGCCGAATCGCCTCGGCTTCCTCGACGGAGAGGCGCACCTCTTCCAGGTCGGACATGGGCACGCCCGCCGGTTTGAAATAGTTCACCCGGGGGACAGAGTCCACCCGTCGCCAGAGAGGTTGTCTTCCCATAAGCCTTTATCCTTATCTTTTAAGTCATAAGCCCATTAACTGGCAAGGATTGCTGGTTATTTTGGTCTTATGCCCATAATTATTCTATACCAACGCTGCCGCGTTGTCAACCGACGGACGTTTTCTGATATAATTGTCGGCAATAATGATTGTAGTAACCGGCGCCGCCGGACATGCCGGCGCTAATCTCGTGCATGCCCTGGCGGCTCAGGGGCGCCCCGTGCGCGCCCTGGTCCATCTCGACCGAAGGGCGCTGGAGGGGCTGGATATAGAGGTCGTTTCGGGCGATATCTGCGACCCCGATTCCCTGCTCAAGGCCTTTGAGGGCGCCGAGGTGGTCTATCACCTGGCGGCTCGTATCTCCATCTCCACCGACCCCTGGTCAATGCTGGAGGCGGTCAACATTACCGGCACCCGCAACGTGGTCGAAGCCTGCTTGCGCCGCGGCGTGCGCCGCCTCGTCCACTTCAGTTCCATCCACACCCTGACCGATACGGCTACGGATATCCCCGTCGACGAATCGAACTCCCTGGTGGAATCCCGCCACTACCCGCCCTACGACCGCTCCAAGGCGGCGGCGGAGGGGGAAATTCGCCGGGGGATAGAAAGGGGACTGGACGCTGTTATCATCAACCCCACGGCCATTGTCGGTCCCCACGACTACAGGCCGTCGCACTTCGGCGAGGCGTTATTGAAGCTGGCCAACGGCCGGCTGCCCGCCCTGGTTACGGGCGGCTTTGACTGGGTGGACGCGCGCGACGTCGTCCAAGGGGCGATGCGCGCCGAGGAAGTAGCCCCCACCGGAGCCAAGTACCTCCTCTCCGGGCACTGGCTGTCGCTGCGCGAGGTGGCTAAAATGACCGAAGAGCTGACCGGTGTCAAAGCCCCCGGTTCTGTCTTCCCGATGTGGCTGGCGCGGATCGGCGCCCCCTTTATCACCACCTTCGACCGCCTGGCCCGGCGGCGGCCCCTCTATACCAGCGTCTCTCTGCAGGCGCTGCGCGGCCACCGCCACATAAGCCACCAGAAAGCGACCCAAGAACTCGATTACCGCCCGCGCCCGTTCCGGGAAACGCTTATCGATACGCTCGAGTGGTTCGAGGCGGCGGGCAAGCTTACCCGTCCCCTGAAACGGGAAAAGACGGAGACATCTTGAACGAACTGACCTTCTTCAACAGCCTCATCATCGGCTGGTTTGTGCTGGCGGTCGCCGTCTTCCTATCGCTGCTGTTCTTTGCCGCCCCCTACGGGCGCTATGTGCGCCGCGGCTGGGGCTTTGCCGTCAACAACAAGCTGGGTTGGGTTATCATGGAAGCGGCGGCGCCGCTGGCCTTCGCCGTCTGTTTCTTTATCGGCGGCAACGCCAACACCATCACCACGCTGGTCTTTCTGGGGTTGTGGGAAGCGCACTACCTGCACCGCGCTTTTATCTACCCCTTCAGCCTGCGCCGCCACCGCCTGGGGATGCCGTTGCTCATCGTCGGCTTCGGCTTTCTCTTCAATCTGGTCAACGGCTACCTCAACGGCCGCTATATCTTCGCCTTCTCCGACGGCTACTCCAACCAGTGGCTCAGCGACCCGCGGTTTATCGTCGGGGTGGCGCTCTTTATTGTCGGCTTTATCATCAACCGACTAGCCGACAACGTCCTGCGCAACCTGAGCCAGTCGGCTGACTCCGGTTACAAGATTCCCTACGGCGGGCTTTACCGCTGGATATCGTGCCCCAACTACTTCGGCGAGGTCATTATCTGGTTGGGTTGGGCGGTGGCGACCTGGTCACTGCCGGGGCTGGCCTTCGCTGTCTGGACGGCGGCTAATCTAGTGCCCCGCGCCCGTTCCCACCACGCCTGGTACCGCCAGCATTTCCCCGATTATCCCCCTAAACGCCGCGCTCTCCTGCCCGGAATATGGTAGCTGGCCTGAGTGGCTAAGTTACACCTGTTTGCTTTATACTGTTTTTAGGTCAAATGAAGAAAATACTGTTTGTCTGCGTGCACAATGCGGGCCGAAGTCAGATGGCGGAGGCTTTCTTTAACCACTTTGCCCGAGGTAAAGCGGTAGCCTTTTCGGCGGGTACCCGGCCCGAGCCGGAGATGAGCCCCAGAACGATAAAGATAATGCGGGAAGCGGGCATAGAGCTCGACGGCCATAGGCCCGAGCTGTTGACCCCGGAGATGCTAGCCGAAGCCGACCGGGTTATCACTATGGGCTGCGACGTCCAGAGCGCCTGCCCCTCCCTCCTTAGCGACGTCGAGGACTGGGCGCTGGGCAACCCCAGGGGACGGCCGCTGGCGGAAGCCAGAAGGGTAAGGGACGAAATCAAGGACAGGGTGCGGGAGCTGATTAAGGAGCTTTAACGGCGGCTACACTTTCCCCTCATTTGTGGTAAAATTGCTCTTAAAGGAGTGACCTATGATTTGCCCCACCTGCCGTGAGGTCATGATAGTAGTCGAGCAAGATAAGATCGAACTGGACCATTGCCCCAAATGCGGCGGGGTCTGGTTCGACGCGGGAGAACTGGAGCTGATGCTGGAGAGAATGGGGCTGGAAAGCGGTGCCCTTTCCCTGGCGAAGATAATGGATTTGCCCGACGCCGAGACCAGCGAGAAAAAGCGGCGCTGCCCCATCTGCGGGCGCAAGATGAAAAAGGTGCATATTGGCAAAGAACCCGAGGTGCTCATCGATTTCTGCCCGTGGGGGGACGGGCTCTGGTTTGACGGCGGCGAGGTGCACCAGATTATAGAGCAGTGCGCTTTGAATGCGGGCGCTAAAGCGGGACCCGAAGAGCGCGTGCTTAGCTTTTTGGGAGATACCTTTAAGGCCGAAAAATAGCCGGGCTTTTTAGCCCCGGTTTCAAATAAAGGCAACATATAAGGAGGTTGCTATGTGGTTAGCCATCTATATTATCGGCGGTATCGTGGTCTTACTCTTCCTCTTTTTCATTGTCACCTACAATGGTCTGATCGGGCTGCGCAACCAGATGCGCAACGCCTGGGCGCAGATCGACGTCCAGCTCAAGCGGCGCCATGACCTCATCCCCAACCTGGTGGAGACGGTTAAGGGGTATAAGATACATGAAAGAGAGACGCTGGAGGCGGTGACCAAGGCGCGCAACCTGGCGCAGAGCCTGGCCAGCGCCGGTGCCGCCGCCCGTTCCAAGGCGGAGGACGCGCTGGGCGGCGCTCTCTCCAAGCTGCTGGCGGTGGTGGAGAACTACCCTGACCTCAAGGCGAACCAGAACTTCCTGGCCCTCCAGGAGGAGCTGGCCTCGACGGAAAACAAGATAAGCTTTTCCCGCCAGTACTACAACGATTCCGTGCTGAGGATGAACAACAAGGTCCAGATGTTTCCCTCCAACGTGGTCGCCGCCATGACCAACTTCAAAATGGGCGAGTTCTTCGAGGTCACGGTGACCGAGGAGAGGGAAGCGCCCAAGGTTAGTTTTACATAAGATAGAGCGACTTAAGATATGTGGGAACAGATTAGCGCTAATCGATGGCGTTCGGTAGTCCTGACCGCGGGCATGGCCATTATCCTGCTCCTGATTGGCTATGCCCTGGGCTATTTCTTCTTCGACAACGCCATCATCGGGCTTATTCTGGCCCTTATCGTCTGGGGCATACTAGCCCTGCTCGCCTTTTACCAGGGCGACAGCATCCTGCTGAGTTTGTCGCGCGCCCGCAAGATAGGCCACGACGACAACCCCCGTCTCTATAACATCGTCGAGGAGATGAAAATCGCTTCGGGGTTGGAGAGGATGCCCGATATCTATATCATC
>Ga0315552_1000773_pt1 | contig 19893 bp, 16 predicted proteins | sample SalMarSW160170MG_2_FD_203102 | JGI IMG/M metagenome (GOLD analysis project Ga0315552, IMG submission 203102) | Salt marsh sediment microbial communities from the Plum Island Ecosystem LTER, Massachusetts, United States - Salt Marsh Sediment SW1601-70 ...
GGCTGCCGAGAAGGTCACCCCCAAGGATATAAACTTTATGGCAAAGTACGGAAGAGGGCTTGTGTGCCTGTCGCTCCATCCTGATATCGTGGAGAAGCTCAAGCTCCCCCTGATGGTGCAGGATAACACGTCTCGCTTCGGTACTGCCTTTACGGTTTCCATTGAGGCAAAGAACGGGGTAACCACCGGTATTTCCGCAGCCGATAGGGCGCATACCATGCTTACGGCCTTGAATGACAGCTGTTCGCCCGATGATCTCGTTCAGCCCGGCCATGTGTTCCCATTGAGGTCGCGAAGGGGCGGAGTGCTCTTCAGGGCCGGGCAGACAGAGGGTTCAGTGGACCTGGCCCGGATCGCCGGATTAAAGCCGGCAGGGGTGATATGCGAGATCATGAATGATGACGGAACCATGGCCAGGAGGCCTGATCTTGACATCTTCGCGGAAAAGCACAACCTCCGGGTGGTCACCGTCGCCGATATTATTTCTTACCGGATGAGATATGAGTCCTTTGTCCGCAAGGAGGCGGAAACGGTACTGCCTACGCCTTTTGGGGAGTTCAAGGCAATGGCATTCATCAATGAAATCGACAATAGCGAACACCTGGTCCTGGTGAAGGGAGAGATCGACCCGGACAAGGATATCCTGGTCCGTGTTCACTCCGAATGCCTCACCGGGGATGTCTTCGGCTCATATCGATGTGACTGCGGGGATCAATTAAAGACGGCCCTGAAGATGGTTGAGCAGGAAGGTCTGGGGGTGGTGATATATCTGCGTCAGGAAGGGCGAGGGATCGGATTCGCCAATAAGATCAAGGCATATGCCCTTCAGGATCAAGGCTTTGATACGGTTGAGGCGAATGAGGAACTCGGGTTTAAGCCCGACCTGAGGGACTATGGGGTAGGGGCACAGATCCTGGTTTCTCTGGGGGTCAGAAAGATGCGGCTCATGACCAACAACCCCAAGAAGGTAGTCGGACTGGAGGGGTATGACTTAACCATCACGGAGAGGGTGCCCATCGAGATGCCCCCACGACCTGAAAATATGCGATACCTTTTAACGAAGTGCGAGAAGCTGGGACATATCATGAAGATCAATAGCTAGTCCAAAAGGAGGAAGCCCATGCCTACACTCATTGAGGGAGCAATTTCGGCAAAGGATGTGAGATGTGCGATTGTGGTGAGCCGGTTTAATGATTTTATAAGCCAGAGGTTATTAGAGGGAGCCTTGGATGCTCTCAAAAGACACGGGGCATCCGAGGATCAGATCACTATTGTCAAGGTGCCCGGCGCATTTGAAATCCCCGCAATGGCGAGGAGGCTATCGTTAAAGAAGGGGTTCGACTGCGTGATCTGTCTGGGGGCCGTGATACGGGGAGCTACGCCGCACTTTGAATACATCAGCTCACAGGTCTCGAGAGGTATTGCCTCTGTTGCTCTCGAGAGCTCTATTCCGGTTTCATTCGGTGTGCTCACCGCTGACACCTTGGAGCAGGCTATTGAAAGGGCCGGCGCAAAGAGCGGCAATAAAGGCTGGGATGCCGCTGTCTCGGCCCTGGAGATGGTAAGCCTTTTTCAAACAATTGAGTAGCTCATCCACACGGGTTGTGGGAGTAATGGAGCACTGGAGTGTTGGAGTAACGGTATCAGATTGAGGAAAAGGGTTTGAAAGGCGCTAATCTGGCGCCAATACCCTCTTTCGTTAACCTTTTTATCGAGGATATGTGCTACGATAGTTTTTAATACTCCAATCATGATGAACTCGTAAAAAGTCTCAAATCTGTCTCTTCAGTCATTCTGGCGAAAGCCAGAATCCAGTAAATTCAACGGGTTCTGGATGCCGGATCCAGTCCGGCATGACGAGTAGAGGACTTTTTACGAAACCATCAATCATCCAATACTCCCTGGCCCAGACCTATATAAAGGGGCCATTCTAGTAAAGGTTGCTGCCATAGAATATAAGCTTTGCATTTGTGTATTTTCAACAAGTCGCACCAGGGCGGGCCATCACTCCATGTGAAGGAAAGAACTATGACCGGCAGAGCCATCGTCTTTGACCGCCAACAAAGGGTGAAGTTTTCTTAGAAACACAAAGATTATAGTATTTCGTTCTCTGAATAGATGCTGCCGTGAGTTGAGAGTGCAAGGCCATGGGAAAGAGAAGGCGCTCAAGAGAGCTTGCAATCAAGGTACTCTTTCATCTTGAGTTCTCAAACGATGATCCCGCAGCGGCCTTTGAGTTGATCTGCAATAACTTCGGGGCAGCCGAGGATAGTAAGGCCTTTTCCAAGGAACTGGTGGAAGGGGTTTGTGTCCACATGAAAGAGGTTGACGAGTTACTCTCAAAGGCTTCGCAGCACTGGAGATTGGAAAGGATTGCAAAGGTTGACCGCACCATTTTGAGAATGGCGCTGTATGAGTTGCTTTACCGGGATGATATTCCGCCGAAGGCTACGATTAATGAGGCGGTTGATTTGGGGAAGAAGTTCTGCAGTGAGGAGTCAGGGGCCTTTATTAACGGCATATTGGATAAGATCTATCATACCCTGATGCCTCATAGAAGATCCCTCGATATCTCGTAGTAAGAATTGCCGGGTGGCCTTTATCCGCTGCGAGAAGATACCCTGACCTCTTCAAAGAGACGAGAAGATCACCTCCAGGAATAACCGGAGCACCGACGACTATCAACGGATATGATCGATATGAGATTGGACGTACGGCTAACGCACAGATTTTTGGATCAGCTATGGTGTCAGGCCATCGTCGTATTCCTCTTTGAAGATATCTCCCTCCAAAAAGAATACCTTTTGAGGATAAACAAGGCGTTGGCCGGCTCGTTAACCCCGTTAATCGATACCCATTTTATTACGGGGAGAAAAGGCGATTTTATACTCATTGCACCTCAGGAAAGGATCAAGGCCGAGAAGCTGTTGTTTGTCGGTTTGGGGCCGGTTTCCGGTTATTCGGTTCGAATCCTGCCTTCCGTTGCGAAAAAGCTATTCTCTTCCCTTGACAGGCTCCATGTCGATGAGTTCTGTATCATGGTGCCTCGATTCGATGGGGATAAAAAACAATACGAGGGATTCGTGAGATCCATGATACAAGGCACTATGAGCTATTACGAGAAGAGGGAAAGAGAGGCAGCTTCTTTTATCCTCAAGGTGCTTGTCTCCATTGATGAGGATATATGTTCCAACATGCGAACATTACAGGAGAGCTTAAGGAGTTATCTCGATCCTCGCATGGAATATACGATTGTAATTGATGAAAGCAGAGGGTTACATGATGAGAAAGTATAGGCCGCAGGAGGTAGAGATCAAATGGCAGTCCTTGTGGGAGAAAGAGGGATACTTCAGGGTAAGCGAGGATTCAGGAAAGGAAAAGTACTACCTGCTCGAGATGTATCCCTATCCATCCGGCAAGATCCATATGGGGCACGCGAGAAACTATGCCATAGGAGATGTGGTGGCACGCTACAAGCGAATGAGGGGGTTCAATGTCCTTCATCCAATGGGCTGGGATGCCTTTGGCATGCCCGCCGAAAATGCTGCGATTGAGAACAACACACACCCAGCGAAGTGGACCTACGATAACATCGATTACATGCGCTCTCAGCTCAAGAGGATGGGCTTCAGCTATGATTGGGACAGGGAAATCGCCACCTGTCGGCCCGAGTACTACAAGTGGGAGCAGCTTATCTTCGTGCGGATGTTCAAGGAAGGCCTTGCCTACAAGAAAAAGACCTATGTGAACTGGTGCGATCAATGCCAGACAGTGCTGGCGAACGAGCAGGTCGTGGATGGATGCTGCTGGCGACATCCTGACCAAGAGGTTGTGCTGAAGGAGATGGATAGCTGGTTTCTCAAGATTACCGACTATGTGAGGGAGCTGCTCGAGTACTGCGAGAAACTGCCTGGGTGGCCTGAGAGGGTACTCACCATGCAGAGGAACTGGATTGGGGAGAGCCATGGCGCCATACTGCGGTTTCCCGTTGTTGATTCCGGGCATGTGATCGAGGTCTTCACCACCAGGCAGGATACGGTCTATGGAGCTACCTTCCTCTGTTTTGCCCCAGAGCATCCCCTGGTGAGAGAGTTGACAAAGGGATACCCTCAGCAGCGCGAGGTGGACGAGTTTGTGGAGAAGACCCTCAAGGTGGACACCTTCATGAGGACCGCCGATTGGACCGTTAAGGAGGGGGTATTCACGGGAAGGTATTGCCTGAATCCCGCGACAGGGGAGGAGATTCCCATCTACGTGGCCAATTTCGTGCTCTATGAGTACGGAACAGGGGCGATTATGGCAGTCCCCACCCATGATCAAAGGGACTTCGAGTTTGCAAAGAAATATGATTTGCTCCTCAGGGTTGTCATTAAACCGCCGGACAGCGACCTTTCTGAGCAGCAGATGACCGAGGCCTATACGGACGACGGCATTTTGGTAAACTCCGGGCCATTTAACGGGATGCCGAATAGGGAGGCCATGGATGCAATCATTGACTATCTGGAGAAAAAGGAGATGGGGCACAAGACGATCAACTATCGCCTCAAGGATTGGGGAATCAGCAGGCAGAGGTACTGGGGTGCGCCTATCCCTATTGTACACTGTCCTGAGTGTGGGGAGGTTCCGGTTCCCGAGGATCAGCTCCCTGTGGTGCTGCCCCTCGATCTTGATCTCAAGGAGGGGGGGAAATCTCCTCTCCCATTCGAGCCGTCGTTCTATGAGACGGAGTGTCCGCTGTGTGGACGGCCAGCGAAGAGGGAAACCGATACCATGGATACCTTTGTCGAGTCATCGTGGTACTTTGATCGGTTCGCATCCCCCAGATACGACAAGGCTCCTTTTGACAAGAAAAAGGTGGGCTATTGGATGCCGGTGGATCAATATATCGGGGGCATCGAGCATGCCATCCTCCACCTTCTCTATTCCCGTTTCTATACCAAGGTTTTAAGGGATATGGGCTATCTCGGCATTGCAGAGCCCTTCACCAATCTCTTGACCCAGGGCATGGTGTGCAAGGAGACCTTTCGGTGCCGGGAACATGGATACCTGTACCCCGAGGAGGTAAAAGACGGCAGATGCACTTTATGCGGCAGGGAGATCGAGATCGGATCCAGCACAAAGATGTCCAAATCCACAAAGAACGTCGTCGATCCCCAGGAGCTCATTGAGCGATACGGCGCGGACACGGTGCGGATGTTCTGCCTGTTTGCGTCGCCACCGGAGAGGGATCTTGAGTGGAATGATGAGGGTGTAGAGGGGGCCTGGAGGTTTCTCAACAGGGTGTGGCGCCTTGTCGAGGACAACAGAGAGCATCTCTCCCGCATAAGGCCTTACGATGGAGTTCAGGAGATCTCCTCTGATCTGAGGGATATCCACCGCAAGACCCATCAGAGCATAAAGAAGGTGAGCGAAGATATAGAGGATAGATTTCATTTCAATACTGCGATCAGTGCTGTCATGGAACTCTTCAACACGGTAAATCAGTTTCTTAATACCCACGATGAGCTTCCTGACGAGGCCTGGTCTGTGGTAAAGGAGGCCACCGAGACCATGCTCATACTCCTTCACCCCATCGTGCCGCACATTACAGAAGAGCTGTGGAGTGCCCTGAGCCATGAAAATAGCCTCGCAACCATACAATGGCCCACCTACCGTGAGGGGGCGCTTGCGAAGGAAAGCTGCTTGGTCGTCATTCAGGTGAACGGAAAGGTCAGGAGCAGAATGGAGGTACCACTATCACTTGCTGAAGAGGAGATTCGGCAAAAGGCCTTGGAGGATGAGAGGATCCAGCGTTTTGTGGGCGATAAGGCGATAAAGAAGCTGATCGTTGTCCAGAATAAACTGGTGAATGTGGTGGTGTGATTTGCTTGTTGACCGTTGCTCGTTCCCCGCTGGCTCGTTAAAAACCAAATAACGAATAAAGAACGAATGACAAATAATATCGAGCTGCAATTATGTCATTGCGAGGAGTGGAGCGACGCGCCAATCTATCGTCCGCATAGGTGGAAAATTCAGCTCAACTGTCATTCCGGCCACCGAGCAGGAATCCAGGGAAAAGGGGCTATATAGATCGTTCTGGATGCCCATGGCTCAGGACATCCCGGGCCAGCCTTGGACTTGATCCAGGGTCCGGCATGACATAATAGATTGAGAGAACCGTGAAGAATCTTAGAATAAATAAAATCCTGACCCCAAATTTTTTTTTCGTTGCTTTCCTCGCATGCTGCTTCATGTCCGGTTGCGGTTACCAATTCAGGGGTGCCGGCGTGCCCATAGGAGTCAGCCTCGACACTATTGCTATTCCAATCTTCCCCAGCACCTCTTCTTTTGTGGGATATGAGGCCGATTTCACGAGAATACTGAGAGAGCAGTTCATTACCCATTCCCGCGTGAGGATCGTAAGCAAAGAGAACGCCCAGGCGGTTTTAAGCGGAAAGATCCGCTCCATTATCACCGAGCCGTTGACCTATTCGGTAACAAAGCAGACTATTCACGGGTTCGTTTCAACCGATGCACTCACCAGCTCGCGTGAAATGAGGGTGCAGGTGGAGGCGAAATTGATCGAGAGGGAAACGGGAACCATAATCTGGCAGGATGCGAGCTTAACCGGAGAGGCCGGCTTTTCCGTGAGCTCGGATCCCCTGCGCACTCGCTACGATCAACGTCAGGCATTTATCGCTATTGCCCAGGACCTCGCCACGAGGATCTACAGCAAAACCATGGAACGATTTTGATGAAGGCACTGGTCCCTGACAAAATTTTATTGTCTTTAAAGTCTGGGACTATCGCGCCCTTCTATCTCTTTTACGGTCCGGAAGAGTTTTGGATAGAGATCATCCTCGATGAGATCAAGAGGAGGTTGATCCCGGAGTCGGTAAAGGATTTTAATCTTGACATCCTTTACGCTGATGATGTCCCAGCCGCAGAGGTGCTCAACAGGGCTCGATTGGTCCCCTTTATGTCGCCTCGCAGGTTGATCATTGTAAGGCGCACGGAGCATTATTCCAAAACGGAGCGGGAGCTTTTTCTCTCTTATATGGATAAACCTCTTGAGTCAACGTGCATCATCTGGGTCTCAGGCGCAACAGAGTTAAAAGATCCCTTTCTCATGCGATGCAGGGAATCCGGAAGGGCGGTCAATTTCAAAAAGCTCACCGAAGGCCAGGCATTTGGTTGGATGCACAAGAGGGCAGAGGAGCTGGGGATACGCATCGATCGAGAAGCAGCAGGCATTCTCTATCAGATGGCTGGAAGCAGTTTGCGCGATCTGTATAGCGAGCTGGAGAAGATCTCGGCGAGGTTTCCCCAGTCCCGGATAGGGGTGGAGCAGATAAAGGATTCGGCCACCTTTAGCAGGCTCTTTACCGTGTTTGACCTGATAGACTCTGTATTCCATAAGGATGCCCTGCATGCCTTAGAGACATTGCACAGACTTTTTGAGACCCAAGGGCGAGACTCTCCATCTATACTGGGCATTTTGGGGATGGTGGCGCGGCAGATCAGGTTGATCTGCAAGGCAAAGGCCGGAGAACGCCAGGCAACGGGCAAGAGGGGGGCGGCAGAGAGGCTGAAGCCACTCCCTCAGTTCGTAATCGAGAAATGCATAGCCCAAGGAAAGCTCTGGGAGGAGAAAGAGCTTGGTGATGCCTTGAGCCGCATCTATGATGCGGATGGACTGATCAGGACTGGCTCACAGGGAGATCTTGTTCTGGAGCATCTGGTGGTGCAGCTTTGTCGCCCCCTGAACTGAGCACAGAGAGTTTGTGCACCTCACGGGTTAGCCGTGAGATCCTCCTGCTCGCATTATTCTTGTGGATAACGCCTTTGGATTGGATCTTCTGCAGGGTTGAAACGGTTTTACTCAGCGATGTCTGGGCTCCTTGAGCATCCTTGTTTGCAATGGTAAGCCGGAGCTCTTTGATCGCGGTCTTGGCCATGGTTCTATAGGATGCGTTTCTCGATCTCCGGGCTAGGCTCTGTTTGTGTCGTTTAATAGCTGATTTATGAGTTGCCAAATACACACCTCCTCATGCTGATTGTGTTTTGCTGGGGAACACTAAAATAAAGCGCATGATGTGTCAAGGTTTTTTATGAGTGAAGATGAGCTGGTCACAAGGGCTGCTGGCGTTGTCGGGATCTATACCTTCCTGAGCAGGGTTCTCGGACTGCTCAGGGATATGATTATTGCCAATTTCTTTGGCTCTGGCATGTCCGCGGACGCTTTCTTTGTCGCCTTCAGAATACCCAATCTCCTGCGGAGGCTCTTTGCAGAGGGCTCGTTCTCCGTTGCCTTTATACCGGTCTTCACTGAATACCTGCGAAAAAGAGCAAGAGAAGATGTCGTTCTGCTTGCACGGGTAGTGTTCACCTTGCTTATCCTCATTCTCACCGTGGTATGCATTCTTGGCATGGTGTTCGCACCCTTGATTGTAAGGATTATCGCGCCGGGCTTCGGGGCAGAGGGTGAGAAATATGCCCTCACAGTTCTCTTAACCAGGATCATGTTTCCCTATATATTCCTGGTGAGCGTGCTCGCATTGTTTTCGGGAATCCTCAATGCCATGAAGCATTTTGCAGCGCCGGCCATGGCGCCCATATTCCTGAACCTCTCGATGATTGCCGCACTTATTCTTCTTACCCCTTCCATGAGAAATCCCACGGTCGGCCTGGCTATCGGGGTCATAGTCGGCGGGATACTGCAGATGCTGCTTCAGGTACCGTTTCTACTGAAAAAGGGCCTCTCCCTGGCGCCACGATGGTTGCCCTCACACCCGGCATTACGCAGGATCGGAATCTTGATGCTTCCCACCATATTCGGCTCTGCGATCTATCAGATTAACCAACTGGTGGGAACCCTTTTGGCTACCCTTCTCAGGGAGGGAAGCGTGTCCTATCTCTACTATGCCGACAGACTGGTGCAGTTTCCGCTCGGGGTATTTGCCATCGCGATCAGCACCGCTGTATTGCCGTCCCTTTCAAGGGAGGCAGCGGATGGGGATCTTGAAGGGCTCAGGGGAACGATTTCCCACGCCATCAGGCTCACCATGTTTATTACCATACCGGCGATGATGGGCTTGATCGTGCTCAGGGAGCCGATCGTGCGGCTTCTCTTTCAGAGGGGCGCCTTTGATTCAGCCGCCGCCGCTATGACTGCACGGGCTCTTCTGTATTATTCCGTCGGCCTGTGGGCATTTGCTGGACTGAGGGTTTTTGTCTCTGCATTCTACTCCCTTCAAGACACCAAGACGCCCGTAAAAGTGGCGGTGATAGCCATGGTGTTGAACCTCATTTTATCCCTTATTCTGATGCGGACGCCTCTTGAGCACGGGGGACTGGCGTTAGCCCTTTCCCTTGCCTCCACCGCGCAGATGGTAATCCTCATCCTTTTGCTGCGAAGAAGGATCGGGGGGATCGACGGGAAGGCGGTGCTCGGTTCAATGACGAAATCGTTTTTCTCATCCATGATTATGGCTATCGGTATTTACTGGCTTTCCTTTAAATTTCTTGCCGTGACAGTAACGGGAACCATAGCGAGCTTGGTATTTGGAGTACTTCTGGTTATGGGTGCAGGCATCCTGATATATCTTATTTCGGCGCGGCTTCTCGGATGCACGGAGCTCACATCAATAATGGGAGTAGTAAGGAGATCCCGGAGCAGGCCGTAATATTGCGCTTGATCGTTCAAGAAAAACATGGCATAAACCTCAAGAAAGGATATTTTTAACAGATTACAGGTAAACGCTCATATCGTGGGGATGTAGCTCAGATGGGAGAGCGGTACGTTCGCAACGTACAGGTCAGGGGTTCGATTCCCCTCATCTCCACCATTTTTTTCATGGGTTGAGAGGTTCACCGTTCACGGTTCCCGGTTGAAATATCCTTGAGCTTGGAACCGCGCACTGTATATTTTAGAGAGTTGGTTCTGGAGAGAGACAAAAGAAAGGGAGAGCAGAGTGAAAAGGATCGCAGAGATTGAGAGGAAGACAAAGGAAACCGATATCAAGCTCACGTTGAATCTGGATGGAAAGGGCGCTTCATCCATTGATACGGGTATTGCCTTTTTAGATCACATGCTTACTCTGTTCTCTGCCCATGGATTTTTCGATATTGATATAAAGGCAAAAGGGGACACCGAGATCGACTATCACCATACCGTTGAGGACATAGGTATATGTCTGGGCAGCGCAATAAAGAAGGCGTTGGGCGACAAGAAGGGTATCAAACGGTACGGGCATGCAATAATCCCCATGGATGAGGCTCTGGCGAGGGTTGTGATCGATATCTCGAACAGGCCGTATCTCTCCTATCATGTGCCCTTAGAGAGGAGTGTTACCGGCAGCTTTGACACAAGCCTGCTCAAGGAGTTTTTTAAGGCGGTTGTCAATGACGCGGGAATTACCATGCACATCGAGCTTCTCTCCGGTGATGATGCCCATCATGGTGCGGAGTCCATCTTTAAGGCCTTTTCACGGGCGCTCGATCAGGCAATGCAGATCGACGAGAGACTGGATGCCGTCCCATCCACAAAAGGACTTCTGTAATGATCAAATCAATTGAGCATTGTATCGATTCACGATTTCTCGTGATCGATCTCAACACCCATAGAAGTATGCGATAACAACCCCAGCCACCCATTCTACCTCCTGGATTCCCGCAGCAGCCGATGTTCCATGCATTTTTAGCTTAAGGGGAAAATATAAGTAACTATAAGTAACACTATACTTTCATAGGCATTGTCATCCTTATAATGGGGTCTACTTTTCCCTTGACATAGCTCGAGAAAAATGTTCATATTTTGAACACTTTCCCCTTTCACGGTATGAGCCTAATTTTTTAGTACTTTCATTGAATTACCTCTTTTCATCTCATGTAATTCAAGGGGCGGAGCTGTAGACACAGCAGCTCACAGCTCATAGGAAGAGAGAAAGATAGCTCACAGCTGATAGCTCATAAATAAGAAGGATAAAACATGGCATTTGCATTTGAAAATTTAACAGTATACCAAAGAGCCTTGGATTTTTCCGTTTCTATAATTGAAATAATTGATGAGATAGATACCCACAGGAAATATTATCGGTTGATTGAACAATTAGAAGCTTCCTGCACTTCAATAGCACTGAATATTTCAGAGGGTAAGGGTCGGTATTCAAAAAAAGAATTCAAACAATTTTTATACATTGCCAGGGGTTCTCTTTATGAAACTGTCACTATGCTGCAAATATTTAAGAGAATGAATTGGCTGAGTGAAACAAACTACGAAAAGCTTTATTCCGAAGCGCAAGAGATAAATAAAATGCTCTCTGGATTAATAAATTCACTATAACTATCGATAGTATACGATCTACGTTTTTCTCCTTTTATTCCTATCAGCTGTGAGCTATGAGCTTTTTTGTTATGAGCTAATATAGCTTTCCGCTCTTTCGCTATGGCCTATCAGCTATGAGCTAATACATGGACCCCCAAGACATAAGATCCCTTCAGATTCTTGAAGAGATAGAAAATGACTATGCCTCAAGTCAGAGGGACCTTGCGCGTAACCTCAACATATCCCTCGGGCTGGTGAACTCCTTCATGAAGCGGCTGGCCACGAAGGGGTATGTGAAGATCACCACAATCCCCAGAAATCGGGTAAAATATTTCCTCACACCCCAGGGTTTTGCCGAAAAAACCAGGCTTACCTATGAGTTTATCCACTATTCCTTTCGATTTTACAAGAAGGCCCTCAAGAGCATTGAGGAATTACTCGGGAATTTTAACGAGAGAGGAATCACGAAGGTCGCCTTTTACGGGGCTACCGATCTGGCCGAGATTGCCTTTATCTCTTTGCGGGCAACCGGCATGAACCTGGTTTGTATTGTTGATGAAGAAAAAAAGGGCAAGAAGTTTCTCGGGCGAACCATCAAATCTATCAAAGAGTTGCTGGAACTCGATTTCGATAAAATCATCGTCACTGCCCTTGACTCAAAGGAGATGATATATGATACCCTTCAGGAAAATAAGATACCCACGGAAAAGATCGTCATGCTTGACTAATGAGCTGTCTTCTACCTTCTATCAGCTTAGAGCTATGAGCTATCATCTCTCTCGCTTTCACCTTTGAGCTCTCTTTAGGGGAGTAATACATGAATATCACCGTAGTTGGCACAGGTTATGTAGGATTAGTATCAGGCGCGGGTTTGGCGGATTTCGGCAGCCACGTCATGTGTGTGGATAAAGATGCCGAGCGAATTGATAGGCTCAATAAAGGAGAGATACCTTTCTACGAGCCGGGCCTGGAAGAGCTCGTTTCTCGAAACGTGAAGAATGGCAGGCTCTTTTTTACCAGCGATCTCAAAATGGCGGTTGATCGCTCCCTTGTTGTTTTTATCACCGTGGGCACTCCTGATGGAGGCAGCGGTCAGCCTGATCTCACTCAGCTCCACGAAGTGGCAGAGGAGCTTGCGGACGTTATCGACGATTATAAGGTGATCGTGATCAAAAGTACGGTACCGGTCGGCACGAACCGCCGCATCAAAGAGATGATCCAGGCAGATCTAAAGAAGGGGGTCAATGTGGATATCGTCTCAAATCCCGAATTCTTACGCGAGGGGGCTGCCATTGAGGACTTTATGAGGCCTAACAGGGTTGTGCTCGGTTCTGACAGTCAAAATGCCCTGGCGATTGTAAAGGATGTCTACCGGTCCCTCTACCTCATAGAAACCCCCTTTGTGATATCGAATCTTGAGACCGCTGAAATCATCAAGTATGCATCAAATGCCTTTTTGGCCACAAAGATATCGTTCATAAATGAGGTTGCCAATATCTGCGAGAAGGTTGGGGCCGATGTGCACCAGGTAGCAAAGGCGATGGGATTAGACAAGAGGATAGGCCAGAAATTCTTGCACCCTGGGCCTGGGTATGGAGGTTCCTGTTTCCCCAAGGATACCCTTGCATTTGCCCATCTGGGAAAAACAGTGGGATCGCCGGTTAGCATAGTTGAGGCAGTGATCGAGGTAAACAGGACCCAACGGTTACGGATGGTAGGGAAGGCGGAAGAACTCCTGGGCTCCTTGCGCGGAAAGACGATCGGTATCCTGGGGTTGACCTTTAAACCGAACACAAGCGATGTTAGAGAATCCCCGGCAATAGATATCGTGAATACGTTCTTGAGCAAAGGAACCACGGTAAAGGCATATGATCCTGAAGGCATGGAAGAATTTAAAAAAGCGATAGGAGATGCAGGAATCTCATACTGCAACACGCCCTATGAAGTAGCGCAAGGGGCAGAAGCGCTTGTATTTGTCACCGAGTGGAATGAGTTCAGGAACCTTGAGCTCAAAAAAATCAGATCACTCCTTGAAAAACCGGTGATCTTGGATTTGAGAAATATGTACGATCCTGAAACAATGGCCGAATTGGGCTTCACCTACATGGGCGTTGGAAGAGGGATAACCGATGCCCCTCAAGCTGAAAGCAAGAAAGCTCAAAGAAAGGAACAAACATGATTAAAACCGCTGTTGTAGGGTCCGGTTACTGGGGGAAGAATTTAGTGCGAAATCTTCATGAGTTAGGAGGCCTTGCTGCTATTTGTGACAAAGACCCCCGCGTGCTCTCCAGATTCGAGGAGACATACCCCGGCATCTCTACGTGCCAGGATCTGGATCTCTTGCTCAATGACCACCCGACCAAGATCGATGCAGTAGCCATAGCCACACCTGCGGCAACCCATTATGAGGTTGCCAGGAAATGCCTTCTGGCGGGAAAGCACGTGTTCGTGGAGAAACCCCTTGCCCTCACCGAGGAAGAGGGTCGAGACCTCATCCAACTCGCTGATGAGAAGAAACTCACTCTGATGGTAGGGCATATACTCCAATATCATGGTGCGGTGATCAAGTTGAAGGACCTCGTGGATGCAGGAGAGTTGGGCAAGATCCGGTATCTCTACTCAAACCGCCTGAATATCGGCAAGATTCGGACCGAGGAGAACATCCTCTGGAGTTTCGCGCCCCATGACATATCGGTGATTCTCATGCTTCTCCAGGAAATGCCTCAGAGTGTTTATGCCACAGGAGGAGAGTACCTTCAACAACATATTCCGGACACAACTCTCACCACGCTTGATTTTCCGAGCGGCGTGAAGGCGCATATCTTCGTGTCCTGGCTCCACCCCTTTAAGGAGCAAAAACTGGTGGTGGTTGGTGATAAAAAGATGGCGGTGTTCGATGATCTGAGCGAAGAGAAACTCCTGCTCTTTCCTCATCGTATAGAGTGGTTGAAAAGGGTTCCGGTGGCATCAAAGGCAAAGGCAGAGGTTGTACCCCTTACCATGGAAGAACCGCTCAAGGCAGAGTGCAGGCATTTCATAGAGTGCGTTTCTGAAACAAAGTCCCCCAAGACCGATGGCAGAGAGGGATTCCGCGTGCTCCAGGTGCTCCACGCATCTCAGAAATCCCTCAACGAAAATGGACGCAAGATCAGTTTGAATCAACTATCAGTGTCCTCTGAAATAACTATGAACGATGAGCAAAGAGCTAAGAGCTACTTCGTCCAGGAATCCGCATATGTGGATGAGGGGGTTGAGATTGGTTCCGGATCCAAGATATGGCATTTTTCCCACATCCTGTCCGGATCACGCATCGGAAGAAACTGTACTATCGGGCAGAATGTTGTTATAGGCCCGGATGCCACCATCGGCGATGGCTGCAAGATACAGAATAATGTCTCCGTGTATAAGGGGGTGACCCTGGAAGATGAGGTATTCTGTGGACCATCCATGGTGTTCACAAATGTCTACAATCCAAGGAGCGCCCTTAAAAGGATGCACGAGCTGCGCCCCACCCTTGTGAAAAAGGGAGCAACAATAGGCGCCAATGCAACGATTCTCTGTGGCGTCACCATTGGAAGGTATGCCTTTATCGGAACAGGGGCCGTGGTGCTCAAGGATGTAGCCGATTATGCCCTGGTAGCGGGAAACCCGGCGAAGCGGAAGGGCTGGATGTGCGCCTGCGGCATTCAGCTCGATTTCAAAGGGGATGCGGCATACTGCACGGCATGCAAAAGGAGATATAGGAAATTAGAGCCCGAGAAGATACGAGAAGAAAGAGAGGGAACTGATGATGAAAGTACCACTGCTGGATCTTACGGCCCAGTACCAAACGATTAAAGAGGAGATAATTGAGGCCCTTGAGGGGGTTTTAGAAGAGCAACATTTTATCCTTGGCCCAAAAGTAGCCGATCTTGAGGAAAAGATAGCTGCCTATGCCGGCAGCACGTACGGCATAGGGGTTAGTTCCGGATCTGATGCCCTGCTGGTTTGCCTTATGGCAGAGGAGATCGGCCCGGGAGATGAAGTGATCACCACGCCTTACTCTTTTTTTGCTACAGCCGGGGTCATCTCTCGGCTTGGGGCAAAGCCGGTATTCGTGGATATTGAATCCGATACCTATAATATAGATCCGGATTTGATCGAGGAAAGGATTACGCCGAAAACACGGGCCATCATTCCGGTCCACTTGTATGGGCAGTGTGCCGACATGGACCGAATTTTGGAGATCGCACGGCAAAAGGACTTGACGGTCATCGAGGATGCCGCCCAGGCCATAGGCGCGGAGTATGCCTCGAAGATTTCAATGCCTTCAAAGATTCACAGGGCCGGATCAATGGGGAAGTATGGGTGTTTTTCTTTTTTCCCTACCAAAAATCTTGGCGGGTTCGGAGACGGGGGTATGGTGGTAACAGATGATCCTGAGCGGGCGGAAAAACTGAAAATCCTTAGGGTTCACGGATCCAAACCCAAATACTATCATACCTTTGTGGGCGGCAATTTCAGGCTTGATGCTATCCAGGCGGCCGTGTTGTCCGTGAAGCTTCCGTATCTGGATGCCTGGACGGCGAAAAGGCAGGATAACGCAGCACGGTATGATAGGATGCTGCAATCCACCGGTCTTGTGGACAAAGGCTTGATCAGGCCTCCCAAGCCCATATGGAAAGATGCTGTTTCGGAGGAGAACCCTGTTTCGAATCCCGGAAGACAATCCCCCGCTACCCATTATCATATCTATCACCAGTATGTGATAGCTACTCCCCGTCGAGATGAACTTAAGGCGTATCTCTCTGATAAGGGTATCGGCACGGAGGTTTACTACCCGGTCCCCTTGCACTTTCAGGAGTGCTTTAAAGATCTCGGGTATAAACAGGGCGCGTGTCCCGTGAGCGAGGAGGCAGCAAGGACGAGCCTGGCACTGCCGGTTTACCCGGAGTTGGCCCTTGACCAGCAGGAGTACGTAGTCAATTCCATTGTTGAATGTTTTTAAATATGGAAAATTTTGCCTTCTGGTACACGCTCATTCTCTTAGTCCTCATGACAGTTGCCTTGGTCAAAGAGCTCTTTGACCCTGATATTACTATCTTCTCGGTCTTGCTGCTGTTGATTGTAGGTAAGGTTATCACCCTGAAGGAAGCCTTTGCCGGGTTTTCAAACAGCGGTATGCTTACGGTTGGGTTTTTGTTTATTGTCGCAAGAGCTCTGCAGGAAACTGGTGTCCTCAATCGATTAGGAGATATTTTTCTCGGCAATGATATACACAGCACCTCGGTGAGACTACTTCGGTTTCTTTTCCCTGTGTCTTTTATTTCGGCATTCTTTAACAACACCCCCATTGTGGCCATGCTCATACCGGTTATTACCTCATGGGCACGAAAGAACGACAATTCAGCTTCTAAATTCCTTATCCCACTCTCCTACGCAGCGATCTTGGGAGGCACCTGCACGCTCATCGGCACCAGTACCAATCTTGTTGTCCATGGGTTGATGATTGAAAATGGTCTTGACGGCATGTCCTTCTTTGAGATTTCAAAGGTAGGGATCCCCATCATGATCATCGGTGTTGGGGCTGTCTCACTTTTCAGCCACCATTTCCTGCCGAACAGAAAAGAGCCGATGGTTGAAATCGGCGAAAAGACAAGGGAGTTTGTGATTGAGTTGAAAGTAGAAACCAATTACAAATACCTTGGAAATACCATTGAAGAGGCAGGCTTGAGGCATTTAAGAGGGGTATTCCTTTTCCAGATAGAACGTAATCAAGAAATAATAGCCCCTGTTGGGCATGATGAGAAGATCCGATTGGGAGACAGACTCTTCTTTACCGGATTACCGGGGACCATCATAGAACTCCAGAAGACACCAGGTCTCACCGTGCTAAAGGATAGTAGATTTGACCTAAAAAATTATAACTCCGATGAGGTGAAGGCTTTTGAGGCAGTCATATCTCCTGCATCCCCGTTAATTGGCTATAATGTACGGGAGAGCAATTTTCGAGGTCGCTATAATGCAGCAATCCTTGCAATCCACAGGAGCGGGGAGCGAATCCAGAAAAAGGTCGGCGATATTGTGCTCCGGGCAGGGGATACGTTGCTCCTTATGGCACGACCGGACTTCTTAAGGGATTGGTATAATTCAAAGGATTTCTATCTCGTGTCTGAGTCTGAAAAAATTCCTTCAAAACCACGGTGGTATTCGTTCTTTTCGTTTTTCATCCTTGTCCTGATGATCCTGTCAATGGTATTTAATATATTGCCGATTTTGGCCTCGGTCTGCATCGCGGCCGTAATACTTATTCTATCAAAATGCATTAGCCCCCAGGCGGCACGACGAAGTGTTGACTGGGGTGTGCTTCTCATAATTGCCTCTTCGTTCGGCATTGCCAGGGCCCTGGATAACTCCGGTGTAGCGTATTTCCTGGCGGACAAGTTGATTATCTCGGTTGGCTCGTTAGGCCCTCTTGGTATATTAGCCGGCGTGTATTTCATGACGAGCATCTACACAGAGAGCATCACCAACAATGCGGCAGCCGCCCTGCTTTTTCCTATCGCGTTATCAGCAGCAACCCAGGCAGGCGCCGATCCCCGCCCTTTCCTCATTGCCGTTGCACTTGCTGGATCTGCCTGTTTTGCAACTCCCATTGGCTACCAAACAAACCTGATGGTTTATGGTCCGGGGGGATATAGGTTTAAGGATTTTTTGAAAATCGGTATTCCAATGAATATCTTTATAGGTTGTATGGCAATTGCCATTCTTTACGTCCTTAATTTTATCTAAATGCCCTTTGCCCTATGGGAAATCTGTTATCAGCCATCAGCTTACGAACCCGGAACCAAGCAATGCAAATAGGAACGCTATTATTTTTCCACCTTTAGGCGGGATTGACTCTCACCACTTTCGTCTGAAAAGCGGTGAGGCAATAAACAATCTCAAATCCTGTTCATACTGTCGAGAAAAACAAGAAGTGTCTATTCCAATTTGGTCCCACAAAATGGTATACAATGTGTGCCTCTATCTAATAAGATCGAACTATGAAAGGAGCGAACATGACCATATCACCACACGGTGGAACACTGAACCCCCTCTTGGCTGAAGGAGAAGAACGCAGCAAGGCATTAGAAAGGGCCAAGGGATTGCCCCAAATAGAGATGAACTCCCGCGAGGTTTCTGACCTGATCATGCTCGCTATGGGTGCGTTCAGCCCGTTAAAGGGCTTTATGACCAGGGAAGATTATCATGGCGTGATCCAGGATATGCACCTCACCGATGGAACCTTCTGGCCGGTTCCTATCACCCTATCAGTTACAAAGGGACAGGCAGATTTTTTAAAAGAAGGCCAAGAGGTGGCCTTAACGGATGGTGCGAATAGCGAGATTATGGGCATGATGCTCCTTGAGGAGAAATTCACCTATGATAAGGAGCTGGAGGCACAAAGCATATTCCGGACAACTGATGCAAAGCATCCCGGGGTACAAAAACTCTACCAGCAGGAAGAAATCCTCCTGGGAGGAGCGGTCACGGCACTAAGCGAGGGCGAATACCCTTCCCGTTTCCCCGGATACTATGCCCGGCCGGCTGAGGTAAGGGAAATCTTCCACGAACGCGGATGGTCCACCATTGCCGCCTTTCAGGTCAGAAACCCCATCCACCGCTCCCATGAATACTGCACCAAGATAGCCCTCGAGATAAGCGATGGACTCTTTATCCACCCTCTGGTGGGAGCCCTCAAGGAGGATGACATCCCTGCCGAGGTGAGGATACGATGCTACGAGGTGCTGCTCAAGAACTACTATCCCACAGAACGGGTTGTCATGCGCGTCTATCCCATGGAGATGCGCTACGCCGGCCCGCGTGAGGCCCTTCTGCATGCCATTATCAGGCAGAACTTCGGCTGTAGCCACCTCATCGTGGGAAGGGACCATGCCGGTGTGGGCAACTATTACGGGCCCTTTGATGCCCAAAAAATCTTTGAAACCCTCAACCCGGATGATCTCGAGATCAAGCCCCTCAATATCGACTGGACCTTTTACTGCTATAAATGTGAGGCAATGGCCTCTCTTAAGACCTGCCCTCACCGTCCTGAGGACCGGTGTTTGATAAGCGGGACAGAACTCAGAAGGATGCTCTCCAATGACGAGATGCCGCCGCCGGAGTTCAGCCGCCCTGAGGTCCTCGAAATCCTCCTCGACTACTACAAAGGATTGAAAAAGAACTCGTAGCTAAATGAGACAGATTAGATGTGAGAATCGGTGAAGCGGCGAAAAGAGCTAGTAAGCTCATAAGCTGATTAGCCAGACAGAGCATAATTCCCCTCAGCCTTTGGCTGATTTATCAGCCTCCGGCTGATTGTCTTTCTCAATTTCTTCCCCGCCCGCCTCGCAAGCGAGAGCGTTGCGGGCAGGCGGAAACTGAGAAAATAAATAGATCCAATAAATCCTGTTAATCCTGTCTAAAAAGAGAAAGGAAAATATTGATGAAAACCAGCCCAGACTCCCTCAAAAGCCAGAACATCACCTGGCACCACTCCTTCATCACCAAAGAGGATCGTGAACGACTGCTCGCACAAAAGGGCGTCACCCTGTGGTTCACCGGAC
>Ga0315552_1000775_pt1 | contig 19841 bp, 9 predicted proteins | sample SalMarSW160170MG_2_FD_203102 | JGI IMG/M metagenome (GOLD analysis project Ga0315552, IMG submission 203102) | Salt marsh sediment microbial communities from the Plum Island Ecosystem LTER, Massachusetts, United States - Salt Marsh Sediment SW1601-70 ...
CAGCTGATGGGACTACATCAAAGGCCACATATTCAATGTTTCTTGAGGCAGTCTGTTTATAATCCTGTTGATTATTTCGGTAGTATTTTTGAAGCTCGGTCTCAGTAAACGTGACTGAACTATCAGGAATAGAGGTGAGTCGTTTTACTATATAGCCGAAATTCACCTTCTTATTGCTTGCCACCCCTTCTTCTTCAGCTTCCAGACCGGTAACATAGAGCCCTTGCCTGATCAGGTTGTTGTATTTGGTGAATTCCCGGTCCTGGAGGATCTCATTTTCGAGGAACAACCAGTATGCCCTTTGCGCAGGGTCATTGTCAAGCGTTTTTAAAAATTGCATTAAACCAGCTCTGTTAAGCTGCCCTGTTTGGGGATCGGTAAACAGTTGCTGAATGAAGGGATGTGGTTCCGCACCCTGCACCAGGTCAAACATCTCGTCTGAACTGACCGTCACGCCAAGCTCCTCCAATTCCTCATTGAGAACATATTCACGGATCAGTTGCTGCCAGGTCTGTTCCCGGATACTTTCAACCATCTCTTCATCCATGGTTGTCTGTCCGGTAAGCTTATATATTTCTGTTCGGTTCTCCACTCTTTCCTCAAATAACTGATAAGAGATCGATTTCCCATTAATCTCAGCAATCTCATAGATCTTTTTTGTTCGGAAAGCAGGACCGCTTCCCCGTCCGAAAAAGTCACCCAGAACAAAAGCGAGCAATGCCAGTCCAATAATTACTGCTACCAGTACGCCCGCTCTATCGCGAATGGATTGTAATGTTGCCATAAAAATGTCTTTTTACTCGAAAATTTCAGGCAGCAAATATAAAAAAATTTAACGGTATAATCTGTTTTTACTGAATTTAACGAGTTCTAACCGGGTCTCAGAAACCTGAAGAACTTTGATTTCATAGGGTCCAATGATGATCCGTTGATTCAGCTTAGGAATGCTTTCGTGATGAAAAAGAATAAAACCGGCAAGGGTTTCATACTCTTCCTCCTTCGGGAGATCCAATCCATACTTTTCATTCAGGTAGTCAATCTCTAACCGACCGGAAAAAATAAATTCCGATTCACTGATCTGCTTGTCGATTAATGCTGAAGTATCATGCTCATCTTCAATCTCACCAAATATCTCTTCAAGAATATCTTCAATGGTTACCATTCCGGAAGTGCCACCGAACTCATCAACCACCACGGCGATGCTCTTATTTTCTTCGACGAATAATTCGAGCAGTTTGTTTGCCGGCATGGTCTCGGGCACAATGGATACCGGAATAACTTTTGTTTTGATGCTTTCGGGGTTTTTGAACAGATCTTTTAAATGGAAATAACCGATAATATTGTCGATGTTCTCTTTATAGATCAGGATTTTTGACAAACCATTATCAATGAAGGCAAGTTTGAGTCCTTCCATGGAGCTGTTCTCTTCAAGAGCAATAATCTCAGTTCGGGGTACCATGCACTCCCTCAATTTTACATTCGAGAAGTCAAGAGCATTTTGAAAAATTTTGATATCATGCGCTTCTTCCTCTTCCGCCTCAACCATTTTCTGACTCTCACTGAGCAGGGAATCCAGATCCAATTTGCTGAACACCTGAATCTCCGGTTTTTCCATATTTTTTATGTTGAAAAAAAACCGTAACAGGATACTTCCCAAAAGGATCGTCAGTTTACTGATTGGATAAAAAAGAAAGAAAAAGAACAAAACAGGAAGACTTAACAGATTTAAAAATCCATTTGGATTTAACCGGAATAATGCTTTTGGTAGGAACTCTGCTGAAATAAGGATAACAAATGTGGATAATACTGTTTGGATGAGCAGGATACTGATTTCCGATTCAGTGACCAGGGCAATAACGGGTTTAAGCAGAATCGCCATGAAGATTCCAAAAATTACAAGGGCGATATTGTTCCCGATCAGCATGGTTACAATATATTGTCCTGGATTGGCTGTAAAAATGGAAATGATCCTTGAGGTAAAGGTATCCTGTTTCTTGTCCAGCTCAATTCTTAACTTATTGGCGGAGATAAAGGCAATTTCCATACCGGAGAAGAAAGCAGAAAACAGGATGGCGATAAGAATGATGAAAATCCCACTCATGTTGAATCAGATTTGTTGTTCTTCTTTTCACTCTTTCTCAAACTTCTTCTGAAAAAGAACATCAGGAATGCGATGAGGGTGATGATAAAAAAGGGATAACTCTCGCGGAATGATCCATCGATGTATGTCTTATGGATTCCTGCAACGACACTGATGATTGCTACAACAAACCAGACCGTTTCAAGTATCTTGTTCCGATTAAAATTCCTCTTCAAGGTAAATGGTCCCCTTTGGTTTTTTAATGACCCAATCTGTAAAATCCTGATTCGCTTCAAACCCTTCACCGAAAAGAACTTCGTCAGATGTGGTGATTTTTACAAACCGGGTGGAGTATATTAACCCTTTCTCTTCATCCCAGAAAAGAAGGTCCGTATTCAGCAACTCACCATGAACATTAATGGCAACGACACTATCCCTTGCCTCCCAGAGCTTCTGCATTTCATAGTAGATTGCAAAGTTGGCTGTAAGCTGTGAACTCACGTTAGCCTGATCATCATAGAATAGGACCTCTATTCCTTGTGGAAATTCCATGTAAGGTTCACTTGCATTCCCGTAACGCCTCAACTCGGCTGCCTTAATACGTATCTGGATCTTTGCCGAATCGCTGTAAATACTTTCGACATGATGAATCAATTCGGTTGGTATGTCAGTAACACGGGTCAGCGTATTGATTACTTCAATATCGTTTCTACAGGAAAAAAAGAGCCATGTACTCACCAAGGCGAGCAAAATGGCACTTTTTGAATTACATACGGTAAGAGGATGATGGGCTGATCTATCCAACACTATCTTGCTCTGACTATTGTTTTTTCATTGATCCAGCATTCAATTAGATACTCATCCCCTTCTTTATACCCATGGAAAAAGATGGTTTCAGTATCCGGGAAATGCTGTGAGTAAAGAGAAATGTTCTTATTGGCGATTTCTGTCAGGTCGGGATCCACATTCTTGGCCTTGATAAAATAATCAACGGATAGCCAATATACCGCTTTCTCCCCCAGCTCATCTTCACCACAGGCTTTACTGGCAGCATAAATGCTACCAATAAGAAGGTATGGATGCCCGGAAGAGGGATCGCACTCTTTTGCCCTAATGGCGTAAGTTCGTGCAAGCGAATGGTTCCCCAATTCCCGATAGGTAATATCACCAAGCTTTAAATAATATTTTGATTTCTCAATATCATCAGTCTCCAATTCAATGGCTTCCTTGAAATACCTTGCTGCAGCTTCATATTTCTTGCGCTCATCATTCATTTGGGCCAGTAAATAGGCAGACCTGGCAGTTGGCTCCTGTTTGTGGTATGCAGTAGATACCTCAAAATAAAATTCCGATTCCATGCATTGTGTCTGACCAAGCAGCTGAAGGATCTTTTTCATCAGGTCAAGATCACGTGGTGATTGCTTGAATTTCGGCGAAAACAACGTGATAAGCCCTTTACAAGTAGCTGCACCGCATGTGGCAAACACATTATCAACTGCCTCTTTCGCTTTTTGAAGGTTTTCATCATCCGGATCATCCGTGATCTGCTTATCAATAATTTCACTGATTAACGCGTAATTCTCAATGACCTTCTCCCCATCGATTTTTTCACCTTCAAATAGCGTGGCCGAGGCAGTCATAAAGATCACAAGAATGTCAATCTGTGACTTTTCATTTTGCAGCGAGATCGACCGCTTGATCATATCATACCCTTTCTGAACGTCATCCAAATTATCTCTTCTAACATCAAGGAAATCCTTGCCTTTTCTTCCAAGAACATACCCCTCCCTGCGGAAATACTTGATCCGTTGGTCATAGATCATCATGATGGTATCCAGGTAACTGTATTTGAGATCCAGATCTTTCTCTTTTGCCATTTTATCATCATACATTTTTACCCCATGAATGTAAATATTGGAACTTATGGTGGGACATTCTGCAAAGACTATTTTCCAGTATGGTAATGCATCCTTATAATTGTCTTGTTTGTAATATTCAGAGTAAAGAGAAAAATTACGAACACACTGGATGCTGTCTTCACCGTGTCCATATTTGGAACCATCTTCGACGCCCTTTTGACCCAGTGAAGGGAAAGAATAAAAAAAGAATAACAGGATAAACAATGTGGTAAGTAATCTTGCCTTCATTTTTTTAAATTTTTAATCAAATTTTCGTTTCATGAACCAGATATCATATAAAGTTAAGCTAAAACTTATTATTCCGTACCGCTCTTCAATTAAATTTCCCCCTTTTGTACCCCTTTTCCCCAACTCAAAAGAAAGGTTAATCATTGAACGATTACGGTTCAATGGTAAACCAATCCCAAAACTTATGCCAAAATCTTTCAATTGCTCTCCTTCAAGCTGCAGGTAACTATTAGAATAGTACCCTCCAATCCTGTAATTAATGCGGTTCAGGTAATTTCTTAAAGCAAACCGGTTGGGAACGAATTCCAACCCTGCATGGAGTGAATTGCTGTTGATCAGTGAATCGTTCTCTCCGAAAAAGATAGCATCAGACCAGTTTTGCCAGAAATAGTCGGCACCGATCGTCAATTTATCACCGTAACGGAAGGTAAATCCAACGCCCAGGTTTCTTGGGATTACGATCTTTCTCTTCACGCCACTGATAAAATCCAGCGTGTCAATAAAGAGTATCCTGGTTGAGCTATAAAGAATATCCCGGGTTAGTGATTCAGTCTCTGCCTTGATGTTCCGTTCATTATTCAAGACCGCACCAACCGTTAACTCAAATTTTTCTTTGAATGGAAATGTATATTGAATTCCCAGATCAAACCCCAGATCTCCAAATATCGATTTTTCAGTAATATCTATAGAGGATGAATAATCCTCGTCAACAAATCCAAGCGATCTCGATCGTTCAAGGTTGCCGAAAAGATAGGAAAGATTCATTCCCAAAGATAACCCCTTGAACAGATCAGCGCCAAATCCGGCAAAAAATTTGTGTACTCCACCTGAACCCTCATAAAGGTAGTTGATACCGCCAATTTCAGGATCGTATTCCGGATCTCCTTCCCGTGTCTGGTCCTCTATTTTATAGCTCAATGAGGAATAGGGAACAATTCCTGCAGCTGCCCCAAGCCATTTGGTTATGGGAAATGCAATAGAGAGGTTTTTAAAACTGATGTCTTTGCTAACGGCCGATTCCCCACTCATCGATAACTCAGATTGCTTCCCAACCATACCAAATTCAAACAGGAAGGATAAACTATCACGGGAACTCAATGATGCAGGATTTTGAAAATCAATGAATCCTGGATCCCGCATTCCCAGTGAAATTCCTCCCATCGCAATGTTCCGGGTGAATCCCATCCTCTGGTGATCACCTAACCCGAACCTGGAGTAAGGAGAATTGGTGGCTGCCTGCCCGAATGTTAATACCGGAACAAGAAACAGTATGGGGAGAAATATCCCTTTTTTATTGTTGAACATTAAAATTCAGAATTTCATTTAACCCGATGAGAACCAGATTTTGGTTCACAAAGATGCTATTTTTTAGTTTTTTATCAAAAAAAATTGAATCTCCACCGGTTAGGATTACCTCCGGTTCTTTATAGATCGCTTTCATCATATCAATGAATCCATCAATCTCCAGGATCATCCCCTGCTGTACCCCTGAAACAATTGCCGCTTCGGTGGTGTCTCCTACAACTGAAAATTTATCCTTTTCAACACAGAGGGGTAAAGATCCTGTAAAGTGATGCAAAGACTTGAATCGCATTTTCAATCCGGGAGAGATATTGCCACCTAAATATCGATTGTCTGCAGTAACCAGATCAAAGGTAAGGGCTGTACCCGTATCAATAACCACAACGTCCTTTCCAGGAAAAATATTGTTTGCTCCAACAGCAGCAGCGAGGCGATCCATACCCAGTGTGGCAGGTGTCCTGTAGGTATTGATGATGGGAAGGGGAGTACTCTCAGTTAGCCGGATAAAACGGGAGAATGCGCTCTCAAGGTAATCGATGAGGGGGGGATCAACCTCCCTGACAGCTGAGAGGATCGAATGTTTAATGCCGGCATGCTCTGATTGTATACGATTCAATATCGAAATGGTCAGATTTTCAACATGTTCTGATTTCCTGATCCTACCATTGCTAAATAGGGCCAGCTTGGTGTTACTGTTTCCAATGTCGATGACAAGATTCATAGTGAGCTGAAACAAAAATATAAATAATCTTTTTGAAATGTTGGTTTTATCTTGAAAGAGTACCTTCTTGATCAGCAAACGACCGGATATTGAGTAAGACCTTCCGGGCATCCTGAATCCCCGAAACACCTTCAACCCGAAGGGTTAATTTCCCTTTTACCTCCTTGACCCTGAATCGGTCAGGATTTCGCCCGATATATTGAATGATCTTGCTGAAAACAGGGGAACTGAAATAGGGGGAACTCTGGTCAGAAACAAAATGCAAAATCATGGTGTTGTCCCGGATTATGATCTTCTCAAACCCTGATTGGATAGCAGTCCAGCGAAGAGGGACAATACTTAGCAGCTCTTTTCCTGACTCAGGAACCGGCCCAAAACGGTCGACCAGCTGATTCTCATACTTCAATAAATCATTTTCATTACGCAAATTGTCCAGATCCCTGTAAAGCCTAAGCCTTTCTGAAACGTTGCTGATGTAATCATCCGGGAACATGAGCTCCAGATCTGTATCAATCAGGCAGTCCTGAACAAAAAGTACTTTTCCCAGCTCTTTTTTTACCTCCTTGCCAGCACGTTGCTCTCTCGCTGGTTTTTGAAAATATTCGCGAAACTCTTCCTCTTTAAGTTCCCCGATCGCTTCATCCAGGATCCTGTGATAGGTTTCAAACCCGATGTTGGTTATGAAGCCACTCTGTTCACCCCCCAGCAAATTTCCCGCACCTCGGATGTCCAGATCCTGCATGGCAATGTTAAAACCACTTCCCAGATCCGAGAACTCCTCAATCGCCCTCAGGCGTCGCCGGGCATCGGGAGTAAGCATCGAAAGGGGAGGAGCCAGAAGATAACAAAAAGCCTTCTTATTTGACCGCCCAACACGACCACGTAACTGATGAAGATCACTCAATCCAAAGTGGTGGGCATTGTTGATGATGATGGTGTTGGTGTTGGGAATGTCCAGACCAGCTTCAACGATCGTTGTTGCTATAAGTACATCATAATCCCCGTCAATAAAATCCAGCATGATGTTTTCCAGCTTATTGCCCACCAACTGACCGTGGGCAACGGCTGTTCTGACCGAGGGAGAGATCCGGTTTATTAATGCCTCCATCTCACCAATATTCTCAACCCTGTTATGTATGAAAAATACCTGTCCGCCACGGCTCACCTCATAGTCAATCGCTTCTTTAATCAAATCCTCATTGAAAGTGTGTAATTCAGTAATAATGGGGTGACGGTTTGGAGGTGGTGTGTTGATTATGGACAGATCCCTGACTCCCATCAATGAGAATTGAAGTGTACGGGGAATGGGAGTTGCCGTTAATGTTAGGGTGTCAACATTGAGTTTTATTTTACGTAGCTTCTCCTTTGAAGCAACCCCGAATTTCTGCTCTTCATCAACGATCAACAACCCCAGATCTTTAAAAATCACATCATTACCCAGAAGCCGGTGAGTGCCTATAACAATATCAACCTTCCCCTCAGCCAGGTTCTTCAGTGTGATCTTTTGTACAGAAGGTTTTTTTAAACGACTGATATAATCAATGGTGCACGGGAAGTCTCTTAACCGTTCCCTGAATGTATTATAATGCTGAAGTGCAAGAATGGTTGTTGGGACAAGTACAATCACCTGCTTGCTGTCAGTAACCGTTTTAAAAGCAGCTCTGATTGCAATCTCTGTTTTGCCAAAACCAACATCTCCGCATACCAACCGGTCCATCGAAAAAGAAGATTCCATCCCCTCTTTTACCGCAATCGTTGCTGACAATTGGTCCGGTGTGTCTTCATATAGAAAGGAGGCTTCCAACTCATTCTGAAGGTAGGAATCGGGGGAGAAAGCAAATCCTTTTCCAGTTTTTCGTGTTGCATAGAGCATAATCAGCTCCCGTGCAATATCTTTGATCCTTCTTTTTGTCGATAGTTTAAGTTTGTTCCAGGCACCGGATCCCAGTTTGTGAATCCTGGGTGGTGTAGCCTCTTTTCCCTTGTATTTCGATATACGATGCAGAGCATGCAACCGCACAAAAAGAACATCCTGATCTTTATAAACCAGTTTCACTGCTTCCTGCAATTTCCCGTTAATATCAATCTTTTCCAACCCTCCAAATTGACCTATGCCATGATCTGAATGAACGACATAATCTCCGGGGGATAAACTGTTCAACTCCTTGATGGTTATTGCCTCACGCTTCGAAAAATTACCGCGAATCCTGAATTTATGATACCGTTCAAAAATCTGATGGTCCGTATAACAACATATTCTCAGATCGTGTTCAATAAAACCCTGGTGAAGAACCAGGTTTACAGGAGAAAATTGAACCGTCGGATCAATATCCAGAAAAATGCTTTTCAACCGTTCAAACTGCCTTTCGTTATCCGAAAGGATCAGGTTGGTATAGCCCATTTCTGAGTTCTCAAGAAGGTTTTTGCACAGGATCTCGAAGTTTTTATTGAAAACCGGTTGGGCTGACGTTTTAAACTCAATGGTCAAATCAGGTTGGAAATCATCATACGGTTCAAAACCAATAACCGACTGGCTACGAATGCTGTTAAGTAGTTGATTACCAGTTATAAGAAAATCCTCCTTCTGTGGCACTCCCTGGTTCTGCTCAATTGTGGTCTGCTCGAACATTTCATTCATCCGGTCTTTGATAAAGGTTAGATTATCTGCCCATATGATGATGCTCTCCGGGAGAAAATCAAGGAAGGATACCCTCGATTCCTTTGTTAAAAGGTTGTGGGTATTTGGCACAATGGAAACCTCCTGTAAGGGTTGAATCGACAATTGGTTATCGACCTGAAATGAGCGGATTGATTCTACATCGTTGCCAAAGAAATCGATCCTGAAGGGATGATCGTTTGCATAGGAAAAAACATCCAGTATTCCTCCCCGAATCGAATATTGCCCTGGTTCAGTAACAAAATCCGACCGCTCAAAACCAACTTTAATCATTTGTTTTTCAATCTCTTCAAGCATATAACTCTCTCCAACTCGAACCGTTATGCTGCTTCTGCCGAAAAGTGCTTTATCCACTACTTTTTCGATGAGTGCTTCCGGATAGGTTATGATTACCGGATTTTTTTCTCCCTGACTCAGGATATTTAAAATTTCTGTACGAAGCACCAGATTGGAGGGATCTGTGTGTCCGTATTGAATCGATCTCTTATAAGATGAGGGGAAAAAGCAGATTGATTGATCGGGATTTAACGCAACAAGATCGTTGTGGAAGTAAGCTGCTTCTTCTTTGTCAGATAAAATGATCAGGTGACTACTGTCCGAACTATTCAGATATGCTGAACAACAAATGCTGCAGGATGACCCCCTTAATCCGGTTATATTGACCTTCACCAGGGAATGACGATCCAGGTGATCAACCAGATGACTGAATTCGGGGTGATCTGTGTAGATAGTATCTAATCGCTTTGTAATCAAGAGACTGATAGATTAAGTGAATGATTACATCGAACAGCAGGCAAAAGTAACAAATTATCAGCGTTACGAATAAAAGACAATCCGTTAAAACATGAACGGTATTTATATTCACCTATACCAGTTATATGCTCTGACTCTATTTTTTTCTATTTTTGTTTTTCTGAATAAACACAAAATGCAGGTATTTAAATTTGGTGGTTCCGCCATAAAAGATGCAGGTGGCATAAGGAAGCTGGCGGAAATAGTGAGAGTAAAGCAGGAATGCAGGATAGTGGTTGTTTCTGCGCTGGGAAAAACAACCAATGCTCTTGAAGATCTATTCGGGTGCTATTTCGAGGGGAATAATGGCTGGTTAGAACGATTAAACCAAATCAAACAATTTCATCTCGACATCGTTTCAGATCTCTTCGGGCAAAAGGACCTTCCACTAAAACGTGAGTTGGAACGCTCTTTTTCAAAGCTTTCTGGCCGGTTGAGAGAAGAACCAGGAACTGATTATGACAGGGAGTATGATCAAATCGTCTCTGAAGGTGAAATCTGGTCAACACAGATTGTGCATGCTTTTTTGACCGCACAGGGAATAAATACGAAATGGCTGGATGCAAGAAAAATACTATTAACCGATACTATATTTAGAGATGCACGGGTAGAGTGGAATAAAACAATAAAATTGGTCAGGCGGGAGATTAATCCGGGAAGAGATGAACTATATGTTATTCAGGGTTTTATTGGAGGAACAGAGAATGGTTTAACAACAACACTCGGTCGGGAAGGCTCTGACTACACCGCCTCAATACTGGGTAATATCCTTGATGCTGAATCTGTTACCTTGTGGAAAGACGTTCCTGGCATACTGAACGCAGATCCTGAAAATTTTCAAAATACGGAAAAATTGGATGAAATATCCTACCTGGAAGCCGTTGAACTGGCTTTCTTTGGAGCAAAAGTTATTCATCCGAAAACCATTAAACCGCTTTATAATAAAAACATCCCCCTGTTCGTCAAATCGTTTGAACATCCAGACGCTATCGGGACAATCATCCATCGAATGGACTGGAATGTGGATATGATTCCCGTCTATGTTAAAAAGGATCATCAAATCCTGATAACCATCCGGCCACGCGATTTTTCGTTTATGATTGAGCAGAGCTTTGGTCAGATCTTTAGTGCTTTCAATAGATGTAAGATAAAAATAAACCTGGTGCAGACTTCAGCAATCAGCCTTTCGATTTGTGCGGATAGTAACAGGCTGAGAATCGAACAACTGTTGAATTCACTGAAGAAAGATTTCCGAATTACGTTTAATAAAGGAGTTCAATTGATCACGATAAGGCATTATACGGATGAAGCCATTCGTTTAATGACAACAGAAAAACAGATCCTGATAGAACAAAAAAGCCGTCAAACCGTACACTTTGTCCTGAGAGATGGTTAATTCCACCATAATCACTAATTGGTTCATCTGAAAGATGAAAACCGGTATCCGTTTATGTGTAATCATTGTACTTGCAATGTTTGCAGTAGGAGAAACCTTCACAATTGCTCAACCTGTTGATACAGCGCGATTCTTCCAACCCTATGATACCGTTCTCAATCTTCCGGATTTATCAAAATCATTGCCACCAGATGTTGTTCAAAAAACGTTTATCCCGGAGGAACAAACACTGGTAATCAACGAATTTATGGCAAGTAATGGAACTGTTTTAGCTGATGAATTCGATGAATTTGACGACTGGATCGAGATATTCAATTTCGGGGAACAACCTGTAAATATAAACGGACTTTATATTACTGACGATACCGATGATCCGGGAAAACATCGGTTTTTCCCGGGTACAGGATCCTATTACCTGCAGCCGGGTGACTATATTCTTTTCTGGGCCGATGGTCAACCGGAACAGGGAATATTTCACCTGGGGTTCAAACTGTCGGCTGAAGGAGAAGAGATTGCTATTTATACTTCTGCAGATCAGTTGTTGATCGATTCCTTAACCTATTCCCAGCAATATTATGATGTTTCGAAAGGGAGGCAGCCTGATGGAGGTGAAACATGGAACTATTTCCTTACCCCTTCACCGGGAACAACAAATTCAACTGAAGGTTTCCTGGATAAAGTAAATAAACCACAATTTTCATATTCAGGGGGATGTTTCAGTAATCCCATCCAGGTGGAGATGATGTATTCTGAACCCGGGTCAGTTACCCATTATACAACGAACGGATCTGTTCCAACCCAGTCATCACCACTATTTAATGGCTTGATTGTCGGATCTACAGTAACCTTCAGAGCTAAATCATTTCGGGCAGGATACCTCCCAAGCGATGTTATAACCCATACTTTCCTGTTTGAACAGGACCTGTCGCTGGATGTTGTTTCAATTGTAACAGATAGCCTCTGCCTGTGGGGCGCAAACGGAATCTTGACCCATCCGTATTCCGGCTTGGAAAAAATGGTTAGTATGGAATTGCTTAAAACGAATGGTATAACCGGCTTTTCCGTTGATGCAGGCATTGAGATCCATGCTCCCGATGGTCGACCCCAACAATCGCTGAGACTATCAATGAGACCCATGTACGGAGAGGATGAAATTGAATATCCTCTTTTCCCGGGTATGGGCATTTCAAGCTTCAAACGACTGATTCTCCGGAATGGAGGAAATGACGGTAGCCAGCTGGCTAACCAGAGAACCCATTTCCGAGACCCCTTGATGCATATCATCAGCGCAAAGAATGGGGCAAATGTGGGAACCTCTGCATATAAACCAGTGCATCTCTACCTGAATGGAAAGTATTGGGGGATATATAATATCAGAGAGAAAATCGATAAATACTATATCCAATCCCACTACGGAAGTGATGATATTGATCTTCTGGAACGAAGTTTTGGCTATGAGATGAATGAAAATGCCATCGAGGGTGATTGGGACCACTTTCACTATATGAAAACATTTGCCGATACAGCAGATCTCGGAGAGACAGCAAATTATGCCCACATGAAAAGCATGATGGATGTCAATATTTTTTCAGAGTATTGGATCTATGTCGTTTATTATGGCAACTTTGACTGGTTATCCAATAACATGAAATTTTGGCGGTCAAGAGACCCTGCCGGTCAATGGAGATGGATACACTGGGATCTGGATCATGGTTTGGGATTGCCTTATTATGACTATTCCGATCCTTCATGGAATACCCTGGCATGGTCAACAAGCCTTGAGTCCGGTCGCTCATGGAATGGATATAACACCATTTTGATCCGGAATCTTCTGGAAAATGAAGAATTCAGGAACGGATTCATAAACCGGTTCGCAGACCTGCTAAACTCTGCATTCAAACCGGAAATGATGATTCCAGTTGTCGATTCTCTCGCTACAATGCTGGATAATGATATGCCAAGACAATTTGAACGATGGGGAAGTACATACACCATTTGGCAAAATGCACTGGAAGGTGTACGTAACTATATCAACAACAGACCGGATTTTGTCTGGGAACACCTCGCAGAAAAATTTGACCTGGAAGAACCCAACAAACTCATACTGAACGTTATGCCTGAAAATGCAGGGAAAATAGAGGTAAACTATATCACGGTTAACCAGTTCCCATGGGAGGGTAAGTATTTTGAAGAAATACCCATCTCAATTAGAGCCATACCCTATGAAGGATATGAACTCTACGGTTGGAATGGAAATGATACAGCCACCGCTGAAGTAACATTTACATTGGATACCAACCTCCAGTATACTGCCTTTTTTACAGCTTCAACAGGTGAAAAAGAGATCTTTATTAATGAGATCAATTACAACTCGTCAGAATCATTTGAGGCGGGTGACTGGGTTGAATTGTTTAATCCAAATCCATGGGAGGCATCCCTGGCAGGATATTGCCTTAAAGACGGCCAGGATGAGCATACATTCTTCATCAAGGGAAACCCGGTGATCAGACCCTACGGTTATTTTGTCCTATCGCAGGATACAATGAAGCTTGCAGGCCTGTTTTCTGACCTGGTGTCTGTGACAGGAAATTTTGATTTCGGATTCAGCAGTGATGGGGAATCTATCCGGCTGTTTGATGAAACGGGAACAATGATCGATACAGTCTGCTATATGAACACATTACCATGGCCGGAACAACCGGATGGTGGTGGTTCTACCCTGGAATTAATAGAGCATAACCCCAATAATGACCTGCCTGAAAATTGGCAGGCAAGCTACATTATAGGCGGCACACCTGGATTACCCAATTCAGAACCGGGGGTGGGAATTCCCGGATTGCCGGAATCCAATCCGTTGGCCCATATCCATCCGAATCCAGGCGAAGGCATTTATTACCTTACTTTTACGGTTCCAGTGCATGACCCATTCGAATTGAGAATATTCAATTTGATGGGTCAACAGCTGAGTGTCAGAAGTAGACAGGTCTCCAATGCGGGGGGGCAAATCAGGATTGATATCCGTAATCAACCCGATGGTATCTATATAATTTCCATTTCGGTAAATGGGACAAAAGAAAATTTGAAGGTCATTAAATCAACCGGTTATTAGAAGAAGATTTCGATTTTTAAAAAGGGATTCTTTGAACCTTTACTCATCGTATGATTACCCTGTTTTTTGGGTATTAACCGTGGAATTATTTAAGATAAAATACCTGCTTGGTTTTCACCCAATGGTGTTTATTCTCGGTGATATCTAACCTGATAAAATAAGTCCCGGATGGAAGGAAAGCATTGTGACCGGAGGGATTCCAATTAACCTGGTTAATCCCGGGATTATCCATAACGAATGACATCTCATCCACTTTACTACCCACTAGACTAAACACCTGGATGCTTACCTCCGATCGTCCACTGGTTTCAAACTGAATCGTTGTTTGATAACTGAATGGATTGGGATAGATCGTAAAATCAAAAGTGCTATTAACATAGCTGTTATTGTCGGTAATGGCTGATGTTGAATTGGGCATTCCCGGTGTGAACAGATCGACCGGAGAAGAGACCCAGTTCGATCCTATGTTATTGTCTGATCCCGGATCGATGAGTTGAATACTGGGACCGGTACCATTGGCATTTGCTGGCCAGGGACTGGTTATTCCGTAATTCACCAGGTCAATCAGATCACCGCCGGGGTTGTATAAACGCAATAAATCTCCATCACTGCTGAACCCAAATCCACCAATTCCAACTCCAAAATCACCAACTACATTCGTAACAGATGGGAAAACCTGGTTGAACTTCAACTGGTTGCGGGCTAAAATAATGTATCCATAGGGTGCAATAACACTGCCCTCAGGTACAACAAACTGATGATTGTCGTTCTGATCCTTCAATACCCATCCCTTGAGATCCATTGAAACAGCATTGGGATTATATAGCTCAGTCCAGTCTTCACTGTCGTATAGTGGGGATGAGTTATACATGATTTCATTGATGATAACCGGTAATTCATTCATGGAAGTCGTATCGATCTCAAAAAACGCCATTATCGAAAGATCTGATGATGGGGTAATTTCCACATAAAAGGTATCAGGCAGTGAGGGTTGATCCCAACCGGAAAATTTATACCCGGGAGATGGTATGGCTTTCAGTTCGATCGGTATGTCATTCATATATATACCTTCCCAGGGGAATGTCCTGGTCGTAATGGTGTTGATTTCGATATACCCCATACCGGATACATTGAGGCTGATTGTATATTGTCCCGATAAGCTGAAATAACTCCTCATCTGGTCCCGGACTACCTGGGGCCTGTCTCTGAGGAAATTGCGAATCAACTCTTTCCTGTAATCCCAATTGGACAGGGATGGATTCCAGCGTTCAATCTCATTGGGCATTTCAGGATCAATTAAAGTGACAAGTGAATCAAACGTGGCTATCGAATTTTGTGGGTGGAAAATTGTATTTAACAGATCACAGGTTCGGTTTATTAGATCATACCTGAAACCGGGATTGACAAGAAATGCTTTGGGCATGAGATTAGCCCATTTTTCACTACTGGTGTATTGGTAGTCAGTAAATCCGTTCCAGCTTAGTAGCGTATATGCCCGGTCGGTATCCCAGATCGTCCACCTCCATTTCGATCCGGGAAGTTTTGACTTATATGCAAATGAACCCCACGTCCAGCTTCTGAACTGACTGGCATGAACAAAAGCCAGGAGATTAATGAAATTCGCCATATCCATCATGCCACAAACTGTCTGGTAATTTTCCTGAATGGAGAAATTTGAGGCCTGTATGAATTGAACCAGCGTGTTCCAATCCACCAGGGTTCCGTATTTCAACTCATATCCCCATTTCTGATAGCGCACCAAATCAAAGTCACTATATCCGGTGTGGTCTTCAATAAAATATTCATTGATGCTCTCCCGCAGGTTGTAAATCCCCCAGTATTCATCATTCAGAAACAAAACTGCCCAATTGCTTGCCGTGGAAAGTGCTCCCGATTTATTATAGAGCTCTGCGGAAAGAGGATCCCGTAAAAGTGTCCCTGTACTGGTAGTGATGTCATCATCATAACCAGACCGGAGAACAATGTTTTTGAAACTTGTAACGGGTGTATTGGAGAACAACGGATAATAGAGTTTTGCACTCCCATATTCTGATTCGAAAAACTCGCGGAATGATTTTTTGGGCATGTTCAGCGAATTTCCACCCTGGATCCGTAAACCGGAGTTAACTGAAAATGTTAGCTGATGATCTTTGAAATATTGATTTTGAACGAATTTTTCCCAGTCGTCACCCGTTGACCAGGGATTACTGTAGATGCCACTTTCCCCGAATAGATTATCCGGATCAGTCAGGATAGAAAGAACCGGCAGATGATAACTTTCGTTCAGAAAATAGATGTGGCTGACGGGTCTGCTGGGAAGATGATTTTCCCGCACGGCAATAGCCCTGATTATCTTGGTCTGAGTAACCTGAATTTCTCCTGAATAGATAGTGGATAGCGTCGAAGGATCGTGTTTGTCTGCCGTATAATAAATGACATCACCCGGATCTGCAGCTACTATCGTAACCGCAAAGGGATTCTCAAAAAATCCTCCGGATACCGAAAACAGAGGTGATGGGGTGATCCCAAAATAAACCGGCCCCGCATTTGCTGAATCGGGTGTTGGTGTGGTGAAGTAGACCCACTCCGAACTTTCCACCGGATCCCTTCCCATGGAAACATTTTCCAGCTGTCCGCTAAAAACATAAGAATCAATGTGTTGAAGAGAAATCGGGGTGTAAATACCGATCTGCTCACCCTCACCCGACAATTTGAAATCCAGGTGGTCAGGCCCAACCTCGGGAAGACCATCGGCCCACAGGATGATAAAACTGTCTGGCTCCAATATGAGACTGGAAGGTATTTGCCATTTATTGGGAACAGTTAAATCATCGGTTATATTCAAACCCTGAAGATCAAGGGTGCTCGTTCCATAATTATAAATCTCTATCCAATCCGATGTAAGCCCCGTTTCCTGACATGTGTAACTGGTGTTAATGGCTGAGAATTCATTGATTCTCAGGGTCCAGTAGGCCAAATCGGGATGGTGATGATAATATTCAGCACCCAGATCGATTCGTGTACCATCGGGATCCTGATCATCGGGATCGGTCTCAAAGAAAATACCATCACCGTCATTATCAGGATCCCCTGAATTGATTGCCGGTGAATAAACATGAAGATGAAAATTGCCGTTTAACGTGTCAATAAAATAGGGTTCACCCAGGATATTCCCTTCGCCCGTCAATGATTCCTTGTTTGATAACGTGTAGGTAATTTGAAGCACAGAACCATCCTGAATATCAGACTCGGCATACCGTGTGTTGGCAAAAATACAATTGCGAACGATGGCAGAGCCTGCTGAGTTTGCCGTTCCATGATGGCATTCAATCGCATTGCCATTCCCGAATAATGTATTCCTGTCAACCAGAACACTCGCTCCAGTGTGACTCTGGATCCCACCACCCTGACAGTGCGTTATAATGTTCTGCATGATGGTTGCTTCCGAAGATTCTCCAACCGAAATTCCAAAACTGCCACAATGATGAAAAAAATTACCGGTTACCTGAACATCGACGGATCCCGTTCCAATATCAATGGCATCATCCGGGAAATCATAGATCTGATTTCCATGAAAAGATCCGTTCACTATCCCATCACAGTCCACTGCATCAATTTTCCCTGAACCGGGAACCCCTTTAATCTCATTATTTTCCAGGATCACTTCAGAGGCGTAGTGAATAGCAATGGCATCACCGGAAGCCATATCATCCATGTAACAGTTCCTCAGGATTACCGTGCCGTAATTCGCTGATATAGCCGCGTTTGCATTGACAAAATTCACATGGTTCAGATGGATAGTGCCACTGTTTCCAGAAATTAATCCCCATTTTTCTTGTGAGTTGATGTTCTGAAGAAAAACCGGATTAACCTCAGTTCCGTTAACAATAAGGTTTCCATTTACCTGAATGTTTGCACCCTGAGGTAATAAAACAACTACCCCGGCATTAATGGTCAAAGTAACTTCTGCATTTATTGTTACCGTTCCGGGGGCTGTGTATATGCAGGTATCAATCAACACCAGATCGGATGATATCACAGATGGCAAATCACAACTTCCCTGCCCGGAACTTTGAACATGGAAAAGAAAAATAATGAGCAATATGTATACAAGGTGTCTCACAGAAGCTTCGAATTGATCAACCAACTAGGATAAAGATACTATATCTGCATGATTATGCTCTCTTCATTGCTTAGGATACGCTATTTGCTCAGAATGGTTGCATATCTATACCCGAATTACAGACAAGAATGGCGGAAATGGATCATAGTTCATTCTGATCGTTGAAAATGCAAACAGATGATGGATCGCTATCGGTCAAATTCAAGCATCATTCCTGTTCTTGATTCATCCAGGTACCCATTATCGTATGCAAGATGCCCATTTACAAAGGTGTGTGTTATCCTGGAATGGAAGGAGAGGTTTTCGAATGGAGACCATCCGCATTTGTAGAGGATGTTATCCTTACTGACCTGCCATGAAGAATTCAGATCAATAAGGCAAAGGTCAGCCCAGTACCCTTCACGAAGATATCCCCGGTTTTTCACCTGAAAAATATCTGCCGGTACATGACACATTTTTTCCACTATCTTTTCAATGCCGATTTTATTCCGGTGATGGAACTCAAGCATTGCCATCAGTGAATGTTGTACCATAGGCCCTCCGGATGGCGCCTGAAAGTAAGGATTTTGTTTCTCCTCAATGGTATGTGGAGCATGATCGGTGGCAATGATATCAATGGTGTTATTAAGCACTCCTTCGAACAAAGCATGCCTGTCTTGACTTGTTTTAATAGCAGGATTCCATTTGATGAAAGAACCGCGAGTGTCATAATCATTTTGATCAAACCACAAATGATGTATACATACTTCCGAAGTTATCCGCTTTTGAGAATGATGCAGATTGCTTTCAAATAATTCAAGTTCCCTGGCAGTTGAGAGATGCAGGACATGAAGCCGTGTGTTGTACTTCTTTGCTAACCGGATCGCTAACGAAGTGGATAAATAACATGCTTCCTCGCTACGGATTTGAGGATGATATTTTATGGGTACATCCTCCCCGTACCGTTCCCGGTATCTTTCACTGTTTTTCCGGATGGTCGATTCATCTTCACAATGTACGGCAACCAGGCAGGGAGCATTACAAAAAATGTCATTCAGTGATTCTTCCCTGTCAACCAGCATATTCCCGGTTGAACTACCCATAAACACCTTAATTCCACATACTCCTGCCGGATCAATTCCAATGAGTTCCTCCAGATTGTCATTGGTCGCCCCGATGTATAAAGAATAGTTGCATAACGATTTGGATGAAACCATTGAAAATTTCGCGGATAATGCTTCTCTTGTGATAGTCTGGGGAATCGTGTTTGGCATATCCATTACAGAGGTAACTCCCCCGGCAAGGGCTGCTCGTGTCTCCGACCGGAAATCACCCTTATGAGTTAGCCCCGGATCCCTGAAATGGACCTGATCATCAATAATTCCCGGAATAAGTATTAATCCGTTTCCATCGATGCTTCTTGAAGGCTGAATTTGTTGTTCATCTATTTTACCCTCATAAATCGAATCTATTTTTTGATCTCTGATGAGGAGGCTTCCTTTGAATTTCACCCCT
>Ga0315552_1000778_pt1 | contig 19825 bp, 17 predicted proteins | sample SalMarSW160170MG_2_FD_203102 | JGI IMG/M metagenome (GOLD analysis project Ga0315552, IMG submission 203102) | Salt marsh sediment microbial communities from the Plum Island Ecosystem LTER, Massachusetts, United States - Salt Marsh Sediment SW1601-70 ...
CCAGCAGGAGTTCTACCCGGAGAACGACTGGTACACCATGCCGGTGCACCTGTTGATGAATGAAAAAGGGGAAGCGGCGAAGATCACCGTGGATATCGGCTCGGACAACGTAAGCGCCCAGCTTTGGGAGGTCAGGGTCGGCAAAACTCCGCTGTACCTGCTGGACAGCAACATCGAGGAGAACCCGGCGAAGCACAGAGAGATCACCGCCACTCTCTACGGCGGGGATGAGGACATGCGCATTCGGCAGGAGATCCTTCTGGGAGTCGGCGGGATTCGCGCTTTGAAGGCTCTGGATCTCAACCCGGCGGTCACTCATATGAACGAGGGGCATTCAGCCTTCCTGGGGCTGGAGCGCATCCGCACGCTGATCCGGGAACGAAAGATGAGCTTCTCCGAAGCTCAGCAGGCGGTCTGGCCTGCCAATGTTTTCACTACCCACACTCCGGTACCGGCGGGGAACGAACGGTTCTCTGTAGATTTGATGGCCAAATACTTCAAGGGATTTGCCGAACAGCTGGGACTTCCCTGGAAGGAATTCCTGGGCCTCGGGAGGGAGAATCCGGACAATGACCAGGAGAGCTTCTGCATGACCGTTCTGGCGTTGAAGCTCGCCGCCCATGCCAATGGAGTGAGCAAGCTCCACGGAAAAACCAGCCGCCGGATGTGGCGGAATCTCTGGCCGGAGTTGCCCGAGGAGGAAGTACCCATCATCAGCATCACCAACGGCGTACACCCGCGCACCTGGATCTCCCACAACATGATCGACCTGCTGGACCGCTACCTGGGACCCCAGTTCCAGGAAAATCCTGCGGAGTTCGAGGTTTGGACGCACATGGACCGGATTTCCGACGAGGAGCTGTTTCGGACCCACGAGCGCCGACGGGAGCGTTTGGTAGCCTTCGTGCGACAGCGCCTGCGCCAGCAGCTGCAGCGCAGAGGATTCCCTGAGGCGGAGATCCAGATGGCCGAAGACGTACTGTCCCCCTATACCCTGACCATTAGTTTCGCCCGCCGCTTTGCCACTTACAAACGGGCCAATCTCCTGCTTCAGGATCCGGAGCGGCTGATCAGGCTTTTGACCGACGGCGAACGGCCGATCCAGCTGATCTTCGCCGGAAAAGCCCATCCCCATGACCTGAAGGGTAAAGAGCTCATCCGGGAGCTTATCCATTTTGCCCAGGATCCCCAGTTGCGCAGCCAGGTTGTATTCCTGGAAGACTACGACATGACCATCGCCCGCTATCTCAACTCCGGCAGTGATGTCTGGCTCAACACCCCCCGACGGCCACTGGAAGCCAGCGGTACCAGCGGCATGAAGGCGGCGATGAACGGGGTGCTCAACCTCTCGATTCTGGACGGCTGGTGGGACGAAATCTACACGCCCGAGTGCGGCTGGGCCATCGGCAGCGGCGAGGAATACGAGGATCAGGAGCTGCAGGACGAGATCGAAAGCAAGGCGGCGTACGACCTGCTGGAGCGGGAGATCATCCCCCTGTTCTACACGAGGGGACGGGACGGGCTGCCCCGCCCGTGGGTCAAGCACATGAAGGCCTCTATGGCTCAGGTCGGCAGGGAGATGAACAGCCACCGCATGCTCATCGAGTACTCCGAGCATTTCTACCTGCCGGCCCTCGAGAAAGCACGGGCGTTCGCGGCTGAAGAATATGCTTCGGCCAGGGCGATTGCGGCCTATCTGCAGCGATTGAAGAAATCCTGGGCCCAGGTGAAGGTGGAGAGTCTCACGGTTCCGGAGCAGACGATGTACAAAATCGCAGACAAAGTCGAAGTCTCGGCCCGGATCAACCTCGGGGGTCTTTCACCCCAGGAGGTGCGGGTAGAGCTGTACTTCGGCTCGATCTCCTCCTCCGGTACGATCGAGAATGCCGGCAGCGTGGAAATGATTCCCCAGAGTGACGGCCGCTCCGCCGTAGAGTACCGCGGGCAGATCGAATGCGCGGTGACCGGCCGCCAGGGCTACACGGTTCGTCTGTTGCCCAAGCATCCGGCTCTGATTCACCCCTACGTGCCGGGCTACCTGCGCTGGGCATGACGGGTGGTCATGAGGCGGGCGGTTCTGAAGGGGGACAGGTCCTCTGGGAAGGCGGGCCCGATGCGGCTTCAGCCGAGGGTGAAGGGCAGGAACGGCTCCACTGCGATCAGGCCGATGGTGATCAGCAGGGCGGGGATGTAATTTGCCGTCTTGAGCTTGGCAAGGCCCAGCAGGTTCAGGCCGATCATGATCACCAGCACACCTCCCACCGCGGTCAGCTCTCCCAGCAGCAGCTCATTCACCAGCGGCTGGAGAACCCCGGCCAGCAGGGTGATCCCCCCCTGGTACACGAGGATCGTGATCGCGCTGAAGGCCACGCCGATTCCCATGGCCGCGGTCAGCATGATGGCCATGAACCCGTCCATGACCGACTTGGTGAGGATCAGCTCGTAATTTCCTTCAGCCCCGGCCTTGAACGCCCCGACCAGGGTCATAGCCCCCACGCAGAAGATGACCGAGGCGGTGAGGAACCCGCCGGCGAAGTCTTTTTCCGATTCTCGCTTGGCAAAGCGTTTTTTCAGGAACTCCCCCATTCGTAGGATTCCGCCCTCCACGTTCCACCACTCACCCAGGATTCCGCCCAGGATCAGGGCCAGAGCCATGAACACGATCCGGGTTGTAACCAGGCCCATCTTGATGCCGAGGATCAGGGAGATCATCCCGGCTCCGACATACACGACATGTTTGAAGGAATCGCTGATCTTCCTGTGCAGGAGCAATCCGAGCAGGGATCCGACGATCACCGTGGCGCAGTTTACGAACGTAGCTATCATGGAAACGCACTATAACGGATTTACCGGGGATTGAAAAGTAAAATTACATCGTCCTATAATGCGCGGGATGTCATCCTCGATGAGATTCCCGTTCTTACCGCTGACCGTGCTGCTGTTGTTCTGGCCCACTGGATCGCCGTGGGCGCAGGAAGTCCTGGATCTTCCCGCCCTGATCGGCCTGAACCTGGAGGAGGTGCATCAAATCCTGGGTGTGCCTGCCGAGGTCTATGCGCTGCGGGGATCGGAACCGGAGCAGGACGATGTGGTATTCTACTATCCAGGGCACCTGTACCTGTTCTGGTTCGAGAATCGAGTCTGGCAGGTCCGTACCGACCGGCGCTTCTCGGGGCGGGTATTCTCCCTTGCCATGGGAACATCCCGGCAGCAGGTGATCGATACGATGGGCCGTCCTATTCTGGAGTTCCCGGATTCCCTGGTGTTTCACATCGAGGACCGGGGCTATCCGATCCAGGCCCGGCTGTACTTCGATGAAGACGGCCTGGCCGATGTATACTGTTTCCGAGGGGATCTGTAGTGGCTGAGTGGAAGAGCCGCATCTGCCTCTGCCTGACCGGCCTCACCCTGGAGGACGATCTTAGGCTGCTTGAGTCCGGGCGCGGCTTCGCGGATCTGGCGGAGCTGCGGGCGGACTTTCTCGATCCTGCCGAGCTGCCTCATCTGGCGAGCTTCCCCAAGCGGGCCGGTCTTCCCGTAATTCTGGCCATCCGCCGACGGCGGGACGGCGGGCTGTGGAATGGGCAGGAGGTGGAACGTCGGGGACTGTTTTCCCGCGCCCTCTCCGGGGGATACGCCTACGTGGATCTGGAGGAGGATCTGGAGGATCCGTCTCTGGCTGAGGCGGTAAAACGAGCGGGGACGCGGGTGATTCGTTCCGGCCGCGACATTGCCGGAGTGCCGGAGCGTTTGGCCGAGCGTGTGCGATCCCTTGCCCGCAAGCCCGGGGAGATCCCGAAACTGGCGGTCATGCCTGCAAGCACCAGAGAACTCCCGGCGCTGGTCGATGCCTATCAACAGCTCGGAGGTGAGGAGAAGATCCTGATCGGCACGGGAGAGTTCGGACTGTTCAGCCGCATTCTGGCCACCAAGCTTCGAAGTTTCCTGACCTACTGCTTCGTAGCGGGAGGGAAGCAGGCGGCCCCTGGACAACTGGATCCTCGCCTGCTCGTCGAGCTGTACCGCTTCAGGAAGCAGGACCGGGAAACCTTTGTCTGCGGGGTGATCGGCAATCCCATCGCCCACTCCCGTTCTCCCGAGCTCCACAACCGGGGCTACGAGGCGCTCGGACTGAACGGGGTATATATCCCCTTCCTGGTGGATGATGTGCCTGCCTTCTTCGAACTGGCGGAAATGCTCGATCTGCGGGGATTCTCGGTGACCATGCCGCACAAGCGGGCGGTGATGAACCATCTCGACGAGCGGGACAACAGCCTGGAGCGGATCGGTGCCTGCAACACAGTGGTGCGCCGCCGGCACGGCGGCTGGTACGGCACCAACACCGATGCCGAAGGGTTTCTCACTCCCTTGGAAGCGCAGGCGCCGGGTCTGGTGAGGCCGGAAACAAGGGCAACCGTCATCGGCGCCGGGGGCGGGGCGCGCTCGGTCGTCTACGCCCTGTGCAGCCGCGGGATTCGCCCGCTGATACTGAACCGTACGCCGGATAAGGCGCGGGCTCTGGCCGAGGCTTTCTCATGCGAATCGGGAGGGCTGGATGACGAGGGAATTTCCCGTATGCGTAAAAACGCCGATCTGATCGTCCAGGCCACCGGTGCGGGCATGGAGCCGGATCCGGAAGCCGATCCTCTCCCCGGGTATCGATTCTCCGGCTCCGAGGTGGTGTACGATCTGGTGTATCAGCCCCTCATGACCGTCTTTCTCCAACGAGCGAAGCAGGCGGGTTGCCGAATCGTATCGGGCCTGGCCATGTTATTCTCCCAGGGCGCGGCTCAGTTCAAACATTTCACGGGTTTGGAGTTTCCCCGGGAGGCACTTGACCCGCAGAATCTAATCGTGAAATAATGCACGGATTATGACCACCCCGATCACAAGAATCTAGATCAATCGACTACAGAGGAGAACAGAGATCCATGGCACATAAGAAGTTGTTCATTCCCGGTCCCGTCGAAGTGGATGAAGGGGTGCTGGAGATGATGTCGACCCCGATGATAGGCCATCGCACGGCGGAGTGGAGCGATCTGCAGAGACGGGTCAGCGAGAAGCTCCGGACGCTTATGTATACGAGCAATCCGATCGTCCTCTCCGCTTCCTCGGGCACCGGTCTGCTGGAGATGGCTATTCGCTGCACCACCGTCAAGCGGGCTATCGTTTTTTCCGTGGGTGCTTTCGGCAACCGCTGGCACGAGATCGCGGACGGCAACGGTGTGCCCGCGGACAAGTACGAAGAGCAGTGGGGCGGGGGCCTCACTCCCGATATCGTGGAGCGCTACCTTTCCACCGGCAAGTACGACGTGGCCACGGTAACCCATAATGAAACATCCACCGGTGTGATGAATCATTTAGAGGAGCTGGCCGAGGTGTTTCGCAGGTACCCGGAGGTGGTGTGGTGTGTCGACGCGGTCTCCTCCCTGGGAGGAGCCAAGATCGAGGTGGACAAGTTGGGCATCGATATCTGCATCACCTCCAGCCAGAAGGCTCTGGGGCTGCCCCCGGGATTGAGTCTGGCCTCGGTCTCGGAGAAGGCGAAGAAGCGCGCCGCAGGAATCGAAAAGAGGGGGTACTACTTCGATATGCTCCTGCTGCTCAAGTACGTGGAGGAGCGGAACTTCCAGTATCCCTCCACCCCCTCGATCTCCCACACCTACGCCCTGGATTTCGCCTTGGACCGGATTCTGAAGGAGGAGGGGCTGGAGGCCCGCTTCGACCGCCATCGGCGGATCGCCGAGTACGTACGCTCCTGGGCAAAGAAACACTTCGCCCTGTTTCCCAAGGAGGAATACGCCTCCGACACCGTGACCTGCATCAGCAACACTCGGGCGATATCGGTAAAGGAGCTCAACAACAAACTGGCTGAGCGGGGTTTCACCATTTCCAACGGTTATGGAGCGCTGAAGGAGAAAACCTTCAGGATCGCCCACATGGCGGAGCTCCGGCAAGCGGACTTGAAGGAGCTGTTGAGCCACATCGAGGAGATTTTGGGGCTCAAGGGTTAGATTTCCTTTGGGGGGTTGGGGTTGTTCGCCGATCCCTGTTCCGCGCTTGGTTTTGTGGTCTTCTCCAGCATCGATTGGATGATCTTCTTGTTGTCCAGGAGCGAGCTGACGCTCCGGTCGGAGTGCAGGCGGTAGATCGCCCTGGCAAACAGATAGGTGATATCCGTCGATATATACCACTCCCTGCCGAGCAGGCTTTCATCGTGATACACGGCGTTGGTGCCGATGAACCGGTAGAACAACTCCTGTTTATAGGCTTCATCGTAGGCTTCGATCGCCCTGCCGCTGAAGAGGGGAAGACTGGCCGCGCAGATGATCCGGGCGGCTCCCATCTCTTTCAACGTAGTCATTGCCCGGAGCATGGTACCGCCGGTGCCCAGCATGTCATCGGCCATGAACACGGTTTCCCCTCCACCGAACCGAGCAGGCGGACATTGGTGATGTTGTTGTGCCGGGCGTCTTTCGAGGTTCGGGAGTAGTCCCGCTCCTTGTACAGCATTCCCAGAGACTTGCTCAGAGCGTTGGCGTAGAACTTGTTGCGTACGATAGATCCTGTGTCGGGGGAGATGATCACCAGATCCGGGCTCTGCAAATCGACGATCGATGAAAGGGCCCTGAGGATTTGATAGGAGGCGTGCAGATCTTCCAGACGCAGGCGGTTGAAGGTGTTCTCAACCTCCTTGGAGTGAATGTCCAGGGTTATGATCCGTTCCACTCCGGCAAACTCGAAGAATTGTCCCAAGCGTGCCGCGGTCAGACCCTCCCGACCCTGCTTCTTATGCTGCCGGGCGTAGGGGTAGGTGGGCAGCACGACGGTGACCCGCTTGGCCCCGGCCTGCATAGCCGCATCGATGGTCACCAGCAGACAGAAGAAGTGGTCATTCACCGACAGCTCGAACTTCTCTTCATCCCCCCGGTTCAAGGGAAGCGGGTAGTGATTTTCCACATCCTGGACGATATACACATCCATATTACGGACAGAGTTGAGAATTTCCGCTTTGTACTCGCCGTTGGTAAAACGGGTGAACTGAACAGGCACCCGGAAGCTGGACGGACGAAACTGATCGGCAGGCAGGTTGAGGTCGATGGTGGTCGGTCTGAGGTCCAGAGTGAGATTGATGCGCCGGATGATCTCCTCCCGGCTGATCCCGTACTTCTGAGCCAGATAGCCGACTTTGCGTCGGAACTTCCGCTGAGACACTTCCTCCAGATCGGCGGTCAGCTTCTCAGCAAATGCCGATGCACCCGGGCAGGCGAGGATCCCGATCTGTTCAGGAATGGCGGAGATCATAGAAGTCCGAACAATTCCTTTCGAATGTCCCGCACTTTTCTGCGCAGCTTCATCGGAGCTGCGCAGCAGGTCGGATTTCGGATCTCCTTGTGGCAGGTGGCACAGAAGAACACCGATCCGTCAAACTCCATGGTTTTTCCATGGCACTCCGGAAGTTTCTCCGTTCGTCCGCAGGTTGGACAGACCAGTTCCTGCTCTAACACGCGCGGCATAGGTTTCCCCCTTTCGCTGGAATCAAGAGAAAAATTTCACCGTCCTGGAAATTCCTTCACGAAGATCGACGGAAGGCTTCCACGCCAAAATCCTGTTCGCTTTGCGGATGTCCAGACAGCTGCGACGCAGATCGCCGGGCCTGGCCTCTCCGCGCTTCGGCTCCGGCGGATTTTCGAAAAAGGAGCTGATCGTCTGATAGAGAGCTCCTGTTGTCGTGGTAATCCCCGTACCGATGTTGATGAGCTCTCCGGTACCGTGATCCGCGGCCAGGAGATTGGCGCTGGCAACGTCTTCCACATATACATAGTCCCGCAGCATCCCCTCCGGTTCCTCCGGATAGGCAAATACCGTGGGGGTTTCTCCCTTTAAAAGGGTGGATATGAAAATAGACACGACCCCCGCCTCTCCCAGAGGATTCTGACGGGGTCCATATACGTTGGCATAGCGAAGCACCGTGTAGTTCAGGCCGTGCTGGTCTGCGTAAAAGCGCAAGTACTGCTCACCCAGAAATTTGTGAATTCCGTAGGGGGAGATGGGTTGGGGCGGATGCTCCTCCGGAGTCGGCATGATCTCCGTGTCTCCGTAGATCGCTCCGCCGGTGGAACTGAAGATGAACTTTTTGATGGAGTGCCGTACAGCGGTCCCCAGCAGGTTCAGCATGCCCAGGGCGTTGACCCGTGCGTCCTGCATCGGATCTCGAGTGGAGACGGTGACGCTGATCTGGGCGGCCTGGTGATTCACGATTTCCGGTTTTTCCAGCTCGAAAACCTTGTCCAGCTCCCGACTGCCGATGTCCAGGAGGTAGAACTTAGCCTTCTTGGGAATGTTCTTCGTGCTGCCGGTGGTCAAGTTGTCGGTGATGATTACATCGTGTCCCGCGCCAATGTAAGCATCAGCAACGTGCGAGCCGATGAACCCCGCCCCCCCTGTGATGAGGACCTTCATACACTCAAGACAATAACATTCCCGTTCGCGGTGGTCAAGGCGGCGGTTCGGGCGACCATTCCGTATGCCCGTCACCTGGAAGATCAGACGCTCCCCAACAGGGAACGAATTTGCGCCGCTGCTCGACGCCTGGTGCGCTGAGCGGGCCTGGGTGAAAAAGCTCTGCCGCCTCGCCCTTGACCGGGAAGGATCGCTGGCCCACAATGGCGACCAGTGTCGCATGGGAATATAATCGAAAACCTGCGGGAAACCCTATCCTCGGCGCAGGGGAATCTGAACTACCCCTTTCTTCGCTCGGCGGTCATCGTACCTCTCCTCCAGAGAGAGGGAACCGTGGAAATCGTGTTCGAGCTCCGCACCCGCCATCTGCGGCGCAGCCCCGGTGAGGTGGGTTTCCCCGGCGGACGGGTGGAAGCGGGGGAGAGCCCCTGGCAGGCGGGCTTGAGGGAATTGGAGGAGGAGCTGGGCGTGCGCAGCGACCAGGTGGAGTATCTGGGGCAGCTTCCGGAGCAGCAGCGCCGCAGAGACGAACTGATCGTTCCCTTCGTCGGTCGGCTTGCCGGGGACGTGGAGCTGAAACCCGATGGAATAGAGGTGGAAGAAGTCTTTACCCTGACGCTTGATCACCTTCTGGAGAACGACTTTCAGGAAGCCCGGCTCACCGAGCAGCATACGCTGTCGGATGATTTTCCGCGGGCGTATCTGCCCGGGGGCAGGTGGGACAGGAAATTCACCCGATCGGTGCGCTATCTGATTCACGGAAAGTACCTGATCTGGGGCCTGTCCGCCAACATCCTTTTCCAGCTGTTGGAACTGATACGCCGGGCCGGCGATTTTTGCTCTAACTGAGCATCGACTCTGCCGAATATACTACCGTAGGGGGAGCAAACAAGCGATTTTGAAGCGGCGCCTGCTGATAACACTCCTTAGTCTCGCTGCACTGGGTACGCTGTGGTCGGAGGTTCGTTTTGCCGGCCCCGACCTCAGCGGCGACAACCTGCTGCTTTTCGAGGTTCGTTCGGAGAGCCCCCAGTGGGGGCCTCACGATACGCTGTTCCTGGCAGATCTGGAGAGCCGTGACTTGACCCAGCTGACCCATTTCCCCGAACGGCTCACCTACCTGGCGGGTATAGAAGCGCTGCAGCTTCAGAATCGCTTCGGTGTATTTTACAGCGATGCCACCCTCGGCCATTTTCAACCCTCCCCACTGTTTCCGTCTTTTGTCAGGGAAAACAGCGTCCTCCAGGGAAGCCTCAGTCCGTTGAGCGCCGCTCCAAACGGGCGGTACGTGCTGTATCTCGAGCGCAAATCTCCGGCCTTCGGTGACCTGTACTTCATCGATCTGGCCCGAAGTGAGAGATCGCTGGTTTCCGCCGGCATCGAGATCGATTTGAGTACCACTCCCGTGGTTTGGGCTCCGGATTCCAGTTTTTTCGTATACAGCAAGAAAGGAATCATCTACTACATGTCCGTGCGGCAGCTGGCAGAGCAGGGCAGGCTGCCCGAAGAGTATCGACAGATCGGAGAAGGGCAGATCGGCAACATGAGTCCCGGCAGCGGAGCGTCCCTCTACTACCTCACAGGATCCCTAATATACGAGCTGGACTCAAGCGAGCTGTTCACCCGTGCCCTGTATCGAGGCTACCTGGCCATAGGCCGTCTGGTGGGCAAGATACCCTTCTCCTTTGATCCCAACTTCGATTCCTTCTGGATCTCTCCCGCAGGGACCCATGTCCTGCTCGACAAGGGCGGACGAAATCTATTTCTCTATCGCCTGTCCACGGAGGATTTTTCCTCTACCGGGGCCAGTCAATCCCTGCCGTACCTCTATCTGCCGCGGAACACCCAACTCAGACGGGTTCTTTGGGATGAGGCCGGGTGCCTGACAATCCTCACCGCCGGGTCCGAGAACGGCCGGGAAAAATCTCAAACTTTCCGAATCGAGGCAGCGGGGATGGTCTCCACTCCCGCCTTTCAGCGCCTCGATATGGAGGGTGTAGAGGATATCCTTCTTTCCCCCGACAGGAGCCAGGCCGCGGTGGTTTTCCGTGATCGTGTTGTTATCCAGGACTACCGGAGTTGGAGCAAGAAGCTCGAGTTTCCGCACCCCCGGGTGGTGCAGATAGCCTGGGTCGGGGAAGGGCAGCTGGTCATCGCCGGGGAAAACACGATCCAGGAGTACTCCCTCGACAATCGCCGCGGACGGCTGCTGGGGATCTCTCAAGCGGATGACTACGGTTTTGCAGGGGATGGGAATGCAGTGGTTTCGACGGTCGGGGATAAGACCCTCCAATGGCGGTTCGGCGATTTGTCTTCACCGGTTGCCTGGAGTGAGTCTACTGGGGTGATCCTTCGAAGCAAAAACACTACCGCGGATTCCTACCGGGTGTTTCTGGAAGAGACTCCGGACAGAGTTTTTCAGAACATGCTCATGGTCCGAGACAGAGAGAGACGGATCACCACCGCACTGCTGAAGCACTCACCCGGTGAGTTGGAGCCCTTTCCCGAGGCCGACGATCCTCTCGATTTTGTGACCTTCGACCACGGTTCACGGATCCGAAGGCGGGAGATCTCCCTGGTGTTCAACGTTCTCGATTCGGTGGAAGGGTTGCCCGCTATCCTCTCCGCACTCAGGGAATATAACCTCCGCTGTACCTTCTTCGTAAACGGCGAGGCCATCCGCAGCTATCCGGATGCGGTTCGGGAGATAGCCGAGTCCGGCCATGAGGTGGGAAGCCTGTTCTCGATGTACTTCGACATGACCGACGCCCGCTTCCGTTTGGGTAAGGAGTTCATAAAACGCGGAATGTCGCAGAATGAGGATGAATACTTCGCCGCTACCGGAAAGGAACTGTCGCTGCTGTGGCACGCTCCGTACTATTTCGTCAACTCCGACATCCTCCAGGCCTCCAGGGAGATGAACTACGTCTACGTGGGAAGGGACGTGGATCCCCTGGATTGGGTAACCCGGGAGATGCGCATCACGACCCGGGACATCTATTTCCCCGCCGGCACGTTGGTGGAGAGAGTGATCGCGACAAAGAAGCCGGGTTCGATCGTGCCGGTCATGGTCGGCAAACCGAACGGTGAGAGGCAGGACTATTTCTTCCATAAGCTGGATCTGCTAATCGATGCTCTGGTCAAACGGGGGTACGATATAGTACCTGTTTCCGTGTTGATTGAGCATGCAGAATGAATTAGGATTTACGTCGGCTCGTCCGATGATAGGAAAAGAAAGGGTAAAGGCGCTTTGAACACTATGAATCCTCTACGGAGCTACAAAGAGACGCAGATCAAGACCGCTACACCGGGAAAGCTGATTTTGATGATGTATGACGGGGCGATCAAGCATCTTAATCAGGCCCTCCAGGACTTGGACAACGAACATCGGCGATACGACAGCATCAGCAATTCCCTGATCAAAGCCCAAGACATCATTGCCGAACTGATGATATCCCTGGACTTCGAACGGGGCGGGGAGATTGCCAAGAATCTGTTCGGTCTGTACGTCTTCATGAACCGACGCCTGCTGGACGGCAACATCCAGAAGGACAGAGCACCTCTGGAGGAGGTCAGAACGCTCCTGACCGAATTGAGGGGCGCCTGGGCCGAGATTGCCGATAAAGCAGGTGCGCCTGCCGGATCCAACCAGATCAGGGGAGTCAATATCGCCGGTTGAGAAGGCGCAGAGCGCCGCCATCTATCCTCAAGGTGTTAGTGCATGAACCCACCCCTTTATCTTGTCGACGGCTATAGTCTCATCTACCGCGCCTATTTCGCCTTTATCCGCCGCCCGCTCACCAATTCCCGGGGAAAGAACACATCCGCCGTATTCGGTTTCTTCAGCTCCCTGTTCCAGCTGCTGAAACTGAGGGAGCCCTCCTTTCTCGCCGTCGTGATGGATTCCCGCACGCCGACCTTCAGGCATGAGAAGTATCCTGAGTACAAGGCCAATCGGGAGAAGGCGCCCCAGGACCTCCACGATCAGGTACCGGTTATCGAGGAGATCCTGAACGCCCTTGGCATCTGCTGTCTGCGCAGGGACGGTTTCGAGGCGGACGATCTGATTGCCACACTGGCCGCCAGGTCTCGTCAGGAAGGACGGGAATGTTACATCCTATCGGGGGACAAGGATCTTCTGCAGCTGGTCGGCGGAGGTGTATACGTGATCCATCCCCCAAAGGGAGCGGAGGATTTCGCGGTTCTCGACGCAGACGGTGTGTTTGCCGCCCGCAGCGTCCATCCCGAACAGATTATCGACTATCTGGCTCTGACCGGTGATCAGTCCGACAATGTACCCGGTGTTGCCGGAGTGGGGGACAAGACCGCCGTCAAGCTCCTGAGCGAGTACCGGGATCTGGAGCAGCTGTACAATGAGCTGGAACGGCTGCAGAGCGCCGGGGTGAAGAAAAAACTCGAAGAGGGCAGGAACAACGCCTTCTTGAGCCGGGAGCTGGTCACCTTGCGCAGCGATGTTCCCCTGGATATCGGTATCCAAGAGCTGCGCGTGAAAGAGCTGAATCGAAAAGCCGCTATCCCGCTTTTCGCTGACCAGGATATGAGCCGCATGGTGGAGGAGCTGGGCGGCAGCTTCGAGGAGCAGAAGGAGGCGGAGCAGCTCCAACCGGGGAACTATGAGACGGTTCTCACCGCCGACGCCCTGCAGCGCTGGATAGGGGAGGTGAAGGCGGCCGGTGTGTTCGCTTTCGACACGGAGACCGACAGCCTGGATCCGCTGCGGGCAAACCCCGTGGGTTTTTCCCTGGCTGTGGCCAAGGGCAGGGCCTGCTACATCCCCGTGCAAGCGGCGGACCGGGAGGTACTGGAGCTGAAGACCGTGCTCGATCAGTTGGCCGGGGTGTTGAAGGATCCCTCCCTGACCCTGGTGGGACAGAACATCAAGTACGACTACAAGGTTATGGCCCGGCAGGGAATCGTGCTCCGCTGCCGGCTGTTCGACACGATGGTGGCCGCCTGGCTGCTGGATTCCGAGCGTTCCTCCTACGGCATGGATAACCTGGCAGCCCAGCTGTTGAACTACAGGACGATCCATTACACCGATGTGGTGGGAAAAGACCAGACCCTGGCGGATGTCCGGCTGGAGCGGGCAACGGATTATTCCGCCGAAGATGCGGACATCACCTACCAACTCTACGAGCTTTTCCGCCCTCAGCTGGACGGCGTTGGACTGGCAGCGATCTTCTCCGATCTGGAGATGCCCCTGGTAGGGATCCTGGCGGACATGGAAATCGCCGGAATACGGCTGAATGCCGAGGAGCTGCGCACCTACAGCGTCGAGCTGAAGGGGGAGCTGACCAGGCTGGAGGAGGAGATCTTTGAGTGCTGCGGCCGGAGGTTCAACGTCCGCTCCACCAAAGAGCTCCAGACGGTTCTTTTCGACGAGCTGGGGCTTCCGCATGTGAAGAAGACCAAAACCGGCCAGTCGACGGACAACTTCGTGCTGATGGAGCTCATCCGCACGGGAAACAAGGTTCCCGAGCTGGTGCTGAACCACCGCCTGCTCTCCAAGCTCAAATCCACCTACGTGGATGCTCTTCCTCAGCTGGTCAACCCGGAAAGCGGCCGACTTCACACTCATTACATCCAGACCGGAGCCGCCACCGGCCGTCTGGCCAGCAAAGACCCGAATCTGCAGAACATCCCGGTTCGCGAAGAATCGGGCAGGCGTATCCGCAAAGCTTTTGTTCCGGATGCGGGTTGCAGCTTCCTGAGCGGCGACTACTCCCAGATCGAATTGGTGGTGCTGGCTCATCTATCCGGTGATCCAATGCTCCAGGAGGCGTTCCGCCAGAACAGGGATATCCACAGACAGACCGCGGCTGTCCTCTATGGCGTGAGCGAAGAGGAGGTTAAGCCTGAGCAACGGCGGGTTGGCAAGACCGTCAATTTCGGGGTGATCTACGGAATGTCTGCCTTCAGGTTGGCCCGGGACATGCGCATTCCTCGTCGAGATGCCGATGAGTTTATCCAGCGTTACTTTGAACGCTACGCCGGTGTGGACCGATTCATCAATCAGACGATTCGCCAGGCCGAAAAGATGGGCTACGTGGAAACGATCATGGGGCGTCGCCGCCCCCTCGATCGCATCAACAGCCGGAATCGCACGGAGAAGATGGCCGCGGAGCGGGTGGCGGTGAACTCTCCGATACAGGGCAGTGCCGCGGACATCGTAAAACAGGCGATGATCGGGGTCACCTGCGCACTTGCAGACAAACGGATGGCCTCCCGTCTGCTTCTGCAGGTGCACGACGAGCTGATCTTCGAAGTCCCCGACGGGGAGCTGGAGCAGGCCAGGGAGCTGGTCAAAGAGAAAATGGAACGGGCCGTCGAGCTCTCCGTTCCGCTGCGGGTCAGCCTGGAGGTCGGGCCGACTTGGGGGGACATCCATTAGCGCTTCCTTCGTACTCGGCGTGACCGGAACGTACTGCTCCGGCAAGAACACCCTGGTTTCCTTTCTGAAAGAATCGGGATTCTCGGAAATCGATGTGGACCGGGTCGGCCATCAAATCCTAGATGACGGCGGGGTCGGGGCGGAGCTGCGGCGACGCTTCGGCGCAGGTATCTTCACGCCCCAAGGCTCGATTGATCGCCGGGTCCTGGGACAGAGGGTATTTCGAGATCCCGGGGAGCTTCGGGCGCTGGAGTCGATCGTTCATCCGCCCATGGTCAGGGAGGTGGAACACGTTTTGGAGCGCATGGAGGGGCGGGCCGTCATCAACGCGGCGGTTATGTTTCGTATGGGTCTCGAGCGCCTCTGCGATGTCGTGGTCTGCGTCCGGGCCCCGTTGATCCGGCGCCTGAAGCGGGCGCGCAGGCGGGATGGGGTGACCTTGTTTCAAATGCTGCGCAGGATGCGGGCCCAGCGGGGAATCTGTCCTAAATTCAATGCAAATGGCGTCGATATTTACTATGTAGACAACGATCGGGGGCTGGACCATCTCCATACCCAGATCCTGAAGATCCTGACGGAGAAAGGACAGACAAACCACTAGATATGGAACGCAACCGAGTGCTCTGGGTCATTTTTTCGATCAGCCTATTCCTGGTCGTGGTTCTGGCGGGAGGATTGTACCTGCTGAGACCCGTCACCGACAAGGAGACCGAGGTGGCGACCGGACAGACTTCCCCGCTTCGCGGCTTCGATGTCTTCGAGTATGTGCGCGGAAAATCCAAGCTGCCCGCCGTGGAGCAGGAGCCGGAAGAGGCTGAGGAGACGGTCATCATCGTGGGTGAGAGGGAGGAAGCCCCCCCTGAGGAGCCGGAAGCTGCGTTCCCGCAGGTGCCGGAGAAAGCCGTTCCACCCAAGCTGGAATCCGATCGGACCGGCACCGCGCCTAGGGCGACCGCCCCGGCGGCAACCGCTCCCAGTGCCCCGTCAACGACCCGGCCCGCCGCTGCTGCCTCCCGGCACGAGCCGGCCGCCCGTGCTCCGGCCGCCAGTACGCCGGTTGCCCGTGCTCCAGCCGCTCGTGCTCCAGCCGCCAAGCCGCCACCCCAGCCACGGGAGGTGACCGTTACCGAGTACTGGATCCAGGCCGGCTCCTACACCAGCCCCTCCCGGGCTCAGGAAATCGCCGCTGCGCTGGAGGAGCAGGGATTGGATTCCAAGATCACCACCCGGACCCTCAGTGGAAAGACCTACTACCGCGTACGGATCGGTCCGTACATGAGCAAGGAGGAGGCCGAGAAGTTCCTCGAGTGGGTCAAGGCCGTCAAGGGATTCGAGTCCAGCTACATCTCCATGGTCTACGCCAAGCGCCGGAATCCGTAAGATCGTTCTATGCCTTTCAGCAGATCCCTCATTGTTGCCGTTGCCGTCCAGCTCGCCAGCCAGCTGTTCAAGGTCGTTTTCTACTCGCTGAAGGAACGCCGGCTGTGCCTGGACTACTTCGTCTCCACCGGCGGCATGCCCAGCGCCCACACCGCCTTCGTCAGCGCACTGACCGTATCCCTCGGACTGTATCACGGCTTTGCCTCGGAGTTCTTCACGGTTGCCTTCGTGTTTTCCGTCATCATCGTCTACGATCTGGTGCGGGTGAGGGGAGCGGTGCACGCCCATTCCCGGATCCTGGCCATGCTCTTGGAGCAGGTTCAGCTGCGCCAGAAGATCGTCCTACCGCACCTGGTCAGCCACTCCCTGCCTGAAATCGTTGCAGGCCTGGTTGTCGGCTGCGGGGGGGCCGCCGCTGCGTACTTCATCCTCTAAAAAAGGGCAGTAACACTGCTTTCGTACATACGATACATCTTGAATTATATGTATGAAAACCACGATTGATGTTGATGAGTTGCTGGTAGAGGAAGCCATGCGCCTCTATGGAGTCAAAACCAAAACCGGGATTATCGAGATGGGTCTGGAGGAGTTGATCAAGGCCCACAAGAGATCCCGTCTCGCGGAGGCTTTCGGGTCGCAGCCGGAACTGATCGAGCCCCGGAGGAAGCGGTGATCCTTATCGATACGGGCGTGCGGATTCACTTCTTCAAGGGCTCGGGGGAGGCGAAATTAATCGCCGACCTCGCCCGAGGAGATCCACCGATTCATCAAAGATAACTCGCTGCCGGGTAAGGGCATCGGCTGTGTGGATGCGGCCGTTCTCTGCTCTGTCCAGGAGGGGGTGCTGCTGGCCACCTTCGATCAAACCCTGCGGTCCCGTGCCGTAGACATCGGTATTCCCTATATTCCGAGCGGATGAGTTGCCCCTCAGTGAAGCGCTGGTGATGCGTCAGCCAGATTTTCTGCGACCCCGATCAGGTCGCGGATAGGGCTCCGTCTAGCTGGCGAACACCCGGATCGCCACCGGTTCGGCCGGGCATTTTGCCTCGCAGATGCCGCAGCCGATGCAATCTTCAGGAACCATCTTGGGTTCCCGCAGCGGCTCCCCGTCGGCGGTTCGTTCCCCGGTCTGATCATAGCGGATCGCCTTTTCCGGCACCGGACAGACCTCCTCGCAGACCAGGCAGTTGAGCTTCTCCTTGTAGACCACGCAGAGGGACTCGTCGATGCGGGCTATCCCGATGGGGGTGGACTGCTTCTGTTCCAGGGACTGCAGGGGGATCGCCCGGTTCGGACAGACCTGCTGGCACACCTGGCAGAAGTAGTCGCAGCCGTAGGGGCGGAACTCGAGGTGGGGGGTGTAGAGGCTGGCGAAGCCGTGCTCGCCGCCGGTGATTTTGATGATCTGATTCGGGCAGGAGCGCACACACTGCAGGCAGCGCAGGCAATTCTCCACGAAGCGCGCCTCGTCCACTACGCCGGGCGGCCGCAGCAGGTTTGTGACCCGCCTGCGTAAGAACCCGATCCCGGTCAGCAGGCCACCCACGGCGAATCCGGCGATCAGCTGGACACCGTGTTTGAGGAAGCTGCGGCGGGAAGGGGAGGGGGGTGCCGTCGTACGGCGGGAGGCGGGTGCGGTGCCCGCAGCGGCTGGAGCACCCTGGCCGGAACCGACCCCGGGCAGGGTTAAGCGAAATCCCTGAGTGGGGCACTCGGACTCGTAGTCGAAGCAGACCAGGCACTGGTGGGCCATGATCTCCCGCCCCCGGTAGTTCGCCGCTTCGGTGGGACAGCGGTCGCAGCGGCCGCAGCTGTTGCAGGCGCTGATCCGCAGGCGAAAGAGGGGAATACGGGCCAGCAGCCCGTACAGAGCGCCGAGAGGGCAGAGGTAGGTGCACCACAGGCGGCGGGCAAAGAGGGAAAACAGCAGCAGCAACCCGAAAAACACCAGGCCCACCGTGGTCAGGGAAACGATGCGGATGATCCAGATGTTGGGATGGAGGAATTGCAGCACCGGGGCCGGGGTGAACACGGTGACCAGGACTGCACCCAACAGCAGCACAGACACCGGATAGCGGACCAGGAGCTTCCGTTTCGGGAAGCGCTGCAGGGAAACCGGGTTGCGCCCCCGCAGCGGCGAGAGAACGAAATCCAGCGCCTCGATCAGGGAGCCCAGAGGGCAGATCCAGCCGCAGAACACCCGGCCCAGCAGGATCGCCAGGAACAGCAGGGCGGCCACAGCCGCTATCACGGCAAGGTTCGCCTCCGGATTGGTAAGGAAGATCAGCGGGTCGAAGCGGAGGAATGGGTTTTCCAGGGCTGCAAAGGGATCGAGAGAGCGGATGAAGACGAACAGGAAGAGGCCGAAGAACAGGGCCTGGGAAACGATCCGGCCGATTTTGAGGTGCTTGAGGGTCCGGGACCGCATTACAGGGAGATCTCTTTTCGCGGATAGGAGACGATCGAGCCGAGCCCCTTCTGCTCCGCCAGTCTGAGGTAGCCCAGATCCTCCGGTTTTTTCCCGAACAAATAGGTGGTTTCCGCATCCGCCTGGGCGACTCCCGAAGAGGCGATGATCGTGTCCGTGTCCTCGAGATAACTCAGGCTTCCGCCGGTGGGGCCCCGTCGGGTCATGATGGCGGTGGCATCCACCACGGTCAGGTCGCTGCCCACCGCCATGTTGATGTCGGAGATGGCCTGATGGATATCCCAGTGCCAGCGGGAGCGGTTGTCCCCGGTGATGCCCATCAGGTTCTTCATGCCGATGGTCAGTCCCGCGGTGGAGTGCTGCTTGGCAACAGGCAGATTGATGAAGGCGTCGGATTCGAGGATGTACCTGTTGACCAGGGTCTCCTTCAGATAGACCCCGTCCGCGACGGTGATCTTCTTGTACAGCTTGGAGTTGACATCGTCCACGTACAGCAACTTGGCACCGGCCTCTTCCGCGGCCGGTCCGATTCCCGAGGTGACATAGCTGAGCCTGGGGTTGCTCAAGGTGCGGTCGAAGACATAGACCTTTGAAGCCCCGGCTTGATAGCAGAGATCCACGATGGTGCGCACCATCAGGGGATCGGTGTTGGCCTTGTACTGGGGCGGAGAGTTGAAGGCGATGTTTGGCTTTACCGCCACCACATCCCCGCGTGACACGTAACGGCCGATCCCGCCCACCAGCTCCACGGCTTTTTGCACCGCGGCCTCGATATTCGTCGAACGAACCACCCCGACCTCGGCTCCGGCGCCGGTATCCAGGGGCAGCAGGCGACGGGCCGCCAGGCCGAAGGAGGCGATCGCCGCGATTCTCAAGAAATCTCTTCGATTCATGGGTTATATAGTAGTTTTTAACTCAACTTTTCTCAAGCGGGTCTCGGACGCGTACGAATCCTATTGCCCGTTTTTTTTGAAAACCGCGCTTTGACAACTCCCGGGCGAGGCCCTACAATAGGAGCAAGTATATGGATGCCTATGAGTACATCGTAAACACATCCAAAGATTTCATCACCCTGATCAACCGGGACTACGTGTACGAGATCGTGAATGACTCCTACTGCACGGAGATGGGCCGCAGCCGGG